>JACLAB010011439.1_pt1 | contig 23041 bp, 18 predicted proteins | sample 8027921 | NCBI WGS metagenome assembly JACLAB01 (sample SAMN15725117, study PRJNA655200) | protist metagenome | isolation source: fluorescence activated cell sorting (FACS) single amplified genomes of... | place: USA: West Boothbay Harbor, Gulf of Maine | collected 2000-07-19
GGAACAGTTGCGCGTAAGCGTCGCAACAAAATTTTAGAACTCAACCGTGGTTATCGTGGGTCACATTCGACATTATTCCGTACTGCTCAGCAGCGAACATTAAAAGCGCTTACAACGGCTTATACAGACCGTCGTAAGAAAAAGCGTACTTACCGTCGTTTATGGATCCGTCGTATTAATGCGGCAGTTCGTACTTCAGGAACAACTTATAGTAAATTCATTCATGAAATGAAAAAAGATCAAATTTTACTTAACCGTAAAGTTCTTTCACAATTAGTTCTTCTTGATCCAGCAAGTTTTAAAACACTTACGAAATAAGAATTAAAAATTAAACAAAAAGATCTAAGATTGTTCGAAACTTAATTGTTTATAAAACAATTCAGCTACTTGCATGTCTTAGGTCTTTTTGTTATTTTATATGTACTGGAGAGATGTCAGAGTGGTTTAATGTATTGGTCTTGAAAACCAATGTAGCGCAAGTTACCGTGGGTTCAAATCCCACTCTCTCCGATTTTTTTTAATTAATTGTTGCAAGAATTTTGATTTGTCGCTTGTTATTAGATATAATAAAAACGCTAGTCCACCCTTTTTATTTGTTTTGATTGGAGATCCCCATGACTCAAATTTTTCTTCTTGGTCGTTTACCTGAAGCGTACGCACCGTTTGACCCACTTGTAGACGTGCTTCCAATTATTCCAGTTTTATTCTTACTTCTTGCATTCGTTTGGCAAGCTTCAGTAAGTTTCCGTTAATTTAAGAGAGGAATAAAATGCTTACTTTAAAAATTCTTGTTTACACTGTTGTTAGTTTCTTCGTATCTCTTTTCATCTTTGGGTTCCTTTCTAACGACCCAGGACGTAACCCTAACTCAAAAGATTTCGAATAAACATTTAAAGTCTGTTCTTAGTTATTAGAAGATAATATCTTACTGAAAACAAAAGAAATCCTTTAACTACAAACTTATTATTTGTTTTTTCGAGGCAAATCTATGAAAAATTTTACAATTTATCTTTCAACGGCACCTGTACTTGCAGCTGTATGGTTCAGCTTACTTGCAGGAATCTTAATTGAATTAAACCGTTTCTTCCCTGACGCACTTTCTTTTCCTTTATAAATAAAGTGTTCGTCGACAAATAGAGAATCACTTCATTGATTCTCTATTTGTCGACAATAAAAATACCTTGACAGAGCTTTGTCTTGTTCGCTATTGTATAAAAGAATACATTGCCGGGATAGCTCAGTCGGTAGAGCAGAGGACTGAAAATCCTTGTGTCACCAGTTCAAATCTGGTTCCTGGCAAAAAATGACTAGCAATAGCAAAAACAATGAAGGTATTTAACCTTCTACGAGTAGATTTAGAAATTATGGAAGCGTGTATTTCATAAATATAAAAATTATGGCACCACAAACTGAAACAATGACTGGGACTGGCTTCAAAGCTGGAGTTAAGGACTACCGTTTAACATACTACACACCTGATTACCAGGTAAAAGAAACTGACGTTCTTGCAGCGTTCCGTATGACTCCACAACCTGGAGTACCACCTGAGGAGTGTGGAGCAGCTGTAGCAGCTGAGTCATCAACAGGTACATGGACAACTGTATGGACAGATGGTCTTACACAACTTGACCGTTACAAGGGTCGTTGTTACGACCTTGAGCCAGTTCCAGGTGAAGACAACCAGTACATCGCGTACGTTGCTTACCCACTCGACCTTTTCGAGGAAGGATCTGTAACTAACCTTTTCACTTCAATCGTAGGTAACGTATTCGGATTTAAGGCACTTCGTGCTCTCCGTCTTGAGGACCTTCGTATTCCAGTAGCATACTGTAAGACTTTCCAGGGTGCTCCTCACGGAATCCAGGTTGAGCGTGATAAGCTTAACAAGTACGGACGTGGACTCCTTGGATGTACTATTAAGCCTAAGCTTGGTCTTTCGGCTAAGAACTACGGACGTGCAGTATACGAGTGTCTTCGTGGTGGACTTGACTTCACTAAGGATGACGAGAACGTAAACTCACAGCCTTTCATGCGTTGGCGTGACCGTTTCCTTTTCGTAGCTGAGGCTATCTACAAGTCACAGGCTGAGACTGGTGAGATTAAGGGACACTACCTTAACGCTACTGCTGGTACTGTTGACGAGATGATCAAGCGTGCTGCTTGTGCTAAAGAATTAGGAATGCCGATTGTAATGCACGACTACATTACAGCTGGTTTCACTGCTAACACTACTCTCGCTCACTACTGTCGTGACCACGGACTTCTTCTCCACATTCACCGTGCAATGCACGCAGTAATTGACCGTCAGCGTAACCACGGAATCCACTTCCGTGTACTTGCTAAGGCTCTCCGTCTTTCAGGTGGTGACCACCTTCACTCAGGTACTGTAGTAGGTAAGCTCGAAGGTGAGCGTAACGTAACTCTTGGTTTCGTTGACCTCATGCGTGATGCTTACGTTGAGAAGGACCGTGACCGTGGAATTTACTTCACACAGGACTGGGGATCACTCCCTGGTGTAATGCCAGTTGCTTCTGGTGGTATTCACGTATGGCACATGCCAGCTCTTGTAGAAATCTTCGGTGATGACGCTTGTCTTCAGTTCGGAGGAGGAACTCTTGGACACCCATGGGGTAACGCTCCAGGTGCATCTGCTAACCGTGTAGCACTTGAGGCTTGTACTCAGGCTCGTAACGAAGGACGTGACCTCGCTCGTGAGGGTGGTGACGTAATCCGTGCAGCTTGTAAGTGGTCTCCTGAGCTTGCAGCAGCTTGTGAAGTTTGGAAAGAGATTAAGTTCGAGTTCGACACAGTAGACACACTTTAATTGTATAATCCGAATTCAATTTATTGAATTCGGACACTTTTAAAACATTTACGAGTCGTCTTCTAATAGATACTCTTGTGTTCAACCTAGGAAACTAGGTTGAACAACTTTATAACAAATATCCACATTCTTATGGTAGAAACACTTCTTTCTGGAATTGTTCTCGGCCTTATGCCAGTAACTCTTGCAGGGTTATTCACTACTGCGTACCTTCAGTACCGTCGTGGAGATCAATTAAATCTTTAATTGCTCCCTTGAACGTTTTAAGCCAATGACTACAAAATCTAAGCTTTTAACAAAGTTCTTGGTGTAAACGTTGAGGTCAGAAACTTTTAGTTTGAAGCCTCAACACTAAAAATAACAAAATATAATCTAATTTTTTTATTATTCTGTAATGGTTTGGTTCGTATGTTATACTGTGTTATAACAGATCTTATATGTTTTCTTTTTTTGAAGAAGCTTAGATTTTGTAACTCTTTAAAATTTTTATTCTTCTTTATTATGACTGCAACTTTAGAGCGCCGCGCAAACGCGACAGTATGGGGACGTTTTTGTTCTTGGATTACTTCAACTGAGAACCGTTTATACATCGGATGGTTCGGTGTATTAATGATCCCTACTTTATTAACAGCAACTTCAGTATTCATCGTAGCTTTCATCGCTGCTCCTCCAGTGGATATCGATGGTATTCGTGAGCCAGTATCTGGATCACTTATGTACGGAAACAACATCATCTCTGGTGCTGTAATCCCTACATCTAACGCTATCGGACTTCACTTCTACCCAATTTGGGAAGCAGCTTCACTTGATGAGTGGCTTTACAACGGTGGTCCTTACCAGCTTATCGTATGTCACTTCTTCATCGGAATTTGTTCATACATGGGTCGTGAGTGGGAGCTTTCATTCCGTTTAGGAATGCGTCCTTGGATCGCAGTAGCTTACTCAGCTCCTGTAGCAGCAGCAACTGCTGTTTTCCTTATCTACCCGATCGGACAAGGTTCTTTCTCTGATGGAATGCCACTCGGAATTTCTGGTACTTTCAACTTCATGATCGTATTCCAGGCTGAGCACAACATCCTCATGCACCCATTCCACATGCTTGGTGTTGCTGGTGTATTCGGTGGTTCACTTTTCTCTGCTATGCACGGTTCACTCGTAACTTCATCTCTCATCCGTGAGACTACTGAGAACGAGTCTGCAAACGCTGGATACAAGTTCGGACAAGAAGAAGAGACTTACAACATCGTAGCTGCACACGGTTACTTCGGACGTCTTATCTTCCAATACGCTTCATTCAACAACTCACGTTCACTCCACTTCTTCCTCGCAATCTGGCCTGTAATGGGAATCTGGTTCACAGCTCTTGGTATTTCTACTATGGCTTTCAACCTTAACGGTTTCAACTTCAACCAGTCTGTAGTAGATTCTAACGGACGTGTAATTAACACATGGGCTGATATCGTTAACCGTGCTAACCTCGGTATGGAAGTAATGCACGAGCGTAACGCTCACAACTTCCCACTTGACCTTGCATCAGTTGAAGCTCCTTCAATCAACGCATAGTTAAGTTCTTTAAGTTTACTCACGTAAACTTAAACACTTCGGTGCCCCTTCGGGGGCACTTTTCATAATTCAAAATCAAAAACGCAGAAAGTCAATCTTATTCACTAAAACTGAACACCACGGAGGGGTAAAATTTATGCCACAAAAAAAGGGCAATGTTTGTAAAAAACTTTCAGATTTAGAATTTGCTTTTTTAGGGGGGTCTTTACTGGAGATGCTAGTTTTACAAAAACAGCGTTAGGAATTCAATTAACAGATTCCATGATTGTTGCATACGTTGCAAACCAACTTAAAACAAAGATTACAATTTAGGAATCTACTAAAAACCCCAAATTTAAGCCAGTATATCGTATTTTTTCAACCCGCCGTTTTGATTTACGTTATATTTTTGAAGGAATTTTCCCATATTTAAATTGTTTCCCAGATGTACAAAAGAAAGTAAAAGAAGCACTTCAATTATTAGATCAACTTGATAAATAAATTTTTAGTTTCATTAAAGGTACATTAACTGAATCTCTTTTGAGAAAATATAAGCATTTTAGTGGATATTTCGGTAAACATCACTTTAAACGGGTCAAACATCAAAATTTAAAGCAATATAATTAATTTACTATCTAAGCTTTAAATAAGCTAATTAGACTTCTTATACAGTGATATTTTTTGATTTTAGAACCCTTTACTCAGATTGAATGTAGTTCAAATAGTTGTGAATTTTATTTTATATTAAAAAAAGGAAACAAAAAAAGGGGGTTGCTAATATTAGCAACCCCCTTTAGAAATATAGTTAATAAATAATAAGTCTTGGCATCGATATGTTTTCAGAGAAAGTGGCCCTTGTCCTATCGTTATCTCAGAAGCCTTTCACCACGCAGTTCGGAATGGGATGCTGTGTCTCGACTTTGACGAAGACACCAAGAATAAAAAAAATAATAAATAAAATCAAATCCCTCGGTCTATTAGGACGTGTCAGCTTCAAAATCCATTACTGGACGTCTACATCACGCCTATCAAACGGTTAGTCTTACCGTGACCTTCCTTGTCTTTTATGTCGAAATAGACATTGACAAAAGAGCACTCATCTTAAGGTGAACTTCCTACTTATATGCTTTCAGCAGTTATTTACTCCAAACATAGCTACCCAGCGTTTACCCCTGGCGGAATAACTGGTACACTAGCGGTTTGTCCCCACCTGGTCCTCTCGTACAAAGGGGAGATCCTCTCAATGCTCTAAACGCCTATACGGGATATGGACCAAACTGTCTCACGACGTTCTGAACCCAGCTCATGTACCGCTTTCTATGGGCGAACAGCCCAACCCTTGGAACGTACTTCCGCTCCAGGATGCGATAAGCCGACATCGAGGTGCCAAACCTCCCCGTCGATGTGAACTCTTGGGGGAGATTAGCCTGTTATCCCTAGAGTAACTTTTATCCGTTGAGCGACGGCCTTTCCACTCAGCACCGTCGGATCACTAAAACCGACTTTCGTCTCTGCTTGACATGTCAGTCTCGCAGTCAAGCTCTCTTATGCTTTTACACTCTATGGCTGATTTCCGTCCAGCCTGAGAGAACCTTTGTACACCTCCATTACCTTTTGGGAGGTGACTGCCCCAGTCAAACTGCCCGCCTGAAACTGTCTTTCTACCGGATAACGGTTAGAAATGAGCGCTCTAGCTTACCAAGAGTGGTATCTCACTGATGACTCCATCCTTTCCGGAGAAAGGACTTCAACGTCTCCCACCTAAGCTGCGCAAGATAAGCTTGAGAGCAATTCCAGGTTACAGTAAAGCTTCATAGGGTCTTTCTGTCCGCGTACAGGTAATCCGCATCTTCACAGATATTTTTATTTCACCGAGTCTCTCTCTGAGACAGTATCCAGATCGTTACACCTTTCGTGCGGGTCGGAACTTACCCGACAAGGAATTTCGCTACCTTAGGACAGTTATAGTTACTGCCGCCGTTCACCAGGGCTTCAGTCGTCAGCTTTGTCTAAGACTAACCAACTTCTTTAACCTTCTGGCACTGGGCAGGTGTCAGCCCCCATACATCGTCTTACGACTTTGCGGAGACCTGTGTTTTTGGTAAACAGTCGCCTGGATCTCTTCACTGCGGCCCTTATGCAGGGCACTCTTTCTTCCGAAGGTACAGAGCCAATTTGCCGAGTTCCTTAGAGAGAGTTATCTCGCTCCCCTTAGTTTATTCAACCCACGTACCTGTGTCGGTTTACGGTACAGGTATTACTTTATCAAAGTCGAATGAGCTTTTCTTGGAAAAAATACCTTGTAAAGAAATCCATTAGTCCAAACTGCCAAGTCTGGAAGATCTCTTTCAATGTATTTGTTCGTCCCTCAGGACTAATAAAGTAATAGTGAAGGAATATAAGCCTTCTTTCCATCGATTACGCCTTTCGGCCTCACCTTAGGTCCTGACTGACCCTCTGAGGACGAGCCTTGCAGAGGAACCCTTACGTTTTCGGGGCACTAGATTCTCACTAGTGTTTTCGTTACTCAATCTGACATTCTCACTTCCGCCCTGTCCACCGCGGCTTACGCGCTTGGCTTCTCCCTGGGCGGAACGCTCCTCTACCACATATTATGTTAGTAATATATCCATAGCTTCGGCAAAAAACTTAGTTCCGGAAATTTTCGGCGCAAAAACGCTTGATCAGTGAGCTATTACGCACTCTTTAAAGGGTGGCTGCTTCTAGGCAAACCTCCTGATTGTCACTGCGTTTTCACCTCCTTTACCACTTAGCTTTTATTTAGGAGCCTTAACTGATGGTCTGGGCTGTTTCCCTTTTGACTATGAAGCTTGTCCCCCATAGTCTCACTGGCTAATTGAAGTCATTTTAGGTATTCCGAGTTTGCAACAGATTGGTACCGCTTTCGCAGCCCGCACCGAAACAGTAGCTTTACCCCCTAAAAGTTCATAATTAACCGCTGCGCCTCAACGCATTTCGAGGAGAACCAGCTAGCTCCAAGTTCGATTGGCATTTCACCCCTAACCACAACTCATCCGTCGATTTTTCAACATCGGTCGGTTCGAACCTCCACTTCGTATCACCAAAGCTTCATTCTGGTCATGGTTAGATCACCTGGGTTCGGGTCTACGATAAGGGACGAGTGCCCTATTCAGACATGCTTTCGCTTTGGCTTCGATGAAAAATCTTAACCATGCCACTTACCGTAAGTCGCCAGATCATTCTTCAACAGGCATGCAGTCAGATGTGTTCATCCTCCTACCAATTGTAAGTATACGGTTTCATGTTCTATTTCACTCCCCTCAAAGGGGTTCTTTTCATCTTTCCCTCGCGGTACTTTTCGCTATCGGTGACCTAGGAGTATTTAGTCTTACGAGGTGGTCCTCGCGAATTCATACGGGATTTCACGTGCCCCATACTACTTGGGAGCCAAACGGCATTGAGTCAAGATTCAACGACTGGGCTTTCACCATCTATGGCGCAGGTTTCAGCTGCTTCGTTTCTCAAGATTTTCTATACCTTTGTGTTTGGTCCTATAACCAGAAACATAAATGTTTCTTTTAGACTGTTCCCATTTCGCTCGCCGCTACTTTGGGAATCGCTTTTGCTTTCTTTTCCTTCAGCTACTAAGATGTTTCAGTTCACTGAGTTGTCTTTCTCTTCTCTATGAATTCAAGAAGGAATGTTTAAGGTTGCCCTATTCGGGAATCTCCGGATCAAAGCATACGTCCTGCTCCCCGGAGCATATCGTCGGTTATCACGCCCTTCATCGGCTCTAGGTCCCTAGATCTCCACCATATACTCTTTGTTGATTGATTTTGTTTTGAAATTAAATTTCCACAATTCAAGATTTATCTTGTAGATAAATCATTTGGCTGGAGGTAAGCGGACTCGAACCGCTGACGTCTGCCTTGCAAAGGCAGCGCTCTACCAACTGAGCTATACCCCCGTGCCATGGGCTATTCAGGACTTGAACCTGAGACCTCACCCTTATCAGGGGTGCGCTCTAACCACCTGAGCTAATAGCCCGTAGCCAGCGGCAATTACGCGCCGCTTCCGGCTTGGTCTTTATGAACATTAGTGTTCAAAATCTCATTAAAAGGAGGTATTCCAGCCACACCTTCCAGTACGGCTACCTTGTTACGACTTCACCCTAGTCACCAACCCTGCCTTCGGCATCCTCGTCCCAAAAGGGTTCGAGTAACGACTTAGGGAAGAGTCGACTTCCATGGTGTGACGGGCAGTGTGTACAAGACCCGGGAACGTATTCACCGCTGTATGCTGACCAGCGATTACTAGCGATTCCACCTTCATGCACTCGAGTTGCAGAGTACAATCCGAACTGAGATCGGGTTTTTGAGATTGGCTAGCCTTTGCAGGTTTGCAGCTCATTGTCCCGACCATTGTAGTACGTGTGTAGCCCAGGATATAAGGGGCATGCTGACTTGACATCATCCACACCTTCCTCCGCTGTAGAGCGGCAGTCTCATTTAAGCACTGAAAACAGCAACAAATGACATGGGTTGCGCTCGTTACAAGACTTAACTTGACATTTCACAACACGAGCTGACGACAGCCATGCACCACCTGTCATTCCATCCCGAAGGAGGCCTTTCTTTCAAAAGGTTTTGGAATGATTTCAAACCCTGGTAAGGTTTTTCGCGTTGCATCGAATTAAACCACATACTCCACCGCTTGTGCGGGTCCCCGTCAATTCCTTTGAGTTTCACATTTGCATGCGTAGTCCCCAGGCGGGAAACTTCACGCGTTAGCTTGACCACCGCTCCGAATACCGGCTCGGCAGTGAGTTTCCATCGTTTACGGCTAAAATTACTAGGGTATCTAATCCTAATCACTCCTTTAGCTTTCGTCTCTTAGCGTCAGGTAAAGCCCAGTACAGTGCCTTCGCCATATTGGTGTTCCTTCCGATATCTACGCATTTCACCGCTCCACCGGAAATTCCCTATACCTCTACTTCCCTCAAGCTTAGAAGTTTCTTTTGCGGACCCCCAGTTGAGCTGAAGAATTTCACAAAAGACTTTCCAAACCGCCTACAGACGCTTTACGCCCAATCAATCCGAATAACACTTGCATCCTCTGTCTTACCGCGGCTGCTGGCACAGAGTTAGCCGATGCTTATTCCTCGAATACCGTCATTTATTCTTCTTCGAGAAAAGAAGTTTACAACCCGCAGGCCGTCATCCTTCACGCAGCGTCGCTCCGTCAGACTTTCGTCCATTGCGGAAAATTCCCCACTGCTGCCTCCCGTAGGAGTTTGGACCGTGTCTCAGTTCCAATGTGGCTGTCCATCCTCTCAGACCAGCTACTGATCGTCGCCTTGGTAAGCCATTACCCTACCAACTAGCTAATCAGACGCAAGATCATCTTTGGGCGAAATTCTTTCACTCCACAGCGTATCGGGTATTAGCATCCGTTTCCAGAAGTTATCCCCGTCCCAAAGGTAGATTCTTACGTGTTACTCACCCGTTCGCCACTCTCATATATCCGAAGATATACTACCGTTCGACTTGCATGTGTTATGCACGCTGCCAGCGTTCCTTCTGAGCCAGGATCAAACTCTCCATGATGTGTTTATGAATCCCATTCAAATTGAATGTTTCTGAAATACAGTATACAAGCCAACTAAATGGGTTTAGGATGTCTGCCTCTTTCTATTCGAAAAATAGAACTAATAAAAAAACAAATTTTTCAAACGGACCCCCCTAAAAAAGAAATATAAGGTTACTATTCTTTAATTATCTTAAAAATATAAAAAATAAATTGAGCAATATACTAAGTTCCATTAATAGTAACCTTTGTAACTTTGGATAACCTCCTGTTTTTCAAGTAAAATTTTAATTTTTTTATTATTTTTGATTAAAGATAAGATTCTAGACCGTAATTAGATCTAGAACCTTATCTTATTCGAGTAACGCTTATGCAATAAGCTGTTCAAGAATAAATGCTACCGAACGTGATGAATCATCATTCGCTGGGATACCATAAAAATTTAACATCGGACGAGGAGGGATTCGAACCCCCGACCCTGTAGTTCGTAGCCACATACTCTATCCAACTAAGCTACACGTCCTTATAAACATACTAGCAAAAAATAATAAAGATGTATAATATTTTATTTTTACATTATTATTATTATTTGATCCCATTTATCAAAAATAAATGGGATCAAATTTAATGAATCAACTCACAACTAATTAAATAAATTAGTCAAGTGGACGCATTGAAAGTACTGGCTCTGTATCACGATCAATTCCTTTCTCGAATCCAGCAGCAGCAGCACGAGCACGACCAGCGTGCCAAAGGTGTCCTACGAAGAAGAAGAAACCTAAAACGTAGTGTGATGTAGAAAGCCAACTACGTGGGTTTACGTAGTTTGTTGAGTTAATCTCAGTTGCTACTCCACCTACAGAGTTAAGCGATCCTAACGGTGCGTGAGTCATGTACTCAGCTGAACGACGCTCTTGCCAAGGCTGGATGTCGTTCTTAAGCTTAGATAAATCAAGCCCGTTTGGTCCACGAAGTGGCTCTACCCATGGAGCACGCATGTCCCAGAAACGCATTGTCTCACCACCGAAAATAATCTCTCCAGTAGGTGAACGCATAAGGTACTTACCAAGTCCAGTTGGACCTTGTGCAGAAGCAATATTTGCTCCTAAACGCTGGTCACGAACAAGGAAAGTAAATGCTTGCGCTTGTGAAGCTTCTGGTCCAGTTGGTCCAAAGAACTCAGACGGGTAAACAGTGTTGTTAAACCATACGAAAACAGACGCAATAAACGCCATTGTCGATACAGCAGCAAGACTGTAAGAGAGGTAAGCCTCACCTGACCATACGAAAGCACGACGTGCCCATGCGAATGGCTTAGTGAAAATGTGGAAGAAACCACCAATAATTAAAGTAGTTCCAATCCAAATGTGACCACCAATTACATCTTCCATGTTATCAACTGACATAATCCAACCGTCACCACCGAATGGTGACTTAAGTAAATATCCAAAGATAACAGATGGGTCGTAAGTTGGGTAGTTAATTACACGTACATCACCACCACCTGGTGCCCATGTATCGTAAATTCCACCAAAGTACATAGCTTTCCAAACAAGAAGCCAACAACCAAGTCCAAGAATTACAAGGTGAATTCCTAAAATTGTCGTCATTTTGTTCTTGTCTTTCCAGAGGTACCCGAAGAATGGGTATGACTCTTCAAGAGTTTCAGGCCCAATAATTGAGTGGTAAACACCACCAAAACCTAAAACTGCAGAAGAAATAAGGTGAAGTACTCCAGATACAAAGTATGGGAATGTATCAAGAACCTCACCACCAGGTCCAACACCGTAACCAAGAGTTGCTAAGTGTGGGAGAAGGATTAAACCTTGCTCATACATTGGCTTCTCAGGCACGAAGTGAGCAACCTCGAAAAGGTTCATAGCTCCAGCCCAGAATACAATAAGACCTGCGTGTGCAACGTGTGCACCAAGAAGTTTACCAGAAAGGTTAATAAGACGAGCATTTCCAGCCCACCATGCGAAACCAGTAGATTCCTGGTCTCGTCCACCTACTACGAGAGTTGAATTAAAGAGCGTTTCCACGTGGAAGTACCTCCTCAGGGAATACAAGGTTTTCATGAGGCTGATCTTGAGCTGCCATCCATGCACGGATACCTTCGTTAAGAAGGATGTTCTTCGTGTAGAATGTTTCGAACTCAGGATCTTCTGCTGCGCGAATCTCTTGTGATACGAAGTCGTATGCACGGAGGTTAAGCGCTAAACCAACTACACCAAGTGCAGACATCCATAATCCAGTAACTGGTACGAAAAGCATGAAGAAGTGAAGCCAACGCTTGTTAGAGAAAGCTACTCCAAAAATTTGAGACCAGAAACGGTTAGCAGTAACCATTGAGTATGTCTCTTCAGCTTGTGTAGGGTTGAAAGCACGGAATGTGTTTGAACCATCACCATCTTCGAAAAGTGTGTTCTCAACAGTAGCTCCGTGAATTGCACAAAGAAGTGCAGCTCCAAGAACACCAGCTACACCCATCATGTGGAATGGGTTAAGAGTCCAGTTGTGGAAACCTTGGAAGAAAAGGATGAAACGGAAAATTCCAGCTACTCCAAATGAAGGAGCGAAGAACCAACCAGATTGTCCAAGTGGGTAAATAAGGAATACTGATACGAAAACAGCAATCGGTGCAGAGAAAGCAATTGCGTTGTACGGACGAATCTGTACAGCACGTGCAATTTCAAACTGACGAAGCATGAAACCGATTAATCCGAATGCACCGTGAAGTGCTACGAATGTCCATAATCCACCGAGTTGACACCAACGAGTGAAGTCACCTTGTGCTTCTGGTCCCCAAAGGAGAAGAAGTGAGTGTGCCATACTGTTAGATGGTGTTGATACTGCTGATGTAAGGAAGTTACATCCTTCAAGGTAAGAACTAGCTAACCCGTGTGTGTACCATGATGTTACGAATGTTGTTCCAGTAAGCCATCCACCAAGTGCGAAGTACGCACATGGGAATAATAAAATCCCAGACCATCCTACAAATACGAAACGGTCACGCTTAAGCCAGTCGTCAACGTTGTCAAACCAACCACGCTTTTCATCAACTTTTCCAAGTGCAATAGTCATACTATTAACCTAATTGTTTATTAAATACTTCATTATAATAAAACGAATTAAATTCATTTTTTTTTTATAACGCGTTTTTCTACTATAACTATTTTACAAGATTTTGTTAAAGATCTACAAGTATATAAGGCAAATATTTTTAAATTATATTATTTATTTTGATTTTTTGGGTGAGATTGCTCTCACCCATAAACTTATTTAGTAACGAATGTTACAAAAAAGTTATTTTGCAATACGAGGTGGCTCACGGAAGAAAATCGCGAAGAAAATGATTCCGAGTGTTGCTACAAGTAAAAATGTGTAAACAATAGCTTCCATAATATGTGACTCCTAGTTATTAAACAGCTTGACGACGAGTTGTTACATCACCAAGTTTTTGGAATGCACCGAACTCTACTTGCTCATCTAAGTCTGGATCAATACCAGCGAATACATCACGGAAGATTGTACGAGCTCCGTGCCAAATGTGACCGAAGAAGAAGAGAAGAGCGAAACTTACGTGCGCAAAAGTAAACCATGCACGTGGGCTCGAACGGAATACACCATCTGACTGAAGTGTTGCACGGTCAAACTCGAAAACTTCTCCAAGTTGTGCACGACGTGCATACTTCTTAACAGTAGCTGGGTCTGTGAAAGTTAATCCATCAAGTTCACCACCGTAGAAAGATACGTTTACTCCTACTTGCTCAATTGAGTACTTAGACTCAGCACGACGGAAAGGTACGTCTGCACGTACAACACCATCACCATCAATAAGAATTACTGGGAATGTCTCAAAGAAAGTTGGCATACGACGAACAAAAAGCTCACGACCATTCTTATCTGTAAATGTTGCGTGACCTAACCATCCTGCAGCAATACCATCTCCGTTATCCATTGGTCCTGAACGGAAAAGTCCACCCTTAGCTGGGTTGTTTCCAATGTAATCGTAGAAAGCAAGCTTCTCAGGAATACGTGACCATGCATCAGAAAGTGATGCACCACCAGCTACGCTAGTTTGTACACGCTTTTCAATTTCTTGCTGGAAGAAACCTTGATCCCACTGGTAACGAGTTGGCCCGAAGAGTTCAATTGGAGTTGCAGCACATCCGTACCACATAGTTCCACCAACAACGAACGCTGCCCAGAATACTGCTGCAATTGAACTTGAGAGTACTGTTTCAACGTTACCCATACGTAATGCCTTATAAAGACGCTGCGGTGGGCGAACACTTAAGTGGAAAAGTCCTGCAAGAATACCTACGATTCCTGCTGCAATGTGGTGTGAAGCAATTCCACCAGGGTTGTAAGGATCGAATCCTTCAGCTCCCCATGCCGGTGCAACTGGTTCTACTGCTCCTGTGAGTCCGTACGGGTCAGATACCCAAATACCAGGACCAAAAAGTCCAGTTACGTGGAATGCTCCAAAACCAAAACAAAGAACTCCAGAAAGGAAAAGGTGAATTCCGAAAATCTTCGGAAGGTCTAATGCCGGTTGCTGAGTACGTGGGTCACGGAAAAGCTCAAGATCCCAGAATACCCAGTGCCAAATAGCAGCAAGGAAAAGAAGTCCAGAAAGAACGATGTGTGAAGCAGCAACTCCCTCGTAAGACCAAAGTCCTGGGTTAGTTGTACTTTCACCACTAATTGTCCATCCACCCCAAGAGTTTGTTACTCCAAGACGTGTCATAAACGGAAGAACGAACATTCCTTGACGCCACATTGGGTTAAGTACTGGATCTGATGGATCAAATACTGCTAATTCGTATAACGCCATTGAACCTGCCCAACCAGATACTAATGCTGTGTGCATAAGGTGTACTGCAATTAAACGACCCGGGTCATTTAATACTACAGTGTGTACACGGTACCACGGTAATCCCATAAGCTACCTCTTTACATAATATTAATTTCACTGACTTTCTAATTATAATTATAGCATATTCTAAATAATTCACAAAAAAGAATAAGTAATAAATTGGGCCTAGACGGACTCGAACCGCCGACATCCTCGGTGTAAACGAGGCGCTCTACCAACTGAGCTATAGACCCTTATGTGTATATATAATAAATCAAAGCACTTTAAGAATGCAATATGAAGTTTAAAAAATTAACTCTGTCAGAAATCTAACAGAGTTAAAAGAACCAACTGAAATAAGGTTTAATAATACGCATTATCCTTGACGCTGTTTGTGCTTCGGATTAGTACAAATCACCATTACTTTTCCATGACGACGAATTACTCGACACTTAGAGCACATTTTTTTTACTGATGCACGAACTTTCATAATATAAATAAAATTCTGAATGATGTATTCTGGGCGAACGACGGGGATCGAACCCGCGAGTGAAGGAGTCACAGTCCTTTGCCTTACCACTTGGCTACGCCCGCCAGACACTTAACTATACAATATCAAAGATACGAGAGTATGTCTAGATTTTTTAATAAAAACTCAAAAAGCGGGTGACGTGATTCGAACACGCAACGTCCAACTTGGAAGGATGGCACTCTACCATTGAGTTACACCCGCTTGCTCATATAATAATAAACCCAACCTTATTTGTCTAGAGGTTCCCGAAAAAAATAAAGAATAAGCCGAATTCTGTTTATGTGGTTATTTATCTGGAAATTTCATTACTGAAATTTTCTAGCAAGATCTAAATTCAAAGAAATGAAATTCGAATTTTTACTTTTGCTCTCAATAAGGGTCTACCGAAAATACTTTTCACAAAGATATTTTATAATTGCACCTTTGATTTATTACAACATATAATAAAAAAGTTTAGTTTCTGTGGCACTTTCCTCACACAAATACATGTGCACTTAATATTCTTAAGTTATTTATCATCTCTTGAGAGTTCGGACTTTCCTCAAAAATAGAAATATATTTTTGCAACCACTCTTTATTGTTATGGCGGGAACAGGATTTGAACCTGTGACCTTAAGATTATGAGCCTTACAAGCTACCAGACTGCTCTATCCCGCTATTAATAATTATAGCGGAAAACAGCAGTCAGCAAAACTTTATTTCGATACGCGCTCACTAACTGCTGGAGCGTAAAGACTAGTTTGTAGTGCTTTTTGAGCTTCAACTCGACGTTTAAATGCTTCTGAGTTAGGACGTGGCGTTACTTTATCTAAATTACGTGCTTCCCAAATACGTTTAAACACATCCGGCTGATAAAAATCAACTGGGTCGTTCGCAAGAAATTCCACATTAGCTTGGAATTGTTCATTACGCTTTTCTAATTGTTCCGATGGAGAAAGGTTTTCACCCATCATTTCAGGAGCAGTCTTAATGAATGGGTAATGCCACGGTAAACGTGCTTCAGCAGGAAGTTTATGAAGTTTTGCATATGAAGCTTCAACATATTTCCCATTACCAAGGTTTAAATCATTAAATGACCATTTACGTCCACGAACAAATTCACGCATTTCTTGTAATCCAACTTGACCGGAAGATGGTACACCAGTTTGGTCTTGTTCTTGAAGCGCTTTTTCCATAGCTGTCGGATTAGTAATATAATCAACTTCACTTTCCCAATTGCCGCTATGTGGTAAGAATAAACGTTGCTCTCGTAATGAACCTTCAGAAATAAGCTTGTCATCCATTTCTGTACGAATTTTACGTAATGTAAGTAAAAAGTCTTTACTTTCTTGTTGTTCCCATTTTGGAAGCATGTATAAATGAAATGGAATTAAACGGGCTTTGTTTGTTGCTTGATTAATTCCACGGAATTCATGGAAAGTAAGCTCTTCATTGTAATCCACGTTAGGTAATTCACGTTCGCGAGTTTGGTTACACTCTTCGTAGCGTGATTCTGTATTCCACATCGGTTGGTTTTGAATTTGGCTGCTAGGCCATTGCTCATACATAATCCCAGATTTATTCGTTGACTTTGCACTTTGACGTTTCTCAATACCCTCTCCAGTCCCCGAATCTAACCAAACATAACCACGTGTACGGTGGTGTTTTAATTGTTCAAACGGTGTGTATGCAAGTAAACTATCAAAATGATAAATAACTAAGGCTTCAGGTGTACAGTTTAAAAACTGTACAAAAACTGCCGCAGTCATCGCTACTGCAACACGACGAATACGGTAACGATTTAATGTTTGTTGTGCACCAAATCCAGAATACGCTTTACCAAAAATACGATGTCCAATTGTTGCCCAAAAAATAAAAATAACTGATGTATAGGCAATTGTAAATGCAATAAGGTAAAAATAACGATTTCCTGGAATTGAACTAAGGAGTGTTTGGCTTCCTTCTAAATGTCCTGGGTTACAAAACATTAATCCAAAATTTACAAGAAAATAGTAAAAACCTTCTTTTTTATCAACTAAAGGTACTGGGGTTGTTTGGAGACTGGAAGGTTGTTCTACCCAACAATCAAGTGCACAACGTAATACTGCTAATGTTCCAAGAATGATTAAAGCTGGTTCAAAATAGTACCATACCCATAATACTTGGCTCCAGCCGAAAAATGTTAATGTTAAAAGTGTCACTTGACCTGCGATTGTTCCCGCTACAGCAAGTTGGCCTTTTTCTTTCCCTTCTAAGAGGTATCGTTTAAGGGCTACAAACCATGGAGCAACCGGTACAATTCCATACACGAGCCCATGGAGTAATCCTAAAGTAAGTGAATTTTCCATAGTTTTTCTTCTTGTTAATTACGAGTAAGGTTACTGTTCACGAGGAAAATGCTTTCGCTTGAATGTAATCTCACTTCTGCTTTGTTACATACTTTACCATTTTATAGAAATGGAGTCTATCTTCTCTTTTATTTATTTCAAATAATATTTGAATAACAGTGTTATGATGCTGTTATTCAAATATAAATTATTCTGCACTGTTTGATTTTGAACCAAAACCTTGTGCTTCATCGTCCCAGTTTTCTGAAACTGGTGCGGGTGGGTAGTAAAATCCTTTCGATTTACGCGTTGTTAAAGACTTTCCTAAAGAAAGTGCAGTACGAGCCGCGTCAAGAGCTTTACGCTTCCAGGTTGCTGAGCGCATCCCCGACTGTGCGTTTGATTGTCGTCGCTTTGGAACTGCCATATAACGTTCTCACTAATATATTTAATATATTAATTATACTAACATTTTTAAATTTGTCTATCTTAAACAAAATTTAGTTCGTTTTGGGTTTTATTTTATGGTACTATAGTACATGTCAACATCCCGTATATACAACACTATATATGGTTCGTGTCGAGAAATTAAAAATTTGTTATTTATAAACTGGAGTACAGTTTCTTATGCCAATTGGAGTACCAAAAGTAGCTTATCGTTTACCAGGTGAAGCTACTCCACAATGGGTGGATTTATATAACCGTTTATATCGTGAACGTGTTTTATTTTTAGGTTCAGGACTTGATGATGAATTAGCAAACCAGTTAAATGGGATTATGCTTTATTTAAGTGCTGAAGATTCAAGTCGTTCATTATTTTTATATATTAACTCTCCGGGTGGTTCTGTAACAGCTGGTCTCTCGGTGTTCGATATTATGAATTATGTACAAGCTTCTGTAACAACAATTGGGATTGGTTTTGCTGCTTCTATGGCATCATTTATCCTTGCTGGTGGTGAGCGTGGAAGTCGTATTGCTCTTCCACATTGTCGCGTTATGATTCACCAACCACAAGGTGGTATGGAAGGACAGGCTTCAGAAGTTGTTCTTGAAAAAGAAGAGATTGTACGTCTTCGTCGTTTAATTGGGCGATTATATGTTGATTTAACTGGACAAAGTTTATCAACTATTGCTAATGACTTAGACCGTGATAAATATTTATCTGCGCGTGAAGCGCGTGAATATGGTTTAGTAGATTTAGTAGCGTCTACTGAGAATTCGGGTATGTAATTTTATTATTTTAATAATGGAATACAGATTTTACTGTATTCCATTATTTTGGTTACTTTACTCTAGTTATATAGAGTCTTTTAAATATAATTTAAAAATTAGCTTCCAAATACAGGTGCACCACCTGCTGAGTTTTTCCACATTTTTGCTGCTGCAACACGTGCTGTTTCACGATCAAACTTTAATTGGTTCTCAATGTAACCTTTCTTAGAATCTGATTTAGTCATAGCTTCTTTTGCTGTTGCTGCAAGTCGCTCTGCTTCTTCTAAGTTAATATCTGATGCTTCTTCAATGTCACGACAAAGAATGTTTACGCGGTTTTCTTTAATTACACCAAAACCACCTAAAAGTGCAAGGAAACGCCAAGTTGTTCCTTGTCGAATGGCAAGAACTCCGTTGTCTAACCCTGTTACTAATGGGGCGTGTTCTTCAAGAATTCCAACATACCCTGTGTTTGTTGGGAGAAGTAACTCTTGTGCTTCTTCTTTAAAGAAGATTCGGTCCGGTTTTACAATACAAACTTCCATGTTTTACCTCTTACAAATTTTTATAGTTTACGTTAGTGTTCAGTAGTTTTACTGAATATTAGTAAATTATAACTTTGAAGCTTTTTCTACTGCTTCGTCAATGTTTCCTACAAGGTAGAAAGCCTGCTCAGGAAGGTCATCTAATTCACCACCTAAGATCATCTTGAATCCTTGGATTGACTCTGCAAGGCTTACATACTTACCAGGTGATCCTGTAAATACTTCAGCTACGAAGAATGGCTGTGAAAGGAAACGCTCTACTTTACGAGCACGTGCTACAGTTAAACGGTCTTCTTCTGAAAGCTCGTCAAGTCCTAAAATCGCAATAATATCTTGGAGTTCTTTGTAACGCTGTAAAGTTTGCTTAACCCCTTGTGCTGTATCGTAGTGATCATCTCCAAGAATCCATGGCTGAAGCATAGTTGAAGTTGAATCAAGAGGGTCTACTGCAGGGTAAATACCTTTAGCTGCTAAGTTACGTGAAAGTACTGTTGTTGCATCTAAGTGAGCAAATGTTGTTGCTGGCGCTGGGTCAGTAAGGTCATCTGCTGGTACATATACTGCTTGGATCGATGTAATTGATCCAGTTTTTGTTGAAGTAATACGCTCTTGGAGTGATCCCATCTCAGTTGAAAGAGTAGGCTGGTAACCTACTGCTGATGGCATACGTCCTAAAAGTGCAGATACTTCAGAACCAGCTTGTACAAAACGGAAAATGTTATCTACGAAAAGAAGTACGTCCTGGTTGTTTACGTCACGGAAGTACTCAGCCATAGTTAATGCTGTAAGTCCTACACGCATACGTGCTCCTGGAGGCTCGTTCATCTGACCGTAAACAAGTGCTACTTTTGAGTTCTTAAGGTTTGCTGTGTCAATTACTTTTGACTCACACATTTCTTGGTAAAGGTCGTTTCCTTCACGAGTACGCTCACCTACACCAGCAAATACTGATACTCCACCGTGTGCTTTTGCAATGTTGTTGATGAGTTCCATGATGAGAACTGTCTTTCCAACACCAGCACCACCGAAGAGACCAATTTTACCACCACGACGGTATGGTGCAAGAAGGTCAACTACCTTAATTCCAGTTTCAAAAATAGAAAGGTTAGTATCAAGGTCTACGAATGCAGGCGATGCACGGTGAATTGGAAGAGTTCCCTCTACCATATCTACTCCACCAAGTTCGTCTACTGGCTCACCAAGTACGTTAAAAATACGCCCAAGAGTGTTTTTACCTACTGGTACTGAAAGAGCAGCACCTGTATCAGTTACAGTCATACCACGCATTAAACCATCAGTTGCACTCATTGATACTGCACGTACAACGTTATCTCCAAGGAGTTGTTGTACTTCGGCTACACACTTAATTGTTTCACCAACTTCGTTTTTACCTTCAACTTCAATTGAGTTGTAAATGTTAGGCATTTTGTTAGGTGCGAAAACTACGTCGATTACTGGTCCAATAATTTGTGTAATGCGACCGAGGTTCTTTTCTGTTTTGATAGCTGTCATATTTTTTAGCTTCTAAAAATAGTATTTTGGATAAGTTCTAGTTACTTAAACAAAATTTAAATTAAATATTTTCTGTTCAATAAAATAAGTGTAAAGAAATAATTTAATAAATTACAACTTTATAAAAATTTAATATACCTTCGACGCAAATTTGAATTTGAGCCGAAGTTGTTGTTTGTTCACTAATTAATCATAGCGATTAATTGAATCATACAAAAATTTAGTATGCGAGTCCCATTGAACGCGTTGTTTCTGATCCAAGATATACACGTACACTTAAGAAATCTGTTGGGCAAGCTGCTTCGCAACGCTTACAACCAACACAGTCTTCAGTACGAGGCGCTGAAGCAATTTGACCTGCTTTACACCCATCCCAAGGTACCATTTCAAGTACATCCGTTGGACAAGCACGTACACATTGTGTACATCCGATACATGTATCGTAAATTTTTACTGCATGCGACATAATAAAGTGAATAAATAATTAATAAAAATTAAGATATAGAGACTGTTCGGTGACAGCTAAATGAATAACAGTTATTCGCTAAGATTATATCATAGTTTTTGTTAATTGTTCATAAATAAATTGGGTCAGGTGGGATTCGAACCCACGGCTAATCGGTTAAAAGCCGAATACTCTACCACTGAGTTACTGACCCAGATTTTTAATCTGTGGTTATAATAACTTCTTTAAGATAAGATTACAATTTTATTTTTTATTGGGATTAGTAAACTAATCCCAATATGATTTTAAGAATCTTTAGTGAAATTCATTAAAGAGGTCCTGAAATTCCTTGCTTACGAATCATAAGGAAGTGCATAAGCATGAATACTGCTGCAAGAAGCGGAAGTACGAAAGTGTGTAAACTGTAGAAACGTGTGAGAGTTGGCTGCCCTACTCCTACACTTCCACGAAGAAGTTCAACTACAAATCCACCTACAACTGGAATTGCATCTGGTACACCAGTTACAATTTTAACTGCCCAGTAACCAACTTGGTCCCATGGGAGTGAATATCCAGTTACTCCGAAAGATACAGTAATTACTGAAAGAATTACTCCAGTTACCCAAGTAAGCTCACGTGGCTTTTTAAATCCACCTGTAAGGTATACACGGAAAACGTGAAGGATCATCATAAGTACCATCATTGATGCTGACCAACGGTGTACTGAACGGATGAGCCATCCAAAGTTTACATCTGTCATAATAAATTGTACTGATGCAAAAGCTTCTGTTACAGTTGGGCGGTAGTAGAATGTCATAGCAAAACCTGTTGCTACTTGTACAAGGAAACATGTAAGCGTAATTCCACCTAAACAGTAGAAAATGTTTACGTGTGGTGGTACATATTTACTTGTTACGTCGTCTGCAATTGATTGAATCTCAAGACGTTCGTTAAACCAGTTATATACTTTACTCATATTAAAGGTCCTAATTAATAATAAACATTTATTGTTTATTATTTTTTCAATTAATACAGAAAAATTGTATTAATACACAATTGGGCAAATATTTACTAAACAAAATTTTTAAAACTGGGCGACAATTACCTTCGCCCAGAGTTTTATCCATGGAACTTTTGCTTTAACTTAAAGTGAAGATCCAAGCCCTACGTATGAACCGTAGAAAAAGATAGTTAAAAGACCAAGTGCTGCGAGGCCTCCTACTACCCCTACGAACCATAATGGGATTCGTCCTGTTGTTGTGTTAGACATAAATGTTTTCTCGACAAATCAGATTAGTTAAAAATGTAGCTTGAAAAAAGAACTGCAAGTACAAAAATGAGAAGTAAACCCCAGTAAAGACTAGTACGGTTTAACTCTACAGTTTGCTTGTTTGGGTTTGGGTTTGTCATACAATTTTCTCCTAATTAACGCTGAATAAATTGCATTGCTGTGATTGCACCAAGGAAGAACACTGTTGGTACAGCTAAAGCGTGTACTGCAAGCCAACGGAATGTAAAAATTGGATATGTTTTAACTGACATAAAAATAAAAAGGCTAAATTAGCTGCATCAGGGTTAACTGATGCATTTCTGTCAATTTACTCAATGTGTATATTTAACCTTTGAAAGAGATAAATATAGATTTATGAAATAAATTTTTTAGTTTGGTACGAACTCATCGAGTTGAGCAAGCG
>JACLAB010004335.1_pt1 | contig 23036 bp, 18 predicted proteins | sample 8027921 | NCBI WGS metagenome assembly JACLAB01 (sample SAMN15725117, study PRJNA655200) | protist metagenome | isolation source: fluorescence activated cell sorting (FACS) single amplified genomes of... | place: USA: West Boothbay Harbor, Gulf of Maine | collected 2000-07-19
TATTCTTCTTTGTTGAAGATGAAAGATGAGAGAGAGAGAAGAAGAGAAGAATTTTCGTATGCCATAGAAGAGAAAAAGTGCATGATGAAAAAGAAGAGAAGATACTTGTTTGGTGAACTCATCAAAACACACACACGGACACACTTTTGCCTCACTTTTGTTGTTGTTCGAACAGTGGTCGTCAGTTGCGAACACAGACGCAGCCGCTTTTGCGTTTTTGTGCGGACACACACAAAAATGGTTGGCTTTTCCTCTCCTTCTTCGACGTCGTGTTCTTCGTATTCCTATCGTAATCACGGACATCCTCATCCACCTCATCAACAACAAAGAAGAAGAAGAAGAAGAAGTGGTGCCACGAAGACGACGACGCGCGGCGCTTTGCGAAGCTCGTCGTCATCCTCATCCTCATCAGACTCGAATAATACGAACAATAATAATAATAACAACAACAACAACGGGGACATGCCATCCTCCTCCTCATCGTCATCGAGAGCGAGCTCGTCCTCGTCCTCGTCATTCAGCGGCATGAAAAGTAATACAAATAATAGTAATAGTAATTTGGTGTTGTTGCAAAGGATATCCACTAAAGTGGCTGCAATGAGCGCGGCGGTAGCTGTGGCTGTTGCGTCTGCATCCGGAGCGCCTTCTCCGTATTCTTTTTTGAACTCCTGGAATTCTGCGGCAACATCACCAACAATAACTAGTAATACACTTGCAAAAGGTCTGGTCGCGTACGCCGAGGAAGAGGAGGAGGAGCGGGATACCGCGAGCGATGTCGGGAAAAGTAACCCGAAAAAGACCTCTGTTGGTGATAATGATAACGAGCAGCTTTCACCGGACGCTCTAGTCGTCGATGAAGTTTGGCAACTCGTCAGCGATACGTTCCTTCCCGTGAGAAACGATATTTCCGTAGGTTTCGACCGAGAGGCATGGAACGCCTTGCGCGAAGAGAGCGTTGTGAAAAATCCACCGAAATCGAGACAAGAGGCGTACGAATACGTAAGAGGAATGCTTTCGACGTTGAACGACCCGTTTACGAGGTTTGTTGCGCCGAAAGATTTTCAGGAGCTCTTGAAGTACGATATTTCTGGCGTCGGATTGAACATTGCGGAGATGCCTGACAATACGAGAGAAGTTGGCGTACTCGGATTGGTGGCTGAAAGTGCGGGCGCAAAAGCGGGAATAAAGCAAGGCGACGTTATTTTATCCGTTGATGGCGTCGATGTGAACGGCATGAGTGCATTTCAAGTCACGAGCATGATTCAAGGCGAAGGCAACACGACGGTGGATTTGAAAGTCCGACGAGGTGAGAAAGATGGAGAGGAAAAGTTGTTCGCGTTGAAGCGAGCGGCTGGGCCTAAGAACCCGGTGAAGTCACGATTAGAAGGAAAGTCCACCGGGTACATTCGTTTGACTGAGTTCAACGCGCTCGCAGAGAAGGACGTCGCAGAAGCCATAGAAGAGTTGCGTGGTATAGGAGCAAAGGAGTTTATACTAGATTTAAGAGATAATCCTGGAGGATTAGTTCAAGCTGGCGTTGAGATTGCAAAGTTGTTTCTACCGCAAGACGCTACGATTGCGTATACGGAAGGACGAGTCGTCGCCGGTGGCGTGAAAGAGGATACAGATGTCGACGCGACGGTAAATGCGCGTTTGGGCCTTCAGAACGCAGGAGGCGCCGACGCGGCACCGACTAAATTAAAGAGAGTAGGGGATATTTCGTCGTTCTCATCGAGCGACAAAGAAAATAGTGATGCAGTAAGTAACAAACAAAAAGTTACCGAACCGCTTGTAGTTCTAGTGAACTCGAGGTCGGCGTCGGCGAGTGAGATTTTGACCGGTTCGTTGAAAGATAACTGTCGCGCCACGGTGGTTGGTTCCAAAACGTACGGCAAAGGGTTGATACAATCCGTATACGAGCTGAGCGATGGTAGTGGTGTCGTGTTAACCGTCGGGCGATACGTGACGCCTAAGTTTGTGGACATCGACAGAACCGGCATAACGCCTGATTTTGCAATGTTCCCGGGCTTTGAAGTTTCCAAGAAAAGTTTGGATGCGTGCGAGTTGCCAAAACGTTGATTTATCATATTATTATTATGATACTAATAGTACTACGGTACCATGGTACACATTGATTACACCAACTACGCACAGAGTGGTTTACACTCAGATTTTTGCTACACTCTGCTTCTTCCTAAATGCCCCTACTTCTCGGTTGCGTAAACGCCATCGCTATCCCGTCGCTCACGCGTTGCAATGCCGGGACTCTCGACGTCAGAGGCGCGAACAGATTTTGATTCAAACTTTTCCAAGCCTCTTTGTGATAATACCCGGTGTTGTAATACGTGTACTTGATCCTGAAAACCGTGTTATCTTCGCACTGATACCTGCTTCGCAACCACATCACGTACATGAACGTTTTGCCTACGCTTCTCTTCCTCACGGAGTCGGTCACGATAACCGCCAATATGACTATTTCCATCAACGCGCTCAAGCTCAAGGCCACGTGCATCTTCTCTTGCAAGAATGAAAAGATTCTGCTCATGCCGACTTTCGTATACAAACTCTTCCCGTCTTCGCTGTGAAAAATCTTATGCACGATGGTAAACCACTGATACAAGGCTGGCACGCATATCGGAAACAAGGCGATTATTAGCGGTCTCGAATAAAAAGCAAATATCACGGAAAACATCGTCAACTGAAACCCATTCGAACTCGTGACCGCATTCAACTCTTTCCTCATTTGTTCCTGCGTCGTGACTCCTCCTGTCAGTTTCTTCAACGTGTATCCAATCCTATAGATAAACGCCAAGCACGCGCTGAAAAACGCCACTCGATACGTTCTCTGAATATGAAATCGCAGAAGAGGAAAAAAAGTCGGGGAGAGAAACGGGAGGAACCCGGCGATGGCGCACGTCGTGGAAAGAAGCGTCGCGGTCGTGCAGAGAAAGAAAACCGCGGTGCGGAAATCCATCATCTTCATCATCGTTCTTCTTCTTCTTCTTCTTCTTCTTCTTCTTCTTCTTCTCGGTTGTTCAGTCGTCGAAGTATTTTATTGATGATTTTGAAGAATGAAGAGAAATCTTCATCTCCTGGGGTGTCCAAACACACACAGCAGTTTTTGTCGGACAACAGTCAAGCTGTCAAACAAGCTGTCAAAGTCGTTTTTTGGCAGCAAAAAATTGAAAAAGATAAAATGCATGCAAAGGAAGCAAAGGAAGAAAAGGAAAGCACGACACAACTTACTCTCCTTATACTTATATCCACGAATAAATAAATAAATAATGGGAGTCAAAGACAACGAAAAGTTAGCGAGACGCGTGCGTTCGGCGGCGTTTTTAGTCGCCGTCGGCATGGTGGTTGGCTCTTTAGCCGGGTTTTTATTCACGCCTCCGAATCACGACGACGGATTTGGCGCACCATCATCATCATCATCTTTTCATCGTCACGATCATTCATCGACTTGGCATCCGACGACGAGTTACGGGTCTTCTTCTTCTTCTGATAGTGACGACAATAACGACGACGACCACGACGACGATTCGAGTCGTCAGCAGCATCATCATCATCACTCGAATAGTGGCGGCGATCATCATAACGACGGAGAAGAAGAAAATGATGACCACCACGACGGTGACGACCACTTAGTCTCGAAACCGAAAACGACCGTGAACACGAACGTGCAATCCGGTAAGCAAACGTGGACGAACCCGCAGCACAGAGAGATGTATAAAACGATGTACGACGAGTATCACAAGTTACGCTCTGGCGCGAACGTGTGCCACTCGTGCAGGTTTTTAGATGGGATTAAAAAGAGGTACAAGTTTAAGACGTTGTTAGACGCCGGGTGCGGCACGGCGGTGATGGTGAGAAAATTGAGACAAAGTGGGGTAGACGCGAGAGGGATTGAAGCCGCGAGCTTGCCGTTGAAAGAGTACGCGTCGGATTTGTTGGCGAATGGGACGGTATTTTCCACGCCAATGCAAGAAATTCCGTTCAAGTCGGAATCGTTCGATATGATTACGTCTGTCGAGGTGTTCGAGCACATTCCAGAAGCAGATATCGATCGGTCCATTAACGAGCTGAGTCGAGTGGCTAAACCTGGAGCGAATGCTTTTATTACGGTTGGACAGTCCACGTCTAGGTTTGACACGGCTGATGGTAGGAAGAAGTCTGCCGTGGCGCAGATTTCGACAAAGTTCAAATTTCACGAAACGGTGAAGCCGAGACAGTGGTGGTTGGATACGTTTTGTGCGCATGGGTGGTTCGCGGATGACGATGCGTACATGCACATGGTGAAAACGAGTAACGAAGGTGGTTTGTCTCGACCACCACCGCGAGGATGGTTTTCGTTGACGAAAGGGAAACCGAACGGGAAGCCGTGCAAGTGCAAAGTGCCTCCGGGGAGACAAGCGAGTTGGTTCTGCGGTGTCGGGAGACCGAACGCGAAGAAGGATGTGACCAAATTGTGGAGCGATTTGAAGAAGGAAGCCAGTGCTTAAGCGTGAGATACATAAAACATAATAGACGAGAGGGAGAGAGGAGTATGTAGGAACATTTTTAATGTCACGCGTTGTTATTTTCATTTCACAAATAAAGAAATTACCAGCATATGATGGTGCTTTACATTACTGCGTGTTATTTTTATTATAAAATGTGCTAAAAGATGTAGTTGGGGCAATCTTTAATGGTACATCGGCGCTCTCCCTGCCATGCCTGCCTGTGGCGGCACCATGACGACCCTTTGCGTCGCTTGCGGTCCGCCGCTTTGATGCCACCAAACGTTCCGCTGCGGATTCTCTAAAATTCTCAGCAACTGCAACTCCTCCTCCGAAAACCGCTTCAATAACTGCATGAATTTAAACACCAGACGTAAAATGTAAAGCTCCACCATAAACATGATAAAGGTTAACACTTTCGCCGCGGCGGATTTGTTGATTATAAACTGTGCCACTCGCCAACACGCCATCCCGAGGACGTACACTAAATACGCCACCACGTTGCCGTACTTGAAAAATCTCGCGCCTTGGTACCCCAACACCGGTCCAAACAATAAAAACACGAATTCCCAACCCGTGAAGAAGGAAAACATACAAAATATAATATCCACGCACGCGAACAGTCTCAACGTCCTCGATAATTGTCTCGCCACGACAAACTGTAACAAGTCGTTCGAGTTATCCGACGTCGGTGCGTTGATGCCAATTTGGGAAAACGCGCTCCGAATTTCATCTCTCGCTCTTTGTGCCTCTTGCTCATCGTTTTCGTAGTGTTCTACGGATGGACCGCCGGTGTATAACTGACTGCTAAAGAACGGCGATCCGACCGCGAAGTTGTTCGCTCGACTTTCCTGCTGCGAAGGCACCGGGCCAGCGATTGGTGTTCCAGCAGCCGGTGCTGGCGTATACGTTGTCGCCGTAATCGCCGGTCGAGAAATTTCTGCCGCATTATTCGTATTCATATTCTGGGATGCCGTGGTCGCTCCCGCGGCGGCGTCGTTCCTTTGTTGCGAAGAAGTTTCTTGCTGCTCCGCGTGCGCTAAAAACGGATTCATTGGCGTGTTGTTGTTGGACATCTTTTTTTTCCCCTTAAACGCTTCTCGCTTTTGTGTTTGTGTGTGTGCGTGTTGTTGCTTCTTTTAAAACTCTGCGCAAAATCTGTAGTCTTATTTCTCTTTCTCCCTCTGTGATGTGATGTGATGTGATGTGTGATGTGTGTGTGTGTGTTGACGACAGAACGTTTCGCGGCGCCGAGCGTGTAAAAAGTGTGTGTTAAGATTTCTAAAAACTTTGAGTTAAAAGAAGAAGTTGTTGTCCTTTTCGAATGAAGAGTGTGGTGGTGGTTGAAATCCAATCAATTTCAATCGCGAGAGAGAAAAAAAAAGGAAAACAAAAATTTGAGTTCGTCGTTCGCACGACGACAAAAAAAATATCCAACCTCGACTTTTGAAACGTTGTGTTGTTGTTCGCGGACGCGATGACGTCGTCTGACGCCAACGCGAACGCTGCTGCTGTTGGCAACGATGGAGACGACGACGTGGAGATGACGGAGACGACAGCAAGAGAGGAAATACAAGAAGAAGAAGAAGAAGAAGAAGACGAAACAAAGAAGACAAAGAAGAAGACAAAGAAGAAGAAAGAAATAGAACTCGTGCAAAGACCACGCACGCACGAGTTGGAAGAGACGCTCATATGTAACGGCCGATATCAAACGGAGCGAGAAATCAACCGCGGCTCCTCCGCCGTGGTCATTAAAGGATACGACGTGACGAACAAGCTTCCGGTGGCGTTGAAAATCATGGACGTTTCGCAGACAAGCGAACTGTCTTTGCCGTTAAACTCGATAACGAGAGAAGTGAAATACGCTCACAAGTTAAACTCTCCTTCTTCTTCCTCCGAGTCCTCAAATACTACGGATAATTTTGCGCGTTTGTTGAACGTGACGAACCACATCTCGCCAGAGACTAAGCGCGAGTATGTCGTTTTGGTTTGGGAGTTATTGGAAGGTTTAGATTTGCTTGATTACATAAACTCTAAAGGCGGCAGATTGACCAACGAAGAGTCGCGAGCGCTTTTCGCGCAGCTGTTAAACGCCGTGGAAACGATTCACGAGCGAGGATTCGCGCACAGAGATTTGAAACCAGACAACTGTCTCGTCGTTGATACAAAACAGAAAAAGACTTTAAAAGTGATTGACTTTGGTTTATCAAAAGGGTTAGATTCCGCAAAAACGCTCGGCATTGGTACTCCCGACTACATGGCGCCGGAGTTGATTGGCGCTCCTTCGCGGATGAAGAGCGGAGGAGGCTATGATCCGATTAAAATCGACGTTTTTGCAATGGGTGTAACTTTATACCTGATGTTACTCGGACGTTATCCTTTCGAGGATCCAACGAATCATTCAACGTTGTCAACCATGAAAAATATTCGCGCTGGGAATTTTGCGAGACCGCAGAAAGGCGTCATCGACTCGGATGCGTTGAACTTGATTGAAAATATGTTGGCGCCCGACCCGGAGAAAAGATTTAGTTTGAAAGATATCAGAAATCACACCTGGGTTCAACGAGAGCGAGAACAAGAGATTTTGCTTCAAGAATACGACGAGTTTGAGAAACGGTTACAGGATGTGCGAAGACAAAAAGAACGCGAAGAGGAGGCAAAGAGACAACGCGAACAGGAAATTTCACTAAAAAGGTACAAAGAATACGAGAAACGTTTGATACAAGCGCAAAAAATGAAAGAGGCGCGACGAGAACGCGACGAGAACGCTCCAAACACTTTACTTGGTCTACGACTACGTCTCGTTGAATCGAAGATAGACCGCAAGCAGGAAAGCCCAAAGGAGAAGAAGAAGAAACCGGCGGCTTTTGGGATTGCCTCGCTCTTTGGTGGCGGGCGGAAGAAGTAAAAAATTTCGTCGTCAATAATAATTATAAACACTTAATGAATACAAAAGAATTACACTTGGATGAATCATACTACGCTATACGGTGAGCTATTATCGTTTCTATCATCGTTGTTCGTGTTTTCGTCGTTTGATGGGCGGAATACCGAAGTCAACTCGACGTTTTGTTGTTGTTGACGATGATTACCACTGTCCTCCGCTCCCCCTCCTCCTTCTTCACCTACCACCGGCGCTCTACATAAAGGACAATTGTCGTGTTGCCCCAACCATTCATCCAAACACGCCGTGTGAAACTGATGACCGCAACGCGTCAGTTGACGCAATCGATCGCCGTTTACAAATTCGTCCAGGCATACCGCGCAGGAGTAATCGCAATCGTCGAGCTTCGGTCCATCACCCGCATCTCTAAAGGTTACAATAGGAATTCTAGAAATCACATTTTGCGGCGTACCCCTGAACGGTTCTATCCGCCGGTTACCCGCACCACCAAATGTAAACGCCAATTCTGGATTAGCAGCGATTTGAGCCGCGCGAAGCGCACGCATCCTTGCCAATTGTCTGTTTTGAACTATTCTTTTCGCGAGCGCTATGAGCATGCAGACGAACAAACTGAAAATCATCACTAAAGATACAGAGATGAAATTCGGAAGCTTCGTGCTCGAGGACTTACCAGCGTTAATGACGATGTTGTACGAAAAGCCATCGTGTACGTAATAGTTGATGTTCAAAATGCCGATGTAATACACGCCGCTTCTGCTCATGATGTCCGCGGGAATGTGATATTCCGTCGGGCTTCGCATATTCCGCGAGCTAGATAAGATGTCATCTGCGTTTTCGTACGAGGGGTAGTCATTGTACTTCACAATCAGTAACGGGTGTCCATTGCCTTGGTAGGAGAAAATCACTCGCAAACCATCTTTAGTCGCGTCTGGAAAAAACGCGGTATCAATTTGTATGTAGTTCCATTCGCCCGGGGCGATGACGCCATCGATACCGCTCGCGAGATGATCATCTGTATCGAACGGAATGACTTTACCTTGACAATATTCTCCTCCATAAGAATTTACCTCACACGTACACACGCTCTTCCCGTTCGGAATATCCGCGTCACACGTGCCGTGACTGTCGCCGAAACAATCGAAAGGACACATCGGCGTTTCCACTCCGGCGCTGTTGTTATTCCATCTCGCACGAAGATAGTACTTGGAAACCTCTTTCAAATACTGATTGTTGTTAAACACACCGACGTAATATAATCCTGAATCTGCATTTGTCAACTCAATGTGATGGTAATCGAGCCTGGAGCGAAAGGAGTTCATGTCTGCCATGGTTGTAAAATCTTGGGTCGACGGCACGCCATACGCGATACCGCTCCCTCCATTCGCCTTTCCGTCCGCCGCTCTCTTGACAAACAGAATTGGATCACCAAAGAGTCTGTTTAACTCTACAATGATCGTCGATTCCGATCCGACTGGCGTGGGGGGCACTTCAAACGAATAATAGTCCCACATCTTCTCGTTCAACAAAAAAGGGTTGCCGTCCACTGGTTGTTGCTCTCCATTTGGCAGCGTCGTGGCGACTTTATCGCACGCCACGTCGCCGTACCCGACGACACACGAGCACACACCAACGCTATCTATGTTTTTACACTCCCCTTTATTGTTACATTCGTTCCCATCCGGTTCCGGACACGGCGGCGTGGAAGAACACCTCGCTCTCAAGTTTCCGTTTAACCGATTCTCCGTGAAAAAATTCACGTTCTTCACTACACCTTTAAATATGTCGCCGTAAGATTTCACCATCTCACAGTTATCCTCGCAAACATTATCTCCATTCAGACATTGCTCCGTGCACGCTCTGTTATCAATCACAATCCTATGGTACGGACGAAAGGTCTCGTAGCCGTCTTCGTCTTTTTGCGCCCAAGTCGGACGCCAAGACCACTTTTGCCAATCCGCGTTATACGACGCCGTTGGATACGCCGCTTGCCCTCTGGCAATCATCAACATCGGATCTGGTCTTTGAGAAGTGTCCATGCCGTACGAGTACCCGTTATCGTATAAATCTACTTGGATGTACTCTTTGCCTTGTTGCGAGCACACGGATATGTCGAACGAAAACTCGAAATCAGAACCTGACGCGACATCGATTTGCTTGTCCGTGTTGATGACAAGCAACGTATCGCCTTTAACTGCTCCTAAACGCGCGACGAATACTACTGTTGTTATCATCGTTATCATCGCTGTCGCAGCGCCTGTTGAAAATGCTGATAAGAAGAGAAGAGGTGAGTGAGTGGGCCACGAAGACAAAACAGAAGACGTCAACAACACACCAATAATCAGGGCAAAACTGAGGATGGGAAAAAAGAAAACAACGACGAACGACGAAGAGCAAAGCACGACTCACCACGCTTTGTTCTCGATGGTAATTTCAGAGAGGACGAGCGCCGAGGCATCTTCTTCACTCTTTTGCTCTCTCCCTCTCTCTCTCTCTCTCTCTCTCTCTCTCTGTGTGTGTGTGTGTGTGTGTGTGTGTGTGTGTGTATATTCTTTTTCTTTAGATTTTAAGTGATGACAAAAAAGCAGCCAGACAGTGAAGTCTTAATGTGGATAGGAAAAGGTCAGTCTGAGACAGTTACCAGTAGATAAAATTTCTACGTGCATTTCCGCGGTTTGGCATAATATCATTCATGGTAATACAGAGGTAATATTCTTAATATTCTTAAATATTTTTATTCGCTCTTCTTGGCGGGAGTGTTATTACTACTACTCTTCCTCCCGAAGGATAAAAAAGCTTTCTTGAACTTGCCGGGAGTACTCGTCGTCGCCGCGTTTGATTTCTTCTTCTTCTTCCACGCGTGTTGAATCCTGGTCGCGGCGTTCTCGGCGGATAAAAAAAATGAAGGCGGTCTCAAGGCGGGAAACAATCTATTCACCTTCTTTTGGTACTCTTTGTAAGTCGGGTACTTCCCCGCCGTGATTTGCTCGGTAAACGCCGTCGATCCTTGGAACAACAAAGATAACAAAATCGCACCTACATAGCACGCGTGCAAAGCCTCGCAGCCACACTTGAGACCAGGGATGGAGACGAAAAAACACGATCCGCAACACCTCAGCGTCTTCGGTAAACGCAACCAATACCAGTTTTCTTTCGCCTCCGAGCACGATTGCGGCAACGCGGACCCACCAGAAGCCAAAACGAAAACGCATAAAGACCACCAAATCATCTGTTCGCTGAAAAAGTTCGGATGTCTGGACCGCGCGAACAGACCTTTACTCAAGAACCCATTTTGGTAATCCGTTTCGTACTTCGCCTCCCGCTTCGCCTTGCCGTATTTGGCCTGTTGAAACCGCCACTGTTGATTATCTGCGACGCGTTCCAAGTTGAAGAAGAATAAGAAAAGAAGCGTGGCGTACAAATCGTACTCGTTCAAAGGTATTTTTTGAGCGTACGGTGTCGCCGCCCACGCGCACGGCGCCGTGATTAAGAACAACAGCGCGTGTTGATAGAAACATATGAAGGAGAAATTGAACAGTAACCAACCGAATTTGGAATTCAAAATTTTCTTTTCTCTCAACACCGCCCATCGATAGTCCTCCTCTCCGCGATTATATCCACCTTTCCTCGCGAAATTACGAGTCAACCTTACTCCCCAAATGAAAATCAGCGCGCTCATCAGCACGTTTCTCGAGTTAAACTTCCCGTAATACGTAAACACGAACGAGTAGAAAATTGGCGTCAAACTCCAAAGTCTGTCCACGTGCGAGTACGTTTTCGTTTTCAAGGACGCGAGGAAGGAGTAGACGATGAATATCAGGCATAATTTGGAAGCCGCGAGAATGGCGTCGTTCTCTGCTAACGAGAAATCAGCGTTCGTTGGAAAGCTGCTCTTTTGTTTCCATCTGATGCCAAACATGAATGATTTTCGTCGTAATAGTGTGTGGCTTTCCGTTTTGAAGAAGTGTAGGACGTGTTGGACGAAATTCCTCATTTTTCTCTGGGTTAGGGGAGCTGTTGTTGGTGTTGTTGGTGTTGTTTCTGACTCTCTCCGCGTGGTGGTTTAGTTTAGTTTAGTGGTGCGCGAGGTGTTCTTCTTTGTCCTCTTCCTCATCACTTTCAGAACAACGTCATCATCTCAATAACATCCTCGGTGTGTATTGAAATATGGGTTTAGGAAACGACGAGGTAGGTGATGACGATGCGGTGGCGAGCAAAGCAGACCGGGCGAAGAGTTGGATAAAGAAGAGAAGCATCGATGATGGTAACGTCGATGATGATAAGAACTCAACAACGATAATACCGTCGCAAGTATCGAAAGAGGTGGAAGAAGCTCTGTCGTTCGCGAAGAGAACGAAAGAGAAGAATCAACAACAACAACAACAGAAGTATAACAGCAACAACAACAACAACAACAACAACAACAAGACGAGTGGTAGCAGTAATAATAGCAAGAAGCAACAACCGAAAAATTCTATCCAGCAGCAACAGCAGCAACAACAACAGCAACAGGCGAAGAAAGTGGTGTTCGCTCCCGCACCGTCTAGACCAGTTTGGAATGCACGGCCCGCGACAGCGTCCTCGCTGACCGCCGCAGCGCAACCGTTCAACATTTCATCGAATACTACTCATAATGAAGACGATGGCGTGCATTGGCCGACGACTGCGGAAAATGACGGTGGAAAACACGGTGGAAAAGACTATTTACCAAAAATAACCGCAGAATCTTTACGAATAGAGGCTCGTAAGTCCAAGGTGGATAAGTTTGGGAAGATCCCGTGTCGAGTGTGCGGAAGGCGGTTCGCCGAGTTTCAACATTTAGCATCGCACTTGTACAATTCACATTACGGGTTGAACGACCCAGACCGCGTGAAGGTAATCGATACCGAACGCATAGCGAGGGGCGATTTGACCGAACAAGAACGAATCGAGGAGGAAAAACGGAAGAAAAAGAGAACGACGATTGACCTATCGGAAATTGTATCGGGGGAGAATAAATCCATCAACGCCGGCGGCGGTGGCGTGAGTGCAATGTTAGGCGGTTTAGGTTTATACTTTAAAGAAGGGAAAGCGAAGAAAAGCGATAAACGTGCTTTATTGGCAAAGAAAGTGGAAGGTCGTCCCAAACGGGGCGGGGAACTTATGGCGAATCCAAACGCTGCGATGGCTTCGGCCACGTTAATGAGAAGAGGGAAAGAGCGCATGGACGGTAAGAAAAAAAAACGCATGACAAAACTGAGGAAAATCATTCTCGTGTCCAGAGCAAATAAGGAAAAGTCGTCGAAAGGAGATGACGACTCGACGATTGAAGTAACCATCGAGGTTGACAAGGTGTACGTGAACATAAAAGTGGACGAGGAGGATAGCGAAAGAGTAAAGGTGGATTTGTGGTGCGACGAAGACGACGATGATTCGGACGACGATAATAACAACGATAAAGCCGACGTCGTCGTCGACGACGACGAATCTATTAACAGAGCACATGCAGATGAACAAGACGGCACAGATACACCAACAGCAACTAAAGAACATGCAGATGAACCGTACATCGTCTCGTCCACGTCGAGTCAAACGGTCATTCAGTTACCTTCCATTTGGACGAGAAAAAGTTTTATCGATACTTTGAAACAGAAAGAATATGAACTCATGAACACAAAGTCGGAAAACAGCCAGACAGACCAGCACACAACAGCGATAGGAAAGAAGACAAAGCCAAAAAAGAAGGAAAAATCAGCGTTCGTATCAAAATTCTGCGAATTGTGTAAAATGGAGTGTAACAGCGAAACGGCGTGGGCGGACCACGTCGCCGGTAAGAAACACGCGAAGATGCTCGAACGCAAGGAGAAAATCGATCGCGGAGAAACCACTGAAGAGCACATTCAACGCAATTTGGAGCGCGTGAAAGACGCCTCGTTCGTCAACAAGGTTGAAAAAATGCCGAAATATGCCTCGCAAGTTATCACGACGCCTCTGAATCAAGCCGTACAAGCGCTCTTCTCCGAGCTTCGAAGATTACAAGAGAGACTGTATAAAACAGATCCTATAAAAGCAAAATCGAAAAAGCGATTCACGTTCGGTTTGCGTGAGGTCGTGAAAAATGTCGAACTCGGTAAATGCAAAGCTGTTGTCGTCGCTCCGAACATTGAATCCACCGGCGATATGGAAGGCGGTTTGGACGACCAAATTTGGCAAATCGTCAAGAAGTGTCGCGAACTAAATACGCCGGTTTTATTCGCACTCACGCGGTCGCGATTAGGTAAGTTGTGCGGTCCACGTTACGTTTCTTGCGTGGCCGTGTTGAATACGGACGGTTTAGAGGACCAATTGAAAGACATGTTGCGTGAAGGCCAGGTCGCGCGAAAAAAATACGAGGATGAAAAAGCGGTTGAAGAAAAGGAAAGCGAAGAAGACCGCATAGATAGTAATAGTTTCGAATACTCATAGATACGTAGAAAGCAGCGAAAGCATACAAAGTATCACGCGTGTGGCCTCGCACGTATTAAATCTTATCGCTGCTACGTTCTAAAATCCCCAAGAACCCGGGAAAAGTCTTTGGTAGTTTAAACGGATTTGCCAGCTTCGCATCTTCAGTTGCTAATCCTTTCTCGTGCGTCTCCCTGATTTGCGTAATCACCACTCTCGCTTTTTCCACGTTGAACTCTCTCTTCTCCTTCGTTCGTAAATAATCGAGCAACCGCACCGCGGACTCTTCGTTCTCTATCCACGGATGTCCGTATTCTTGTAACATGAATCGAACTTTTTCTTCGTCGTCTTTTTTTCCATCGTCGGAAGTTGACGACGACGACGACGATGAAGTTTCGGAGGACGAGTTTATTCTCGAAACTGAAACTGTCGACGACCGTTTTTTGGCTAGATGATGATTGGATGTCTTCGAAATCGGATTCTTAATCCCTCGATGCCGATGATGATGAGGGTGTTGCACTGATACTATTGAATACATAATTTAAATGTACTCGTAACTGCGTGCGAAAAAAGTGTTGTGTTGTTGTCTGTTCTTGTGAAAAACTCATCAAACAGTCAAATTTGTCTCTCTCTCTCTCTAAAATTACAACGTGTCACTCAAGGCACTTTTCTCTCTCTTCTTTTCTAACTAATAAACTCGATCGATCGTCGTCAAATCAAATCACTACATCTACATCAATCGACCTCGACGTACTCCGACTTATCTACTACTTGTTGTTGCTGTTGCTTGCGGAAGTCCTCGCGAACCCACTCGCCTCGCGTATAGCTCCAGGTTTTGCCATCTGGCGCCCGACCGTCAGGGCGCACATGCGCGGTAAACTCGACCAGACCAAGCGCCCGCGCCTCCTCTCGTGCCATGCGCGAAGCGACTTCGCGTTGACGTTGACGTTCATTTTCCTCGAGCTCAGCCGTCGTCGGCAGAGGACGTGTTTCCGACTCGAAGATGATTTGGTCGATCACGCCAAGGACGATCTCCCCGAACGGCTCGTCGTACGCCTCGCAGGTGTGCTCCTCGGGGTTGGCAGTGCAGGTGACCGTCACCGACATGGCGTCAAAAATAACGGGTGCTTTGCATTGCCCGCCGGAACACATGCATCCCTTGAGATCCAGCGCCGCCTGCACGCGAGCAGCGTTCTCGTTCGGTTGGTCGTTTTCATCCAAGCACCACTCGCGGATCGGGGTTGCCATTGAAGATGTTTATTTTTGTAGCCCACTCCGTTCTCGTATTCTCTGGTCTCTCCTCTCGAGCAATCGGTCAAAGTTATCTAACCCGACGGCTTTAGGTTTCCCCATGGGTAACACGTGCGCGGCGTATTGGATGCCACCAATAGCAGTGATCGCACCGACGATGATCGCGAACGGTGGCAGCGATTCCAAAGGCATGTGTTCTGTGTTTTTCGCGTGTGTTGTTCCAAACAAGTTTTTTGACGAACAGAAAGAAAAAGAAAAAGAAAAAGAAAAAAGACGAACGTTTGTTTGTCCATGTTGCTTTCTGAGTGATGAATATAATCTCTTCAAACATCATCACGAAGAATAAAAAGAATACAAAGAAGAAGAACGCACCGCAGCATTAAGGACGACAACATTCAATACACATATCTATGGGGTGGGGCGATCCACCACCAGCGTCGTTGTTGAGCAATAGCAGCGGGCAACAACAAAAAATCAACACGAAAACTTTATCCTTCTTTGTCTTTTTGTTCCTCATGGCGTCGCTTCCTTTCTTCCAATCCCATCACGATTTGGCGCACAAACATCGCATCGAACACGAACGAGCGCACTCGGGAAATTCTATGCACTCCCTGAGAACAGAAATCGATCGAACCGTGGACGCAAAGGAGGAGCTATCTCTCCTTCGGAAGTACGGGACGAAAGTCGTCAAAGGGAGTTTAAGAGGTTTCGTGGAAGGACGTTTGGACGAAGTTGCCAGAAGGACAGAGAGAGAGTTGAGTAAAACGTTGGGGACGGGAGCGGAGAACGGCGGGGGCGATTTGGCCTCGAACTTAGTGAGAACGTCTCGATCGCAAGCGGCGATGAGGAATTTTGGACGAGTGCCGTTTCACGAGAGCAGCACGAGTAGTTTAGGCGCTTCCGGAATGAAATCGTCCGGACAAGGTACGGCGAAGAACAAACGCAATAATAAACAAAGCGCAAACGCGAAAAGAGAATCGCTCGCGGAAAAGTTGGAGCAGTTGGAAAAGATTAACCAGAAAGCGAGAGAAAAATTAGAGAGTGGTTCGGACGCGTCAGAGTTGTTCGCGGAAGCTGCCATGACGCAAGAATCGTGGGCAGACGCGATGAAGATGGCGAAACATTCAACCGGATGGAAAGGTGGAGGTAAAGCGTTCATGGAGCGGTTGCAAAGCCAGAGAGACGAGTACAAGGAGAAAGCGAGCGCGGTGTTCATGTCGGACGAAGACGTCGCCAAAGCGGACGCGCTGATTCACCAAAAGCAAAGAGAGGAGAAAGAAAATAGAAAACGACGATTCTTTGGTGGATTTAGACATAACAAAAGGAAAGATATGGACGCGACGTTGGACGAAGACACGAAGACGCACTTTGAAACTATTCTCGGTGGAATTTCTGGCGTGCAAAGCGACGCGGAATCATTGTTAGAAAGAACTGAAGACGAGAAAGGAAGTTTAGTTTCGCACGCGCGCGAGAAACAAGAGGCATATTTGAAGAGACACAACTCCAAGTCTAGAGATATCCCCTCGTGGTTGCAAGCGAGGTTGGAGTCGAACACCTATTCCGCGTCGGAATCCGATCCGTTGGAGATCGAGCCAAATAACTTAGCAAGATGGATACCGGCTATTGCGGCGAGAGAGCACGTTCTGCCAAAGCGTTCAAGGAACGGGTTGGAGTGCTCGTCGTCGCCGGTAACGGCGGATTTAAGAGACAGCGGTCGTTTGATGCAAAGAGATTTAAAGTATTTGCAGAGAGTGTGGTCGTCGCTCGATGCGACGAGATTGGCGCAGGGATTATGGGCAAGAATGCCTTTACTTTCCGAAGGTTCAAACGTTATTTTCAGAGATAGAGTAGCTTCATCGTCCTCGACTTCTTCCAGAGAATCTCGATCGGACGCGTCGGCGACGCCGAGAGTACACAAACCGAGAGTTCACAAAGAACACCGACCGGCTGAAATGTCTACGGATACGAACGAAGCTATTGAACAGTTGCGAGCAGCTATTGCGAAAGGTAAAGCTTTCAAAGATGATGATGACGACGAAGAGGAAGATGACGATGACGAAGAGGAAGAAGAGGAAGAGCAAATGGAGCAAAAACCGCAAACCGCAGAGAACGCGGAGCAGCAATCGGCAGAGGTTTTGAACACAGTAGCTCAGGCTTTAAATCTCGATAGCACCGATATAGAAGAGCTTGGATTAGTTAGCATAAAGAATAGAGACAAGGAAGGCCGCGAGGTTGTTTTAGATGCAGCGATGTTGGAAAAACCTATCGGGGAGGACGGAGAGAACGGTGCAGAAGAAGACGGAATTGAAGAGGGAGGAGATGAAAATGCGAATAACAAAGATGAGGACACCGAGCAAGAACAACAGCCACAACAACAGCAAGGTAAAGATGGGAACGATGACAATTATTCGAACGATGCAAGCGTCGTTGTAAGTGGTGATGATAACACGGACGATGTTGGTGAAGAAGTACCGGAGAGACGACGACGACGTCGACGACTTTTGAGCACGTCGCAAAAGCCGCGGAGTATTCCTTTGACTTTACATCGAGCCATGCTCTTTCCGGATGATTATCACACATCGGACAAGTATTGTCCTGCCGGCATGAAAGGTTGTACCGAGTCAGAGCGTAGGTTGCCGCGCGCGATTGAGTTGAAACAAGAGACATTTGTGGACGGCGTCACGCAACGAGGCGGCGCAGATGGCGATTTGCTTCAAGTTAAACAAGGCGAGCGACAGCGTTTAAAACTCAAACTCGATTTAGTCGGCGTGTTACCGTTAAATGACGAGGACTATGAATTCAAAACGTGTGCCGTGGTTGGTAATTCTGGCGTACTTTTGAAATCCAAACAAGGCAAAGAGATTGATGAACACGAAAAAGTGTTTCGAATCAACTACGCGCCAACGGCAGGATACGAAGAAGACGTCGGCTCGAGAACAGATTTCGATTTCGTGAACTTACAACATGTGAAACCATTCATTGCTGGTCGTACGCGCTTGGGAGGTTCCATTCCGGAAAGTTCTCGCTCTGCGTTACGAAACACGACTTTGGTACTGTTTGAAATTTTCAATCCGTTTGCGCGTTATCATTACTACGCGCCGTTATTGAAGCGGTTAGAAACAGCGCGAGTTTCCGGTGTTGCAAACGAGCACGTAGCTCCAGGAAGCTCCGCGATTGTAGTTTCTCCTGAAATCATCGCACACGCGTTCAAACTTTGGGAAGCTGTCAAAAAAGCCGTGGAACTCGGTGCTGTTTTTGCTGGATTTCACTCGAAAAGGTTCAAGCCGAAACCAATGTCTGGCGTCTTTGCGGCTACGTTTGCGTTACACTCGTGCGAGAAAGTTTCTCTTTACGGTTTCTCGCCGTATTCAAAAACGTCCGCGATTTCGAGCGATTCTAACAAGTATCATTACTTTGATTCCATCACTGGTACGACGACGCATCACTCGTTTGATTTAGCGTATGAGTTTTACAGACAACTGTCGCTTTGGCCTTGCGGCGGCATAGCGTTGGATATAAAAACTTAAAATCGGATTCATTGTTGTCAAGTTATCTATCTATTATAGCACTACAAATCTAGCTTATCTATCCTCTATACACACACACTCTCTCGCTCTCTCGCTCGCTCTTCTTTTCATACCCTCACAAATCAGGGATCGCTGCTGGACTTTCTTCTCATCCTAATCAAACTGAACAGTTTTCGCACGAGCGTTTCTTTCTTCTTTTGCTTCTCTCCGCTTCCTGCTGCAAAGCCGTTGTTCTTGTTGATTCGAAGCACCGCGTTTACTCCTTCTACCGTTTCGTTCTTCACCAATCCGTTTTCATTCTTATCGTCGTCTTCATCGCCGTCGTATTCAGTAACTTTTGGTTTACACCCTCTTGTGGGATACCTCGCTTTCAAAGCCAATTGAAATCTCTCGTGCTTCACCCCGGGAGGTCTCGCGATCGCAAACGCTTCCAACGCCTCCTCCGCGGTCATGTTCTCCTTCTCGATGAGATAACTACACACGATAAACCCCGTTCGATTGAAACCATACGCACAATGAATAGCAATATACTGTTCCGGATGTTTTTTCCAATGCTTCGTCGCTTCTCTCATCACTTTCGAGCAACATTCGATGTTCGGTATCGATTTTGCTATGTTCCTGACGTGTACTCGATGTACCTCTTTCGGTATGTCCTCTTCGTACAAACACTCGTGATTGCTCAAATCAATGATCATGGTAACCTCTCTCTGTTTCGTCTCTCGTTGTTCGTATAACATCTTCTCCACTGTTAAAATATGCGCGTACTTCTCCATCTGCTCCAAGAACTCTAGCGACAACGGGGTCTTCATCGGTACGAACTTTGTCTTTCCGACGTTCTCGCCACAGGACTCGTAATCGCCCCATTTCTGTAGTTTCGTGAGAACGGTCGCTTTTTCGTACGGAATCTGGTCCGTGTTTCCGAATATTTCCGAGTTTCGTGAGTTTCGATCGTTTTGTTGTCGATGATGATGATGTTGATGATGATTCGTAGTATTAATAGTAGTATTCTTGTTTTCGCTGCTTTTCTTGTCTTCCTCGTCTTCTTCTTGTTCCAATAAAGTGGATTTAACATTTTTGACGGCTGGGTGGTTGGTATTACTGCAACTCGTCGTAGTCGTCGTATTCATCGTCGTCTTCATTTGCTCCGCAAACATGACACCCAGACTATCGCACGAAGACGCTCTCATCGAAGACACGCGACCTTGCGGCGGAGATACCGGGGATTCGCTTTTTCCTTGTCTCGACCCCCAACCGTTTTCTTCTTTCTCTTCTTTCTCTCCTCCTCCTCCTCCGAAAGCTTCCATCGTCGTCGCTCGTCGCGCCTCTCTCGCTCTCGACGAACTCGTCTTTGGCGATAAAGGAATTTCATTTTTCTTCTTCTTTGTCTTCTTCTCGTTCATGATCTTTGTCTTCTTCTTCTTCTTCTTCTTCTGCTGTGAGGAATAATAATTCGATGAGAGATGAAAAGAAGTTTTGTGGAAAAAACTTTTTGCTCTGATGACTTTTGCGCGTGCGTTTTGTCTCTCTTCATAAAGAAAAAGGAGTGTATGCGAGCGGCGCTCCAAAACGCTCGTCTGGCGTTCAATCATCACAGCAGTAGTTCAATCATTATCAAACGCACCACCGATAGATCTATCGCGACGACGAAAACAACAATGTCTTCTTCATCAAAGGGAAAAAACTGGGACGGTTCTGGCACGCAAGAAGATTTGATGCACCGAGACGAGTGCATTTTAGTGGACGCTAAAGATTCCATCGTCGGTCACGCGAGTAAATACGACGCCCATCATTTCTCCGCGAATGCAGAAAGAAGAAACACTCCGAAAGGTTTATTACACCGAGCGTTTTCGGTGTTTTTATTCGATAAAGAAAATAACAAACTTTTGTTGCAACAAAGAGCGGCGTCGAAAATTACCTTCCCGTCGGTGTGGACGAACACGTGTTGTTCGCACCAGTTGCACGGATACGAACCGACTGAAGTAGACGACGAGGTAGTAGACGTGAGAAAGAATAAGAGAGCGCCGGGCGCTGTTCGCGCGGCGAGGAGGAAATTGTTGCACGAGTTGAACATAGACCCAGAGACGGTGAAAGAAACGCAGTTTAAGTTTCTAACTCGTTTGCACTATTGCGCGAAAGATAGTTTTGGAGAGGCGAGTTTGCGTCCGGAGAACGGGACCGCATTTTGGGGCGAACACGAGATGGATTACGTTTTGTTTTGTCGAGCGGACCAGGCGGAGTTGGTGAAAGGCGGGATGTCGATTAACCCGGAAGAGGTAGACGCGATGATTTGGGTGTCGCCGGAGGAGTTGAGAGAGATGATGAAGGAAGAGAAAGGTTTGCGGTGGTCTCCGTGGTTTCGAATCATCGTCGATAGATTTCTGTGGAAGTGGTGGGAGAACATCGACGAAGTGTTTGCGACCGATAAATTCGTCGACGAGCAAAGTATTCACGAAGTCTTAGAAGAGGAAGATTAAAATTTTACGCATAAAGGTGCGCGTTTCCTTCTCGTTTTTTCTCTCTCTCTCTTTTACACACGCGCGCATATACTATATATGCGATGCTGATTATTTTCGATGAAGACAATTTATCGACGGGCGGACAGACGAGCTTGATACCTCGAGTGTTGATCAGTCGGAAGGCGCTTTACAAACGCACCTGAGAAAATAATAATAGCGCGCGTGCGCGCACACGCGTTCGTCTCTCTTTTCTCTTCTACCCCAAGGGCTGACTCGTTCAATTTTCTCTCTCTGTCACTCTCTTTCTCTCTGAATGTATCCGCAGAATCTAAAGTACATCGTCCGAATTTATTAGCAGGTAGCCTTTTGTGAGAATACTATTAGTAAGAGTACATCCAAAGTAATATTTGTCGCTCGTAAAAATTTTCGCTCTCTCCTCTCTCCTTGCTCTCGTTCAAAACTTTCTCCACTTGTCCTCTTCACTCTTGTATACGCACAAAAGAAACCTTTACATAGGAAGTATAAAAAGAATACTTCGCTCATAAAACACTCTTGCAGAAGAAATAATAATGGAAAACGACGAGCAGTCGTTGCCTAAAGCGACCATCAACAAGATGATCTCGGACAGCATCCCGGAAGGTTTACGATTGAGCAACGACTTGAGAGATTTACTTCTCGAATCGTGCACGGAATTCGTCCTCTCCATATCCTCCGAAGCGACGGATATCAGCACGAAAGAGAACAAAACGACGATAACACCGGAACACGTGATTGCTGCGCTGAAAAAACTAGGTTTTGATGATTTTATCGACGAGTGCACGAAAGAGATGGAGATTGAGAAAGACGTTGCCAAAGACAAGAGAATTGAAAAGAAGAAGAAGAAAGACATGGGCATGTCGGCGGAGGAGGCGATGGCTCTGCAGGCAAAAATGTTCGCCGAGGCTAAAGCGAGAATGGCTGGTCAACAACAAGGAGGACCTTAATCTCCAGCCGAGCGCGTTTTTATAACATAGTAGCCGTTTAGCTTTTGTGTAGAATAATATATATTTTTAGCCCACCTTTATGGTGGGACAGACAACGTGTTTTCATGCAAAGTACACGCGCGATGTTGTTTCAATGTACTACTAATCGCTCTTTTTACTTTTAAAAGTTGCTAATCCCAAAGCACGACTTCAACACGCTCCTACCACCCGGGATGTAACTCAAACAATACCAAACCAACGCCAAGGATTGCAAAATCAAAAAAACCATCGTCAACGGAAACGATTTCAACACGCACGCCGACACGATGGTCATGATTAAACACCCGAGGTACATCAAAGTTGCCACCAAACGCGTGGCTTTGAACATATTCTTCGCCTGTCGGGCAAACCCGGTTAAAAATCCAGTCGAACCTAACGATAAAATGTTCCCGATGGAATACAACAACGCGAACTTCATCGGTTGCATCCACAACAAGGACGAGAGGAACGAGCAAATGAGACCCATGCCAGCGCAACAGGCAAATCCGTATAATCTTTGCTCGTATGTCAAATCAATGCAAATAGATCCGGTGAGTTCGTCGAGCATTCCCGCGGGCGTTTCCGGCTGTGATGGTTGAATACCAGCCCTGTTGTATTTATATTAGAGAAGAAGTTCATACACAGGATTAGTTTTTGTCGTGTCGTTAGGACGAGAGAGAGAGAGAGAGAAATAAACCGTTATTATTGAAAGAAGAAGAAACGAAGCACTCACATCAACTTCACCTTATCCACGCCTTTCGACACGGACGCTTTAATCTGTTCCGCCATCGTCCCTCCTCCTCCTCCTCCTTCCGGGTCCTCCTCCGTGCCGTAAATGGAAATCTTTCAAATTTGCAAATTTGATTTATGTGCGAGAAGAGACCGAAGAGAGAAAGAGTGTGTCGTGCGCTCTCCGCTCTTTCCGCTCTTTCCGATCTCTCTCTCTCTCTCTCTCTCTCTGCGAACGCGTGTTATTA
>JACLAB010008399.1_pt1 | contig 23023 bp, 16 predicted proteins | sample 8027921 | NCBI WGS metagenome assembly JACLAB01 (sample SAMN15725117, study PRJNA655200) | protist metagenome | isolation source: fluorescence activated cell sorting (FACS) single amplified genomes of... | place: USA: West Boothbay Harbor, Gulf of Maine | collected 2000-07-19
CGCACCCCGACCGCGCAGAGGCCACGCTCAAACGCGCCGCTTCGAGCATTCGAGACGTGCAAACGCAGCTCTTGGAGGCCATGTCCACGCGGCCCGCGGGCGGTTCTCCTCTGGCCGCCTCGCACGCGGGAGAAACGGCCGAGGGGACATCTGCGGGGACGTATGGTAGAGCAGCGATGGGCACGCACGCCACCGGCCGTGACGTGTTACCGCCACCCACATCGCATGCCCCCTTTAATTCCGTCTTTGGCCCTCAAATCATGCGCAAGAATCAGCTCGTGGTCAGCATCCTTCAGGCGTGTGAACTCAAGACATGGGTCGGTGAAGCAGTTTACTGCACGGCGCATCTCAAGGTGCGCACCAGCGATAAACAGTCTTTGCTCTCGGCTCTGAATTATCGGCAGATGCGCGCCACAGAGCCATGTGCACACACCTTGGACCCAGTGTGGGAAGCTCAGGACTTTGTCTTCGATGTTCCACCCGCTGCAATCGATGACCTGCGAACATACTCGCTGCGCGTCAAAGTTAGGAACAAGCGGTCCATCCACACTGCTTTGATAGGAAAGGCGGACGTGATGTTTGTGACCAAAGAGCTGAAACAGGAACGTGAACTTGAAGGATGGTTCCCGCTATATACCCCCCGCACCAAACGAGAAGGAGGACAAGGGGAATACATTGGCTCTGTTAAAGTGCGTGTCCGCTGGGTAGTGAGCGACCAGGGTCTGGTGGACTACTTCTCAGACGTGGTCACCCGGAGACGGCGTGAGTTGCGCAAGTACCAACGTATGATCGACGCGCGTCAGGAAGACCTCTACCATGCGGAAATGGAGCGCAGCGCAATGCACGAGACCGCCAGCGAGGACCAGAAGGCGACGCATGATGGCGCAGATAGTGCTGCCATGACGGCGGACGGGCACATATCCCGCCCCCGTGAGGGTGGAGAGGAAGGGGGCGCTCTATGCACGCGTGCAGACGATGACGACGACGACGACGACGACGACGACGACGACGACAAAGGGGACAGCGCAAGTGACGGCGGGAGCGCGAGCGACAGTTCCAGCTCATTCGGGGACATTGAAGACGCAGCACTCGCCAGCGTCGAGACCGACGGTGGCCGTCATGGCAGCACCGGCATGGGACGCACCGACATGAACCCATACACGGACGGCGACGCTCGAGCAGACATCGTCACACTCACTCAAGTGCGCAGGCGTTACTCGGGCCGCGACATGCTTGTTCGGAGAAGTATTACATTTGAACCTGCCGGACTGATGCTGGATAGTGTTCCAGAGAATATACGCCCGAATAGCACACCGCTCGCCACCCCAGGAGACGAACATGCTCATTCGAGTGGAACAGCATCGACGAACTCTGCGGCTGCTGCTGCATTGGCCTCCACATCGGCTGCCTCCTCCGAGAAGATGCCGGCCCTCCCCACAGTGTCGGGTGACCTCCTGAGCGACTGGCGCAATGCTCGTCTGACTTTCCGAGGAGCTCGGCGCGACCCGAAGTTGGCGGAGGCGGCGACGACGTTTAAGTGCAACTTCGACAATGAGGTCAACCGCGCTTACAGTACGATCCATTCGACGACGGGCATTTTGGAGGTCGCCCCCATTCAGGCGCTGTATCTCCCTGAATCTCGTTCACGCCGATACGTCAAGATTACATATGCTGAGCAAGTTGGATCCACATTCAGTATCCCACCGGCAAGCACATCGACATGGGCGGATAATGCTCATTCACTCAGCATTTGGTCGTCAACAAGCGTGGACGCCGATGTGGGTCATGATACGCACCTGAATGCCTTCTCGTCGTCACCGTCCTCCTTGGTCGAGCCGGAGCAGAACTTGACAAAGAGGCTTAAGATTGACACCATGAATATAATGGGTGCCGTTCGAGTGGCAGTGGTCGGAGAAGGGTTTCTCGAGGCTTCTTCGATTGCTCACGTTGATCTGCATGTCCTCCCACTTCTAGCTGCGATCTCAACGGATTCCAAGGAATTCACGGACGGGGCGATTTATGACCGGTGGTTTCCTCTCTACGTCATGGGTTCCGAAGGCAACGGTCCATTAGGAACCAGTCCACAATCCGAGCACGCCACGTCGGAATTCTTCGAAACACTCGACATGCCGTGTATCCGACTCGCGATTCGTTGGCGACCCTCCAAGAGCGAGCGCCAGGTCCCCGGAGGGGAAGACAATAAGGTGAAGCTATATGCACGCATTCGCATCCCAGAGCTGTCCTTCACCATCGTTGATTCAGACAAAGTGCGGGATGTCATGCTCCTTTCTATTCACGAGGTGGACCTGAGACACTCGGACAGTATGCTCGGTGAGAGCAACACGATCAGTGTGTGGGACATCAAGCTCAAAAATCTCCTTGAGAAGTGTCAATCCGAAACTATTCTTGGTGCCTCTGCCTCTACGAGCTACCAGCAACCCATGGTCCGTGCACGGTCATCCAAGAGTCACCAGGTGTCAAGTGGTGCGTTAATTCACTATGATGTCATCGATATGATCATACAGGCAATGGATCTGAACATCGAGCAGCGCTTTGTGTTTGAGTTGTGGAATGTGATATCAAGTATGATGGCCATCATGGATAACGAGACGAGTGAGATTGATGGCCACACAGGGGAAGGAACTCCTTTCGGCCTCGACAACAGCAACCTAGAAAGCACGGAGGACATCGCATCAGGCGCGCCGGGTCGACGACGGGACGATGGTAAATACGAGAGCTCGGACAATCTGTACATCGAAGGTTTCTACATCTCGCCTGTCCTGATTAATGTGAGCATCATCATGACGGCTGGACACAACAGTGGAGAGAACACGTCAGAGACGGTCACCAAGAGCGGCACCATATCTACATCAGGTGGCGTCCAGCAGTCCATGACATCATTTATTCGTCATATCGGGGAGGTGGCTTTGGCGGCGACGAGCAATATCACAGATGCCCCGATTCGACTGTCCGCCTGTCACCGGCTTTACGTCTTCACGACTGTCACAGACATGGGCCACTACCTACAGCGGCACTACACCACAGCAATTCTGTTCCAGTTCTACAAAATCATGGGGTCACTGGATCTCGTCGGTAATCCCCGTCGCTTCCTGTCTTCGCTCGGCTACGGCGTCATGGATGTCTTCTACGAACCTGCCAAGGCCATTATTCATTCCCCCACTGACGTGGTTAAGATAGGACAGGGACTGGTGAAAGGTGCCATCTCCCTCGTGAGTAATACCGCCGACGGGACCATGACGACAGCCACGACTCTGAGCCGAGGGCTGGGGGATACTATGCTGTCCTTCATCCGGGATGAGACGTTCTTGCACAATCGCGAAGTACTGGCGAAGAAAGTGACCGAAAAGGGCGAGGCGCGGACGATGCTCCGTCCCTTGAAAGATGTGGCGAATGGTGTCTACTGCGGCATCACGGGCATTATCAGAGAACCCGTCGTGGGCGGTTATCGCGGCGGCCTCAAGGGAGTCGTCACGGGCCTAGTCGGTGGAGTACTGGGAGTGGCGATCAAACCTGTCGTGGGCGTCATGGATGGTATCTCTCATGGGATGGACCGCATGCGCATTGTCATGGGTGTCTCTACCCAACCGCGCGAAAAATACTTTCAAGAAACGATGCTTCCCAACACCTACGGACCTGATGGTCGACTGTTACCCTTTTGTAAAATGCGCTCTTTTGGCAAAGCCGTCATGAGCCAAACACGTCATCGTGTAGAACTCATGGGCGGCGCCCACATTTTGGAGAAACTCAAAGAGTTCCGAGAGGGACGCATGAACCGTAAAAGTGCTGCCAAAAGCGGGGATGAGAAGGGCGATGGTGCAGATACGACGGCTGCGGCGGTGAATAATGGCGACGACTCTTCCTCAGGTGACGACGAGTTCAATGAGTATGACGACGTTGGCACGACGATTCGCAAGACGTTACATCACGCCAGGTCCATGCATATACACCGTGAGAAACAGGATCAGCTGGATCGACCTAAATCGAAACCCAAAAGCCTGTGGCGCAAGCTAAGGAAAGGTGTGAAGAAGGGTCTGGTAAGGGGAGGACTGATGTCTGGTGCAGAGCAAAATGACAATGCCGCCAATAACGGCACGAGCATGCATCGTACAGACGGCCGCAGCGACTCCTTGAAAGGAATAAGAGGAGGGGGAGGAGTAGATAATTCCAGACATGCCCACAAGAAGCACGACAACAGCAGCAGCACTCGTGTGAAGGACTCGAGGGATGCGTCACTTTCTGGCGGTAGTGCGAGCGGCACACGCAGCGGAGGGCATGAGTTTGTGGTACACGTGGCCGCCCTTGACGCCGAAGATACCACTGCCAATGTGCATGTGATGCGCAAGACTGTGATTGTCATTTCATCCAAACGACTCATCGTGCTCGATTACTCACGTGTCTCCCCCTCAGGAATAGAGTTCGTACACGAGCTGTTCAAGTGCCGGTGGGACGAGTTGGACGATCCGCAGCTGGGGGGGCTTACGAACCTCACCCTCCGCATTCGTGACGACATTCATCGCTCCTCGAAAAGCCGAATTCGCCAGTACACTGTCGTCGCTCCACAAGTCTCGTCGTCCACGCTGGTCCTCGTCTACAATTTCTGCCACCTCATGTGTAATGAGTACTCTGAGATTCTGCCGCTTCAGCAGATCACCGGCCAGGATGACTGGGAGCAAGAAATTTGGGAGGAATCTACGGATGGTACGAGCATCACCGTTGGTCCTTTCCAATTTAAAGCTAAAGCTCATACAGATCGAGCGACATCGGGCGATTATCGTGATTACTTGACGCGTATGCTCACGGATATGGAAGATATGGATTGGTTCCTTCCGTTTGATGAAGTTGTAGACGGACACAGCGGCACCAACGACCACTCTCCTTTCATGACGGAGTATGCCAAAAATGCCATTGACTCCCATCGACGCGTGAGAGAGGCGAAACACACCATCACGCAGCTCCTCAAATCCGAGCACGGCGCTTCTGATAATGACTCTGACCTACTCTTTCGGTACCACCACATGAAGAATCCATCACCAGCAGCACGGAGTCCGGTGGGATATGCAACGACTCGTGCGAAAGGGGTTCGCAATCTGATAACCCAGAGTGTGACTCTCTCCCCCGTAGGTGCAGCCATTATCAGTATACAAGAGGGCATTATCGATCTGGAAGAGTTTCAGCGGCTGATAGACGATCCGAATAATTTCCGATCATCACTGGAGAGTTGCCTAGAGATGAGTATGCCTGCTCCTAGCCGCTGCCATGAATGGGACTCTGAGGGCAGTGCAGATGAGTGCGATGGACGCAACCGAGGAGACTGTCCTGACTCTGGGTCAGATGCCGGTGGCATTGTGATGATTGGTGATAACCATGACCTGAATATTACGAGTAAAAAGGACGAACAGGACGGTCAGGAGGATGGGCAGAAGCATGTACAGGGCAAATCTTCGGACGATGATGCTGGCGAGATGTCATCCCTCAATCTTGAAGGTGATAATGGTGTTGGCGAGATCGACAACGACAAAGACGACGACAACGACGACAATGACTGTGCGGGAAATACAAGGACTTCCCCTGCTGCCATCGATGACGATAGTTCGTCAGCAGCACCATCACCTATCTCTCCAGGGCGCGCTTCCAAGCTGCATATGTCCGATACTGTTGCCACTTTTCATGCTCTTACTGGCATGGGTTTGTTCGGCGCTGTCGTGGAGGAGGAGAAGCAGGACGGGAATATCACGGGAGGGCTGGAAAGCCATGCCCCAGTGGAGGCCGCAGACGCGAGAGGGGGGACAGGAGGTCAACACGACGCGACTCGCAAGAGGACGGAGACGTTTGGGAGCGGCAGTGTCTCGGAAGAAGAGGACTCGTTCTCATCCAGGGCGAGCACGGCGACGCATCCTACTTTATTTCCCTTCACATGATGATACGTGTGATATTCACAATGATAGGGAGATGTCGGCGATGGCTACAAGTCGTGAACGCCCACATCTCTTGAATGTCAGCAAGAGCCCCACCGAAAACCGAAGAGAAAAAGAGAAAAAGCGAGAGTGTAATGTAATGTGGTAGGTGAATATCCTCTCATTCTAAATAAGTGTTCAAATATGTTTTATAAAGTAGATATTGACTCCGAAGTCATATTTCCTTGAGTGATGCAGTCATTAGAGCAGCTCAAGAGTCAAGCTTTCTGGTGCATCCTTGCGACAATACTTGTGCTTATTCCGGTCGAAGACACCCTGCAGCTCCTTGATGTACCGCGCATGCCATTTATCAACGTCATCTCGCGATGGGTTAGGTATGTGTGGAAGATCGAAGCTCCTTCCGACCACGACCTAATTCGGGGAAATATCCATGTTTTGTGGCACATGATGAGAGATGGAGGTGTCAGTCACAGGATAGTTTGTGCGCTTCTTACGCATGGATTCGTGCATGGAACAGAGGGACATACCGTCATATCAATGTCGTTATCAGGCAAGATGAAGAGCCACTTGCCAACGAAGAAGGTCGCTGGGATCTTCAGGGAGTTGAGCCACAGCCGTAGAGGCGCCAAAAAACTGGGCGCCCACTGCCAATATGTCCACTCCTCACCAAAACAGAAGCACGGATGGATTTTGTATCCGTATTTGAGTGCGTACTTGATGAAGCCTTTGCGCTTCTTTATGTACACGCGGTTATGTCCCCGTTTGAAGAAGGTTGCTTCTTCGAACCCACCGGGAATGAGTCCTATATTCTCGCTCTTGTCCATCATGCTCTTCATAGCTTCGGCATTAATTCCGTGGATATCAGACCATTGAAAGATGTCTCGAATGAATGGAAAATAGAAGAGCATGTCTGTGACAAGCCACCGTGTCATAGCAGGTTCCCACTTGGTCTCTGATACCATGCATGTAAATCCCAACGTAAGGATTCCATGAGGAGCGACGCACATCATCGTTTTACTGTAAAGTAAATAGAAAAAAAGTATATTCAAGTAGTGGAGAGATGAACATGATGGGTCAGCTCATGTCACATGAGGTTCACTAAGAAGGAAAGAGAGAAAGCGGAGGCACTGGTATACTACCTGCACGGTTCGGGGCATTTTACACCCCTTTCCAAGACAACTGTCTGACTATTACAATATGTTTTTCCAGGTACATTCATTCTCATGAATTCTTTGAACCAAAACCAGACTTTACACGGGAAAAAAAGCCTAAAGGCAAAGTATCCGCAAAGTATCATCACCGGTGTATAGACCCCATAAAATGCGAGACATATGGACGTAGGAACATAAAAACAGCTACCTACCCATACAAAAAGAAACGAGCTAAGTCTGAGAAAACCGATGGGGTGCATAACTGCTTAGATAGGCATTAAAATTGCATACGAATAATGGAAGTTGATGACTGCTACGTGTAAGTTATCGAGGGTCACCCTTTGGCCCATTGCCCCTCTACATTCATCAAAGCTGGTGAAAAGGGGCAAATGATATTGTTTTACATTTTATTAATTTTATGCACGCTCTCAACGCACCAAGTAAGGGCATTTAAAGGTTGTTATCGTCCCAAAATGACGAAGTTCCGATTGCCGCTTCAAATGCGTCAAGAAGCCTATGCGGCGTACTTGGAGCGCATGGTAGAGCGTAAGAAAATCGAAGTCGACAATCTACTGCGTCGTCATCAGGCTGAAGACGACCCTCTTGTCATGCGTATGAGTTATATGGCCTCTGAAAACCTGTACAATGTGACCAAGTCCCTCCAGGTTGAACCTTTGGATGACGACGGTGGTCTTCGACGTATGTCAGTCACAGTTGACCTGAAACGAAAGAGCCCAACTGTATCCGACCGGCGAAATATCGTAGAGTTCAGTAACGCACCCAAATTTGCAGAGTTGTTGGCTATGGCTGGTTCAGATGCCTTTCTGATTAATACGGACGATGTTGAATACGGAGGCAGGCCTGATGATCTCAAGTCATGCAGTGATACCCTCCGATTACGTACACCTGCAGATGAGCATCCACCTGCGTGCATTCACAAGGACATCATTATCCATCCAGTGCAGATTGCACAAGCCTTAGAGCGAGGAGCTGCTGGGGTCCTCCTCATTGTCGCTGTGGTCGGAGCTGACCTCGAGGTGCTGCTAGATGCATGCACAGTCATGGGTGTTGAGCCACTGGTCGAGGTGCACACACCCAATGAGCTGGAATTTGCCCTCTCTCGGGGGGCCACTATCTTTCTCGTCAATAATTGGGATCGCACCACTGGAGAACTCTTTCGCGATCAGGCCAAGGGATTGTCCAGTATGATGCCCATGAACGCCGTTGCCATCACTGCAGGGGACATCCGCTCCGTCGAGGAAGCCGCTGAGTTCGGCTTCTACGGGTATGATGGAGTCGTTCTTGGTCGCGGACTCTCAGACATCCCAGACGTCCAGCAGTACATGGGCGAGGTGCACGGAGTGCGAGCGCCGCCAAGAGGAATGGGCATGGGTATGAAAGGCTTACCCTTCAAAGGTTGAAACCCATCTCATCAGCGGCCGACTGCGTCATCCCACATGAACCACAATGCGAAAGAAAGTAGGACATTTTACATGAGGTTTATATACGCCGTAGACCTTGAACGTTAAGAAAAATCAAAGAACGAGCACCTATCCACGTTCCCATAGTTTTTCCGGTGGTGTCGATAGTGCCGCTTCTCCACGTCGCGATTCGTCATTGAGCGATAAGTATGTCGCGTTTGCATCTGGTATGATTAGGTTCCCCTTCCATAAACCCCGCTTTCACTATGAGCGACAAAGCAGCAGCACCGTCAGTCACGAAATCCCCGCTCTACTGTACCCTGTTTGTCTGCCAGTTGGGTCACCCCACTTGTCTATCCTGATATAACATCGCGCCCCTTCCCATTACATGTGCATCTCCACACTAACCCTAGCCCTATGCAAAGCAAAGCAAAGCAAAGCAAAGCAACGCAAAGCAACGCGAGCCAGCCACTCTGCCTCCGTCAGCTTACCACTCATCCGAGCTCATGTCGCTGACGTCACTGAGCTGCTCCCAGAAGTCATGGTCATCAGGCGTGGGCGCATCGTCCAGCGAACGCACGCGAGCTAGGGGGATGCCCATCATCGGTGTCAGATCGCCCCCCATCTCATCGCTCCCATGGGCTTGTATGTGAAGAGGCATGGCATCCACAGCGGCGATGACACCAGCGCCAGAACTGGTGGACACAAACTGCAGCACCGTCGACGGCATACCGCTCCCATCACTGCCCAGCGATGACCTGAGGTCCCTGTTCCGCGCGCCACTCGCAGTTGTGGATGTGGAACCGGACCCCTCCGTGGCCACAGTTGTGCGACTTTGAGAGGTATCGGATGCTGGTGCAGGGAAGGAGGACTGGGAAGAGTCGCTCGTCATGGTTGCTGCTTTCACACCATTGGAGGAGGAGGAGGAGGAGGAGGAGGAGGACTCCATCGCTGTCCTTCGCAGAGATGCATCCGGATCGGGGGCGTACTTCTTCACCATCTCTCGTACACGTGCTTCATAGCGCCGCTCGTCATGGGTGAGCAGATTAGCAGCATCACCATTCAGGGGTGAGTCTGGGTTGGGGTAGAGTAGAAGCTGCGGAAGAAATACTTCGAAGACATTGATGAGGTCGAACATTGGTGTCCAAGTTTGATTGATCACGTCCATGCAGATACTTCCACTGAGCTCGTCTACATTCGGGTGGAAGATGCGGTTCTTGAATCCAATAGATGGGCTTTTATAAGGATAATTGGGCGGCAAGCATACGCTCACCTTCCACAACCCCCCATCGTATGGGGAGTTCTCGGGCCCTCGGAAGTCAACCACAAATTCTATCAAAGTATGAGTGAATTTGGAGAGTTAGAGTCACTCAAAAGTTAACATAAGCATGTTGTACATACCATGGATATTGTTATCGTCTGGTACGTCCACCTACATAAACACAGAAAGTTAAAGGTAAGAATGACCCGTTCAGCGAAAAGGGGTCGAATGAGGCACTTTATTACCCTTGCCTTCCGAGTCAATCGACGCAAATCTTGCCTTACTCGACTATTCGACTTAATAGGCATTTTAAAATCCCGATAACGCAGAAATACGTGTCAAAACAGCGATAATTCGCAGGACGTGGGAAAAGTCGGCCTTCAACGTGGATGTTTCTGAAAACCGGATCCATGAAACTGGCACTGAGGTCGGTGAGTGCTCAACACACGCTTTAATCGGATTTTTTCACATCCACTATAAAGATAAATTTTGTTGTTACTTTTATATTGCATAAAAATACGTAAAAATGGTATGTATTAGACAATGTACGGCCGAGGACCTCATAGCCATGCAGACCTCCAATCTGTGGTGCCTGCCGGAGAACTACCAACTTAAGTACTACATGTATCACTTCTTGTCATGGCCACAGCTGTTGCAAGTGGCAGAAGACCACAAGGGGCGCATTGTGGGCTATGTACTGGCGAAGATGGAGGATCCTGAAGACGAGGGGACCTCCGTCCCTCACGGACACATCACATCTCTCGCAGTTCTCAGAACTCATCGCAAGTGTGGCATCGCGACCATGCTCATGAAGGCCGCACACGCACGCATGATAGAGGCATTCGACTGCAAGTACTGCTCACTGCACGTTCGCTATACAAATATGGCGGCATTCCACTTATACTCCAAGACTCTTGGTTACGCCATTACAGATTTGGAAAAGGGATACTACGCCGATGGTGAGGATGCCTATGCAATGCGCTGTACTTTTTAATAAGGATACCAAAGCTCACACCTCCTCGAAGAAGTGGTAGGAGCAATCCGAACGTACATGATTTTGAGCTAATTTTCAGCAACAAACAAATCTACACGATGATCCAGTCATCATTAGCCCTGTTCCTTTTCTTAAATTCCGCTGTACACCTTCTTAGTATATGTAAAGCACCCCACAGCTCCACCATCCGCAGTGCTTTATGACAAGAACCTGTCGATGTACGTCTTGAACTTTCCCTCACTCAACGTTTTGGCATCCAATCCATACTCCTCGGGTGAATAGCTGTGAAGAGCAGCCGAATTCCCACCTCGCTGCTTCTTCACTGCCGCGCGCTTCTCAGCATCTTTACGGAGAAAGGCATCGAGTACGGCATCGTACGCTTCCGTATACTGCCATCCGAAGTCCTTGTAGAGCCGTTTGACCACTGCCTTGGGGTCTTTGATGAGGTCTGTATAGGCCACGTGCCCACAGGGCAAGCCAGACTCTCGAATATGACTCGGCGCATTCGACAGCAGGGCTTCAGACACGCGCTGAATAGCCATTCCAAGCTTGGCATCGTCGCGGCCATTCTTGTCGAAGTAAAGCTGATGGAAGGCACGCACAAGCGAGCACAAACTGGGCACGGCCTCCACTGGCTCGCGATGAGTCCACACGAGCTTGGCATCCGGGAATGCCTTAGCGATTTCCTTCGGATAGAAAAGATGAATGGGGCACTTAAGCATCCAGTTCTTCGGTTCTTTCGTCGTACCTTCTACCTGGTACGTCAGAAGCTGCAGTTGGGATCTGTAACGCTTGTAGGCTGCCGTCGCATCGATCTTCAAAAATTCCTCGTTGTGCATATAAGCACTGTACAGGTGCTGAGTGAGCACCGGGAGTTCATCCGTCAGACACAGCAGGCACTCCTCCGGTAGATCGAGTCCAACCTCATGAATGTGCGACAGTGCATTGTCACCCAGACCTTGTCGCATATCCAAAATGGCACTGATGTGCTTTCGACGAATAGCGCGGTCCTTTGTAAAGGCCGCAAGGTCAGGCTTGCCTGATGCATCAGTTCCAGGAACGCGAGGCACGGGGTCGAGCAGTTCCCAGGTCACAGGTGCACGCACAGCAGGGTCTAAGGCCAACAGACGGTGCAGGAATGTCGTGCCCGTGCGTGGTAGTCCCATGACAAATGTCGGTGCCCGCACAGGCACATCGAGCACTTGTGGTGTCTCCTTGATGAACTTTTGGAAGAAGAGACGGCGCACAAGAGTCAGATTCAGCTCTTTTGACGCCGTAATATACCCAAGATTTGTGAACTTTTGCGCCTTATGGAAGTCTGTCTCCATAATTCGCGCATAATTATCCATAAATGCCGTGCTGCCCCAGTCCTCTAGCCCCTTCGTCTTCTTGTGAGCGTATTTGATTGCATTTTTAACAGTCACAGCGCCGTGGCGATAAGGTCCAATCTTCAGCAATCGGACTACGCCAAGAACTGTCGAAAGCAGCGCATTTTTATAACTTTTTTCCGGATATGCCAGCTTTCGGAGCAAGGCAAAAAACAGCGCTAGCACCAATAAAAATACATGCCACACCACTATTGATTGGCCTATCAAATATAAATCCCAGCCGAAAAGCTCCATATTGACCAGTCTCCCCCTATTCTCTCGGAAATAGGCGGGTAATCTTCATCTTGTTCCATAGGTCCGGTTCCACACACGCCCCTTATCGAGAAGAATGACCAGAATTCGCATTTTTCATCCCTTTTAGGCATTTTTTCGCTTCAATTTAAATCTGAACACGTCTTAATTAAATTTAAATGTGCGGTATTTTGGGAATATTTGACAGTGCGCTCGATGAGACGCAGCTCCGGCAAAAGTTAATTGCAGCGAGCAAAAAGCTTCGTCACCGTGGTCCCGATTGGTCAGGTTATCAAATTGTGGGTAATCATGGAATAGCACATGAAAGATTAGCAATTATTGACCCTGAATCGGGTTCACAGCCCATTGTGAGCCCTTCAAGGGATATTATCCTGGCCGCGAATGGGGAGGTTTACAATTTCAAGGTACAAAGTGTAACATCCCCCGTATGATAGTCACACCTAACTGTCACTCTCTCATACGTAAAAGGATATGTATGCCTCACTTGAGATGCCATACACACCGACAACGGGATCAGATTGCGAAGTTGTCATTCCCCTTTACGAGCAGTTGGGCATGGAGAAGATGTGTTCCCTCCTTCGAGGCATGTTCGGCATGGTCATGTTCGACAAGTCCAAGAACGAGTACTTTGCCTTTCGCGATCATCTCGGCAAAATTCCCTTGTATATGGGCTACGCAGCCGATGGTTCAACCTGGGTTTCGTCAGAGATGAAAGCTTTATCGAACCATTGTGTGCGCTTTGAGAAATTCCCACCGGGTCACTTTTACTCCAGTAAGACCAAGTCCTTTACGCTTTGGTACAAACCCATGTGGCGCACTGTAGACATACCCACCAATCCGTATAACCCTGCGGTGCTTCGGAAAGCGCTCGAGAAGGCAGTGGAGCGGCGTATGATGTCGGACGTGCCGTGGGGCATCCTGCTCTCCGGAGGACTCGACTCGTCGCTTGTGGCCTCCATTGCGACTCGTATTGCAAAACAGAAGGGAGACACAGCACGTCTGCACTCTTTCTGTGTAGGGCTTGAGGACTCTCCCGATCTCAAGGCCGCGAAAAAGGTGGCAGACCTTCTCGGTACGATACACCATCCTTTCACGTACACCATCCAGGAAGGATTGGATGTGATAAGCGATGTCATATACCATTTGGAGACCTTCGACACAACCACTGTGCGTGCCTCAACACCCATGTTCCTCATGGCTCGCAAGGTGAAAGCCTTTGGTATCAAGATGGTGCTTTCCGGCGAGGGAGCAGACGAGATTTTTGGCGGCTATCTCTACTTCCACAAGTGTCCCAACAAGGCAGAGATGCAGGCCGAACTGCGCGATAAGCTGGGCATGCTGCACAACTATGATTGTCTCCGCGCCAACAAGAGCACAGCAGCATGGGGAGTGGAGCTGCGCACACCATTTTTGGACGCCGACTTCGTGGGAGAGGCGATGATGATCGATCCCGAGCAGAAGATGATCAAAAAGTGGCTCAACGAGAAAAAGACGCGTATCGAGAAACACATCCTTCGCTCAGCGTTCGACACCCCAGACGATCCATACCTCCCTGACGAAGTGCTATGGCGCCAGAAGGAGCAATTCTCAGATGGTGTGGGCTATGGCTGGATTGATGCGCTGCGTGACATGAGCGAGGAGCGAGTGAGCGATGTCATGTTCAAGAACAGGTTTCACAGATTTCCAATCAATCCCCCTCTCACCAAGGAGGCTTACATGTACCGCGCAATCTTCGAAGAGCACTTCCCCCAGGAGTCCGCCATCGCCACGGTGCCGGAAGGACCGTCCATCGCGTGCTCAACTGCACGCGCCATGGCCTGGGACGAGAGCTTCAAGAATCGTGCCGACTGCTCCGGCCGGTCCGTCGCTGGCGTACGTCTCCATGCACTTACTCCCTACCTCATCACCTCGCGCGCGCGATCGGCTCTTCCCCTCCACTTTTTTTTTAACGCACTGTTTACGCTTTCTTTTCTTCCTCACCTCCCCCTTTTGCCGAAAACGCCAGGTGCATGCCGATGCCTATGAGGACGCCTTCAAGATCCCCTGGGGGGAAAGGCCCCATAGCGCATCCCATTCAACCGCAGCGAGTGGCCGTTGAAGTGAGAATTTTCCAAGTACGAGCACAACGATAACCTATATATACGTATTTTTCTTCGTGTGGAAGAGGGTCGGCCATGTTGTCGAAGGGCCAGTGAAGCACTATCTTCCCTCCAACCTTCAAAACAGCTAACCCAACAACGGAAACGGAAATAACAATTTCTGATAATCGTTAAAATTTTGATTAAGTGTGTCTTCTGTCAATATTTCAAATGACGCTCTCAAGTCTTTCTACAAGCAAAATTGGTCAGCAGCTTATTTAGCCACTTTGAGATAGAACGACGTCTCCTTGAATTTGCCAACAGGTACGTTGACCTTGGCAGAGGCGCTCTCATCCGAGATGGATGTGTAGCCTGTGCCAGTCACCTTGTAGCCAAGCTTCTTGGCCTCATCAGAAAGATTGATCATGAGACCTACATCACCGTCGTAAGCAACGGCATCGGCATTCTTGAGGATCACGTCATACTCGAGGGAATCTTCGCGCATTGTCACATCCACACGGTACTCCACACCAGGCATACTGTCGACAGCTCCGCCCTCAAGTGCACCAATTTTAAAGATCATGCGATCGAAGGACACCTTCTTGGCGCGTTCCTCGGGCATGAAGTGCTTAGTCATGGGGGTACCTGCTGTTGGCCAACAGTTGAGAATGCCCTCGGGCTTGAGGAGCTCCACGCCGTCGCTGTTTTTCCAGGAAACGGCCCCAGCCAAAGCAGTATCGACAACAGCAATAGCACCATTCTCATGCTCGAGAAGAAAAGTCTTGGGGTGCTCGCCAGCCATCTTGAAGGTGCCGTCAGCCATGGGCTTCATGCCGGCGCCGGGGGAGGTACCACCTAACGAAAGGTACGACAAGAAACACAGATAAAAGTTAGGTTATGGCTAAACAATATAATTAAAAACCCAGATTTAGGACATTTGGCCATAAAATGCCCAAGTACGCCCCATGAGAGGTGCATGTTGTCTGACTCACCCTGGGCGCGAGTTTTCATGCCACTGTCCTGCATCATGAGCGAACGTCCAAAGGAACGCATCGGTGCAGTTAGAGAAAACCCAGATACAGCAGCAAGGATAGCCAAAAGGAGAGTAAAGTGAAACATGACTGTCAAAATTCGACCTAGAATTAGATGACGTCAATCGGGCGATTATCGGGGGAGCATGTAATAGATTCAGTACGGCGGAAGCCAATACATACTACTGTTATTCTTAAGCATCCTAAGGTAGTGCTACGATGTATGTACTTAGTATTAAGTAAGAAAACTTTTGTCAACTCAAGTAAAGCGCACTGGTGGAATTGACCTGGCATGCCTCTTCTTGCCTCCACCCTCATCGGCTTGCTGCTGCTGTCGCCAGCGCTCGATGACATCACGCGGAACAACACCAAATATCTCATCAAAGACGTACCAGTCATCCGGTAGATTACTGGATCTTGATTCGACTCGTTGCGATCTGCCATTACCGGTGATGGCGGTGGTAGTGACAGGAATCGGATCATCTGTTTCCCGAATGATGACCACCGGAGCACCACTGCTCGATGATGATGATGATGATGATGATGATGATGATGATGATGATGATGATGATGATGAGGAGGAGGAGGACAGGGCAGATGTGGGGCTTGACAGACTCGACCCCGCACTCTCACTTGTGGTCGTATCGTCTCCACCATCTTTCCCATCATCGAGCCTCAGCAGCGGACTGGTCTCTTCGTCGGAGCCGAAATCGATACTTCCGCGCGCCATGCGCTCCAGCACGGAAGATCCCACCAGAGACGTCTGGACATTTGCTCGTCTGCCAGATGTACCCGAAGAAGAAGAAGAAGAAGAAAAAGAGGAAGCACGCAGCACTTGCTCTCCAGGCACAAGGTCTGGAATGTCCCCGATACTCCCAGAAAAGTCAAAAGTGAAAAGGGAAGTCAATACTCGACGGAGCCTCGCAGGGATAGCATTCCACGCTGTGAAGGTCACTTTCTCCGCAGCGATGCCTACGTCACTTGCCCAGAAAGAGGCAGATAAAATTGGCATGGCTTCCCATAGAAAAAATACCACAAAAAAAGTGGTTCGTTGCTTCAAAAGCACAACGTCAAATGAGTGATGCAACAATGATCGAGCATGGTCGATCAGGGAGCTCCTCGTCGCCGAGATCTTCTCAAGCTCTTCTAGTACGAAAGTCCTCAGCAGACGCAAGGGCGTGACCAGTAAGCTCTTGCGTCCTAAAATAGACCGTACCGTCGACACTAGTGGAGTGTGCGCCACAAACCCCGCTACAGTTGCGTAGCAAAGAAGCGACAGGAGGGTGAACGATACTATTTTGGAAAAATACCGCTTCATCGGGATATTTTAGCGGATTAAGTGCTACTATAGACACATAAAAATCAAATGATCATTAATTCAGAGGTAAATAAAGCCTTCTCAGGTTCTGGACCATCTGAAATGCGAGTGATATTTATGAAGAAGTGACATAGTATCCTTCGTCCATAGTGTCTGAGTCACTTGTTGAAAAGAGCTCAAGAGCGAAAGTTCAACGACAAATTTGGACTAATATATTCATAATATGACAATGAAATATATAGTTTTAATGATATCTGCCTTCATAGTGGCAACAAATTCCTACAAGATGAATTATAGAGGGCTTCGTGCTGCGCGCCTTGGGTCTGCCGTGGTTGGCACACTTCTCACTGTAGGGCCAATGATTGGGCATGCAGAATTTCGTCTACCCCCCATTGATAAGAGTACACCGAAAGAAGTGCGCTGTGTGCTCAGTAGCTCCACGATTGGCCAGGCGAATGCCGCGCGAGACAAGTTGTACGACCTGCGGGAGTGTGATCTGCGCAAGGGCGACGCAAGCGGGAAAGATCTATCTGGCATGATTGCAATTAACACAGACTTTACTGGTGTTAATTTTAAGGAGGCACAAACTTCCAAGGCGCTCATGAAGGACAGTAAATTCGTAGGATGTGACTTCACCAACGCTGTTGTCGATCGTACTGTTTTCTCAGGAAGTGATCTGACGGGCGCCATCTTTGCAAACAGTGTTCTGTCTGGTACAACCTTTGAAGGTGCTAATCTCAAAGATACAGATTTTACTGAGGCCTATCTGGGTCCATTTGACCAGAAAAACCTGTGCGCCAATCCTACTCTCGACGGCACCAACCCCAAGACGGGCGAAGACACGCGCTTCAGCGCAGGCTGTCAAGCACGCTAATCGAAATCTTTTGAAATTGAATCATTGTGTAGGATATTTTTCCATGGATCATGTGTAAGCGCAGCGTAACAAAATAAAGCAGCAATAGATAATAATAAAAAAAGACTCATCCAGAGGTGATAGCCAAAGGACGACCGTCTGCATTGGGAGAAGCACTCTTCGGCTTCGGCGATCCTGGTCCTCTCGGAAGAGGTGGAGAGCCAGGTGACATACCACCCAGCATTCCGCTCAATAGCGACATACGGCCCGGCCCCTCTGAGATCCATGCTTCTCTCTCCCCACGAATGTACTTGCATTTACGCGTCTTGTTCATGGCAGCATTCCGCTCTCGTATCTTCCCATGGGCTAGGCCCTTGTGAAAGTTACCTTCGAGTGAGTCACCGTTCACGTATACGAGCTTCCCATGCCCCTCTCGCCATCCCTCAAACCATTCACCATCATACGTGAGGGTGCGATAGAGGGAGCCGACACCACCGATGTACATGTTATCTGGGTCGCCTGCTTCGCCCTCTTTCAGATACGTCTGGAAGCCTCTGCCATGCCTCTTTCCATTAAAGAAACTCCCCTTATAGCTCCGCCCATCACAGCAGTTGAACACTCCATCGCCATGGAAATATCCTCGTTCCCAGTCACCGTCATACATGCAGTAGGCGAGACCCGGATGTCGATTTCCCATGGGACATACAAATTTGATGCCTAGCACATTGCCGAACTCCTCCTTCCCTTTCCCGTGCTTTGCACCATTCCAAAATGTACCGATGTAGCGACAGCCGGTCACACCGGTGTAATTTCCATCCCCCGACATCTTATCATCTTCCCACGAGCCCTCGTAGCGACTGCCGTTCGCCCACACGCGGATGCCAAGCCCGTTGCGGCGTCCATCAGGATGCGGAAAGCTCAACCCGTTCGCCTTGTTCTCCTTCATCTTAAGAAACTCTCCCTCATAGTAACCGCCGTCGGCATAGATGTACTTTCCATTTCCAAATATAAAGCCATGCAGAAAGCCCCCCTCGTAAGTCTCGCCATGGGCATATTTCATAACGCCCTGTCCCGATGGATGTCCATGCCCCCAAGCACCCACGTATTGGTCGCCGTTGGCATAGAGCATGATACCCTCCCCCTCCATTTCACCCTCAGAAAAGGCGCCGATGTACTTATTTCCATTACTGAAAAGGCGTACACCTTTGCCATGCTGCAAACCCCTCTCCCAATCCCCATCGTACCAGCCGTTGCCTTCGGTGTACTCATATTTACCCTTGCCATGGAACTTGCCAGCCTTCATCTGCCCTGTGTACTGCTCATCATTACGGAACATGATATGCTGGTGGCCTTCTCCTTTCCCTCGTTTCCACTCACCGTTGAATATATCTCCGTTGGCAAGGCGCAGAGTGCCCTTGTTGTGGAACATACCCACTTCGAAGCCACCGCTGTATACGTCTCCCTGCCCCATCAGATACACACCCTGCCCGTGAAATTTTCCATTCTTGTAATCACCTTCGTATCGTTTCCCCGCAATCTAGTGCCGAAAGAGGAAGGAGCATGAGGAGAGATGAAGAGGAGTCATCGCGTTAGGCGGGATTTGGTAAGGGCTGGATCTGGAGGGAAAAGAGAGGAAAGGATGATCAGATGTAGCGATGCAAGGGATATGCTAGGTACCGTTATACCCGTTTGTTCCTCGACGTACGGTGCCCACTGAAAAGTCCCGAATCCCTCAAACACGTCGCGAGCGTACTCTCCGAAGTACTTGTCACCGTTTGCGTAGGCCATTTGACCCCGTCCATGCCTCATTCTGAATCAAAATTCCACAGAAAGTAATATTAGATTTTATTTGATAGAAAGAATAACTAAAGCTGGAATAAGTGCGTTTTGTTCGCTTACCCATCAAGAAACTCGCCATCGTAAACATCTCGATTCGCATAATGCTTCTTTCCGCGACGATATACCTTACCGTCGGCAGTAATACGCCAACTTGCATCTCTCTGTTTAGCCATATTGCTATATAATCCCGAAATATACCAAAAAAATAGCTATGTCGTGAGTACAGCCGCCAACAGATCAACAACTCCTCCAGAGGACTCGACGGAAAAAGCGGAAAATGGGAGGAAAGAAACGGTAAAAATGGACGCAAAAGAGTTACTTTTCAGGGTTCAATCCGCAACTGAAAGTAATGCGAAGTATAATTATCGTCCTTTATCCCCAGTTGACCCCGAGACATGTTACAAAATACCCGCTAACGAAGGAAATAGAAACGGGAGCCCGTGGGTGCCCAAGGTGAAGAGGCATGGGCGGCAGTCGCATGAACGCAGCCCATCACGATCTCCAACCAGGAGAATGATGTCACCAATATCGCCTGGAAGCAATATAGGCCCCGAGACTCCCCAATCGGCCTCAGTCAAGAAGTCGCCGCCTCGGGGGTCACTCGCAGACTTCTGTCCAGGCCGTAATGAAGACGAATACGAGACATCAAGGGCTAATAGGGGCCTTGAATTAACATTGGAAGCTGGAAAACATCAGCACAAGCATCGAAACCACCACCATCACCACAATCACCCCCATAACTCAACACCACACTCTCAAAATAGCAACAACCATCACGCCTCGTCCAGTGCATCACCGTATTCACATGCCACGCTGCACAACCATGCATATCCGAGCCATCACGGACACTACCATCACAATCGGCGTCGAAAGCATCACCATTCGCACAAGGCGTATCGAGGCAAGTATCCCGCACACCCGACGGAAGTCGAGGTGATGGATGCATACATGGGTCCGGCTCTGAAAGGCCTGCGGAACTTTTCCGTGGATATCGACGCCCCATTGGAGGTGGTTGGCAATGAGGAACAGAAGAAATTTTTCCGGATCAAAGAGGAGGAGGAGATCTCAGTGCAGCACGCAGCCCAACAGGCGGCCAAGCATGCTGCTGATCGATGGGCGTTGAAGAAGAACCATAGGTGGTGACATGAAGGAGAAGGAGAAGATGGATGCCACGAACATGAAAATACAAGAGACGTACAGAGCGATAATTTACATCACGTTCTTTTATGAAATTAATGAAAAGATGGTCGGTTGGATAGACATACAGTTAGTGCTTTCATTCATTTTTGTGAAGAGGGAGGAGGGTTTAATGTGCATAGGCATCGGGGAATCGTTCAGAGAGTAACAAATCATCCGTAAACATCAGAAAGGTAGTGACAAAACTTGTAAAAGTCTTCATTACGATAACAGAAGAGGCCGTGTGGGGTGCGGGAAACAAGTTGGGGTGGTGGTGTATACGTACAAGTACAGTTGAACTATTGTCCACCTTGGCCTTGGGTCATTGCTTGCACAATAAATTCGGAGGCTTCAATATATTTGCCAGCGGTACTCTTGATGCAACTCAATTCGCTGCTACTCAGGGAGCTACCTGGCTTCGAGACGCACTTCTCGAAAGCCTTCTCAGCTAGAGAAAACACCACGGCCTGAGCCATGGCATTCTGCTCAGTAGCCATCAGTTGCTGCTGGAAGGGGTCCATACCCCCAGCGCTCATCGGTGGTGGTGCTCCACCGTTCATCGAAGAAGGACTGAACCCGCGGTCGTGCTGCGCATCACCAGGGAACGATGTATCATAAGCACTGCTTCCACTTGAACTGCTTGTCTTCTTATTGGGGTCATCACCCCCACCACCAAAACCAAACCAACTCATTTTGTTACTTTTGTCGTGGTAATATGACCCTCGAAGCTCCACCAGCGAGGAACAGTCCACAGGAGCGAAGGACTAGGACGCGCATTGTAGAAAATATATACGGGTACCAAAGTTCAGAAATTTGGAACGTTTGGCCTTGGCCCGAGTGTGTTTGAGCTTTAATCGTTGAGATTTTGACTCAAATAGCTGCATTTGTATTTATTGTTCGTCAAAGAATCGTATAATGCGGAGACTGTTCAAGGTGGGTGCAGACCGGCACGATGTTGGCCGTGTGGTTTTCTCTTGGCATCCGCAGGGTGATTTGCTGGCATCTGCAGGCCGCAACAGCATTGTGCAGGTGACAGACCGACATGGTGATATCGTAGATGAAATTCAGATGCAGTCGCCTGCAGCAGTGACTGCATTAGCATGGGACAAGGATGGAGACTACCTTGCAATTCTTCAGGAAGGCTCCGGTGTCGTGCCCCTTTGGAGCTCAAGTACACGCCGCGTGATCATGCTTGAGTCCAGCCTAAAGGACCCAACATTTCTAGCCTGGTCTAAAATGGGTCCTCAGCTCGCCATCGGTACGCAGAAAGGCAACTTGCTCATTTACAACAAAACGAAGAAGCAGAAGGTGCCGATTATCGGCAAGCATGCCAAGCGCATCACATGCGGCTGCTGGAGTACAGGAAGCAACAAGCTTACCCTAGGAAGTGATGATCGCACACTCACAATCAGCAACGATGCAGGTGATACTCTCATCCACACCGAGCTCAAGTACGCGCCTAGGGAGACGAATTTCACCTGCACAAAGAAGAACAACAACGAAGATGATATGGTCTCCGCCAATCTCGGCGGCAAATCTCTCCTCCTGTTTAACGTGCAGGACGAGAACGAGGATCCGATCGAGCTTACCTTCGCGGCAGCCGCGAGTGGCGGAGGATGCAAATATGGAGATCTGATACGTCACGAGTGGTGTGAGGAAGGTTCCCTTATGATCGGATTCACGGATGGCTGGCTTATCGTCATTAGCACCAACCCTAAGGACATCGGAGACGAGAAGTACTCAAGCAAACTGCATCGCAGCTTGGTGTCCTTCTCTTACAACAAGGCCTTGCACCGCGTCGCCTCGGCTGGGGGGGATGGCGTGAAGATTCTCGACAGCAAAGATTTCAAGGAGATCCGTGGAGACTACATTTCGGGCGAGGACCTGGAGGATGGTCGTGTCACAGATGTACGGTGGTCACCTGATGGGCAGATTCTGACCGTGTGCACAGCTGCTGGCAATTTGTACAACTTCTTGGCGAAAATGTCAGCACTCAACGCTTCCTACAAGAACAACATCGCATATCTGTCTTCACTGCGGGAGGTATCTGTAGTCGATGCATCTCGACGAGGAAAGCCCATCGATGTGACACTGCGCCTTGAGCCAAGCATTATAGCCCTCGGAGACAAGCACGTGGCGGCAGGCATGAACAATTTCGTGTACTACCATCGTATTGAGCCCAAGAATAACCCTATGAGTTCGACTGAGAGGGAGTATGTGGGGACAGTACAGGCTGTGTGTCTCAATGACAAGTTCGCGGCTGTGATGGCAGACAACAAAGTGGTGCTACATACCATTGAGCCGCCTGAGGGTGAGGAGCAGAAG
>JACLAB010008443.1_pt1 | contig 23023 bp, 17 predicted proteins | sample 8027921 | NCBI WGS metagenome assembly JACLAB01 (sample SAMN15725117, study PRJNA655200) | protist metagenome | isolation source: fluorescence activated cell sorting (FACS) single amplified genomes of... | place: USA: West Boothbay Harbor, Gulf of Maine | collected 2000-07-19
CGCGATGTCGACGTGGATGTTGAAATTCTCGAATGCGCGCCTGCGCTCGGCGGTGTGGCCACCACGGAGCGCATACGAGACGTGAGCTTGGACGAATCAGCGGCATCGTCGTGCGTCATCAATGACGGCGTGCAAGGCGGCGCGACGAGCTACGCGAACACGCTCGCGCTCATGCGCGCGTGCGACGTGGCGCAGCCGCATTGGGTGAACGTCAAGGTGTCTTTTGGCAAGGGCGCGAACAATTGGAAGAATACGTGTGAGAGCGATTTAATCGCATCATTGGCGAAAGATGTCAAGAAATTTAAGCGCACGCTGCGCTGGATATCGCGGTTTGAAGTCATCTATGCGTTTATTTCCGTCGAACGCGCGCTTCGAATGCATGGACATTCAAAGGAATTTAGGGACCGTGTGGTGTATGCGACGACGGCGTTGTTTTTTGGGACGGGGAATCAGACGAAGAATGTCTCGAGCGTGTTGCTCGCTCGCGTCTTCAACGACGACAGGCTTCGGTTGTACGAGTACGACGACGAGAGATTTATGAGCAGCGCACCGAAGATGTTTGCGTTTCCTGAATTTGGGACGATGTATGGGAATATTGGAGATGCGATTGTGAAGAGAGGCGGGCGCGTGACGGTGTCGGCGCGAGTGACGGCGGTGGAGCGCGGGAGGCGAGGCGCTCGGGTGACATTTATCGACGCCTCGGGCGCGAAACGCGTTCGGGAATGCGATAAAGTTATATTCGCGTGTAATACCGAGCAGAGCGAGGCGATGCTCAATGCAGGGTCGGGGACGTCGTTTATGGAGCGTAAGATTTTTAGAAATATCAAGTATTACGATGATGTGTCGGTGACGCATCGAGACGAGGCGTACATGCGTCGGCATTACGACGTCGCCAAAGACGGAAGCGACATGTACTTTATCAAAACATACGATGATGACGCGTCTAAAGTAGAGATGTCGTTTGATTTGACCGCGTATCAACCATTTGCCAAGGGTGCGTCGGGTGAGCGCGTGTATCAGAGCATCTTTTTGAACGCGGCGGACGACGCGGCAAAGTGGACCAAGGATGACATCGATCCCGGCGCCGTCGCGCTCACGAAATGGTGGCGTCAATTCGGGCACACCGTGCGACATTTCACGCGCGCCGTACCATTTTGGCGCTTCGTGCAGAATAAACGCCATACGCTCTACGCCGGATCGTATACGTTGGTGAATACGCACGAAATAGCCGTATTAAGTGGGTTCGCCGCCGCGCATCGATGCGGCGCTTCGTACCCGTTTCCCGACGACGACCTCGCCGCGCATCAATTCGACACCTATCTCGCCATCAATCACGGCGTCAAGCGTCGCCGATAGATAGATTTCATGAATTCATTACATCCTATAGTCTACATTCATTTAGATTTCAATTCAATCGCGATATAACGCTACATAACACACAACAACGACGACCAAAGACGAGGAAAACGTTTCAAATTCCGCGCGCGCGTCTTCGCGTTTCGCGAATTCAACGCGCGCCCCTCAACCACCATCACGCACTCACAACTCCGCATCATCACCAATCACATCCGCCCGATTCGCACACGTCGTCTTTGCCCGCAAACACATCGTACACACCTTCCAGCCGCCCTTCGGAGGCGCGTAGTGTCCGCGTCGATGCGTCTCGAGCACGCTCTTCACATCCACCACATCCGTCCCTTGACAATCCCACAGCGGGTACGCCCCACCGCGCACGCGCGTGGCGTCAAACCAACGCACGATGAGCTCATTTGACCGCGCGTTCGCGCGCACGCGGACGATTTCGCCGCACCACACCTCGTTTTTGGGACCCTTGACGGTGACTTCTTGACCTCGTTCGACATCGGATTTCGTGAGTTTCGGCGCGGATTTCCCACGCGCGCGGCGCGGTGTGCGCGATTTGGGCGCTTTGTGCGGCGCGGGCGATGACGGTGCGTTCGCGCGCGCGGCGGCGGCGGCGGCGGCAGCGGAGGCGCGGCGCGGTGCGCGTTTAGGATGGCGCGACATGGTGTGGCGTCGCATCGCATCGCATCGCATCGCCGCACACATCGCCTCGCTGCGTCGACCCACCGACGACGACGACGCCGAAGACGACGACGATGACGACGCACGCGATGACGACGCACGCGATGACGCCGTGCGCGCGCGCGAAACGCGCGATGACGACGACGAGACGCGCGAAGACGATGGCGATGGCGATGACGTCTGCGCGCGCGAATGGTGAACCATCGTCCCTGGCGTCGCCCGCGCGCGCGCACGGGGCGATCGCGCGCGCGGTATCCGTCGCCGCGAGCGTGCTCGTGGCGTTTGCGATGCCGCACGCCGCGCTGGCGATTCCACAGACGAGTGAATGCGCGACGAATAGCTGCGATGGGTACGACTACAGCGGGAAAGATTTCAGCAAAACGGGCGAATACTTCACCAAGGGCTCACTGAAGCGCGCAAACTTTAACGATACGAATTTAACTGGCGTGACGTTGTTTGGGGCGGATTTATCCAACGCGACGTTTGTGAATGCGAATCTGACGAATGCGAATTTGGGGCAGTGCAACTTGACGGGGGCGAATTTTACAAACGCCGTGTTGAGCGGGGCGATTGTGAGCTCGGCGAATTTGGACGATGCAATCATAACGAATAGCGATTGGACGGATGTGATCGTGCGTAAAGATGTGCAGACGGCGTTGTGTAAGGTTGCGGATGGGTCGAATCCGGTGACTGGGGAGATTACCGCGCTTTCGTTGTTGTGTCCGTGAGAGCGCGGCGAGGGTGAGGATTTTTTTGCGCGCAAACAGAATTGTATTACGAACACGATTATATGCTTAATTTACAATTGAATGTCATGGCACACACACGCACACTTTCGTCCGTTCGTCAAAAAAGAAAGAAAGAAAAGATCGGAGTACTAGCACCGTTGTCTCTTCGTCGCCGAAGCTCTGTTGACCGTCGTGAGAATGACAGGTTATTTCGTCATTTCTTTTCCTTCCTTCCGTGCGTTTGGCGCTGACTCGTGTTGTGTTGCGCGCATGTGCGTCGACTATTCGTGACATATCGTGTACGCGCGCGCGCTAATGTCTAAAACTACGAAATTCTACATGAATAATAATCGCTGCACGCGTCGAGACGGAGAAGAAAAAACACGACGACGTTAGTCATCCACCGCTCGCGTCAAACTGTTTTCAGACACGACGTTGCAGCACAAAAACACAAAGCCTCAGACAGCGGCAGAACCGCGATTTTTGTGCCAAGCCGAGAACGGATTCTCATACGCTGCGATTGAGGAAGGTTCGCCTGGAAATCCAGATTCCCCAACAACGTACTGCACTACACATCGATAGCTGCATCATCGGCTTGAGATTTGTGTTCGCCAAACACGGCGGCGTGATGAAGAAAATAATTCGATTGCTCAGAGAAAGGAGAAGTCGTTTTGAAGTTGTTATGCGCACAGGCCAAGCCTACTAACAAACAGCCTCGAGGTTATGCATCACCGCAATCGAATCACATCCAACATCAAAACCGTCGCCGCGTCATCGCGCGTCGTATTCTTTTTTCTTTAGCGACGCACCTATTGATTGGTACGATAGTGTACATTGGGACGACGTCTTGTTCACAAATTAAACTGCTGCGAGGAATGAACAAATTTTGTTGTAAGTCACTGGACGCTTCGCGTCAACATTCGACAAGGCCAAAGGTAAGGCAGAGGCGTGGAGAGAGAAGTGTAAGCCCGGTTTCCAGAACTGTCAGCATCGGGGCCGAGGTAGTAAGATCTCCTCCCCGCTGGAATTCAGAATGCGAGCCCGTTTATTTACGGGCTGATTAACGCCGAACTATGGATAAAGGTCCATGTCCAGCTGCCTGAAGTAACAGCCCGGAATTTCCAGTCGCGCTCGAAATCCCGTGATTGAGAAAATGTCTGGTCTCTGTGTCCTCACGCGGCGGTTAGCGGCCGGTAAAGATAGCGAGAAACCAGTTGCATGACCGACAACCGAAGCTTCGATTCAACGGGACGGCCTATCGATGTAGCTTCTAGGGAACGGGGCGAGAAGACACTGACGGAGCCTAGTGCCCAACTAAGCGAAGCAAAACAAAAAGGGAAAAAACAACAGCAACAACACGAGCACAGTGAAACACATAAATAGATCTGAAGTCGGGTTGTCACACCCATTGTTTAAAGTCTCATAAAGCGAACTTTCGTAAACACGGACCAATGTAATTCGTCATGTCTGAATTCAATGAATCCCACCGTTTCAAGTTGCGCCGCATGTTTTTCGCGGCAAAAAAAAAGGAAAAAAGAAAAAAAAGAAAAAAAGAAACATCCTTATCGTCCATTGCGACGCCCACGCAATCATCACCAAATCGTAGACGGATCAGCTAATACTGGCAAGTATAACCGGTAGCATCCGGTCTTCTTGTACTCTTTTCATCTTCGATCAATTGGGGAAAGAAAATCCTCATTTCCGTACGTTTTGGTGACAACCGCGCGGTTGCGCGATCGCGCGGCGAGAACAACGACAAGAAAAAGACGAAACAACTGCGCGTTTCATCATCGATGCGTAAAACACCTAGGCACAACGCAATCGCACAATCACATCCACGTGCACGTACCTCGCAAACAAAATCTCTCTCGTCTCGTCTCGTCTCGTCGGTTCGCGACCCCGTCGCTCCGCCCTGCTCGTTTCGCGCGCGCGCCCAACCGCCCATCCTCGTCAGTACACACATCTCCTCGATCAAACATCGCACAACCCATCCATCGCGCTCTTCCCACGCGCGCACGACACGACGACGACGCATTCGCTCAGACAAATGTCGTGTATATGGAACAAGTCTCTTCAAAGCCGAGGCTCAAAGCGAGCTGGGTTTGCGGTTCAATCATCACCGCGACTGCCGTCGTCGTATCGCGCGTTCGCCACGAAACCTCGCACCGACGCGATCGAGTGCGAGTGCGTCATCATATCCATCGATCGCGCGCCGTCGTACGTCCGCGAGTGCGGCGACAGCGACGCGAACGGCGTCATTCTCGCGCATGCCAACGATGGCGGCGGCTGCGGCGCCCGTGCGGTCCGATGTGTAATCATGTAAAGAACCAATCAGCATCACGCCGAAACGTGCATATGACTGGGGCGGCATGTCGTGTCTTCATACCGCACGTCGCATCGCCGCTCGCGCCGTCGCATGCGCGCGTATATCGCACGCACACGCGCACATGATGCGCGCAACATCACCGCGGTTGGCGGCGTGGTCCCGATCTCGACGAATCGCGCGCCGTACCTCGTTCGTCGAGCGCGATCGCGCGCATTTCAGCGCGCTGACGCGCGCGTGATTTATGCGTTCATCTGTTCGTGCGCGTCGCGGCGCGCGTGAGACGTCGACGACGGCGCGCGTCGGCGTCGCGTAATGCCGCGTGAGACGTGCCCACGCGTCCGAAACCACGCACTGCAGCACGCGCACGTCGTCACTGTGCGACGTCACCGCGCGATGTCGTTCAGCGCGCGGCACCAATCGCGCAAGGGTGGGAACGTCGCCATCGCCGGCGCGTTGTTGACGTTTTGCGCGGGGGCGTATTGGTACACGGTGCAAAAGGTGCGCAAGGATGAGATGGATGTGGCCATCGAGCGGCGCGTGAAGGGGTGATTCGCGCGCGGTGAAGGCGCCAGCGTCGCGGTGTGCGCGCGCGGATGGATGCGTGAGTGATGAGGTGAATTGGTGCGGCACGGTGGAGGGTGTGTAGTGTGCGTGCGTTGTAACAACACGGGTTTGATTGTCTTTATCATGTGTCCCGAAGACGCCTTTGAACGCCTCGACGCGCGAACGCCGTATCCTTGACGCCGCGACGACGACGACGACGACGACGATGGGCGTGGAAACACGAGCGAAACGCGTGTGATGTGTTTACTCGCGATGGGTGATGCTGTGAGATGATGGATTTGGTAAACCATGCGTTCATGCGAATACAAACAATTGAATCATTTTTAAGCTCTTCTAAAGCGAGACGGTTGACGCGTTTCCTAAATGCTTCGTCGTCATCCGTCGTCGTACACCCCTCTCACACACACCACAAACACAAAATAAAGTTGCGCTGTTGTGTATTTTTAATCTTCGCGCTCCTTCATCTTGAGCACCAAGCTGCACGTGCGCTTGCGAATCGCAAACGGACGTCCTTGCGCGCGCGGCTGAAATCGCTTCATCGTCGCCCCACCGTCGGCGTAGCACTCTGAAACGTACAATTTCGCCTTGTTCATCCCCAAGTTGTTCTTCGCGTTCGACGCCGCAGAGAAGAGCGCGTTTAAGATTGGTTCGCACGATCTGTACGGCATAAACTCGAGCATAATCAAGCACTCTTCGTACGACTTGCCGCGGATAACGTCCAACACTCTGCGCACCTTGGACGCCGACATGCGCACGCCGCGCAAGTAGCACACCGCCTCCTTCTCGTCAACCTGTATACATACACGAAAACAAACACAACACGAATTCGTCAGTGTCATAACCATTACGGTGCGAACCACGCGTCACAGACGAGAAAATGACCCGCGCGCGACCCGCGACGCGTAAACCCCGCAGCAGTCCCAGGGGTCATCGACATCGTCGCTCACCCCCGTCCCACGCGCGCGCGACGACACCGCGCCCGCCCCACGCACGCGCACCGCGCGAGTAAAATTCCCACGCACGCCCTCGCGCGCGCGCACGCGCACGACGACGCGCGCGCGCGACGCCAGCGCGCGGCGCATCCACCCCGGTCGCGACTTTTCAGGGTTTCACCCACGAATGACGCGCGAATCCACGCCCCCAAACGGCGCGCGCTCGCGCCCATCCCCCGCCGATCTCGCGATCGAACCATACGCAGCGTAATATCGCATCGTAACGTACCTCCGTCGCCGTCGCCTGCACGTTGGCGCGGTGCGCCGTGGCTTCAATCTTCCGCGCCGAGACGCCGTGCGCGTGGGCCTGGCGGCGTGCGGTGCTGAGCGCTAATTCGCGGCGACCCGCGCCGGTGGAGAACGCGGCGATGCGGGCGCTTTGGTGCGGTGCGTGCGTGCGGGAGTGCGTGGCGCACGGCGCGCGGACCGCGGAGGCGGTGACGGTGAACGCGGCGAACATGTCGGCGGCGAAAGTCGACGCGGCGTGGAGTGCGGATGACGCGACGGCATCCTAAACCCTTGTCGAAAACGCGAAAATAAATATTTAGTTCGGACATACGAACAGTAGTATATAAATGCTATATTCGATACTCTATGTTTTGATTTATTGAAGATCGCGATGGCATGGTCTACGTATAGTAGGCATACATGGCCTAGCAGTATGGATAACTCGTGTGGTTTTTCAGACGTCGAGAAGTCGTTACGAAGCCCCCCCTCGATTGGGCGCGCGTTCGCGGCGGTCGCGCGCCATCGCGCGACGCACCGACGGCCGACGATCGACGCCATGATGCTTTCAACGACATTCTCCGCGGTGCGCCCGCGCGCGAGCGCGAATTCGGCGAAAACGACGACGAAAACGTCCGGAGCCGCGATGGGTTGCACCACAAATTCGAAACCACTTTTGCGCTGCGCGAGCGCATCGGCGCCGCGTCGCGCGATGCCGCGCGTGGCGCCGTCGACGCGGCGCGTGATGACCGTGGCACACGCGTCGTCCGCGGTGGCCATGAGCTCGGCGGCGTCGGCGCCGTCGTCGTCGACAAAGTTTGTGTGGAAGGGCGCGGCGGTGGCGCCGCTCGTGGCGAGCGTGAGCGTCGGGTTGATTGTGAATTTCTTGATTCCTCGCCCCGATGCGGTGGTTCCGCAAGCGTGGGCGTTATTGTCTATTTTTCTTAGTACCATTAGTGGGTTGGTGCTGAGCCCGTTGCCCGTGGGGGCGTGGGCGTTTATTGGAATGACGACGGCGGTGGTGACGAAAACCTTGACGTTTCAAGCGGCGTTTAGCGCGATGACGAATGATGTGATTTGGCTCATCGTGCTCGCGTTTTTCTTTGCCAGAGGGTTTGTTCGCACTGGCTTGGGTGATCGTGTGGCGACGTTGTTCGTGCGTGCGCTCGGGAAGTCGACGCTCGGGTTGTCGTATGGGTTGACGCTTTCGGAGGCGCTCTTGGCGCCGGCGATGCCGAGCACGACGGCGCGCGCCGGCGGCGTGTACTTGCCGATCATTACGAGCCTGGCCAAGCAAGCTGGGTCTGAACCAGGCCCGACGTCGAAAAAGCTCGGTGCGTTCTTGGTGCAATCGCAATTGCAATCGAGCGGGCACTCGAGCGCGATGTGCATGACGGCGGCGGCGCAAAATTTATTGTCGCTCAAGCTCGCCGCGTCTCTCGGCATTGTCGTCGTCTCGCCGTGGTTGACCTGGTTCAAGGCGGCGTGCGTGCCCGCCATCATTGGTTTACTCGTCACCCCGCTCTTGGTGTACAAATTGTACCCGCCCGAGGTGCAATCGACCCCGGATGCCCCTGCGCAAGCCGCGGCCAAGTTGAAGGAACTCGGCCCGCTCACGCAAGACGAACTCATGGTGGTGATAACGATGAGCATCACGGTGTTCATGTGGGTTTTCCAACCGTTCGGCATTGCCCCGGTCGTCGCGGCGATGTTCGGTATGAGCCTCCAACTCGTCTCTGGCGTCATCTCCTGGGCTGAGTGCTTGAACGAAAAGGGCGCGTGGGACACGTTGTTGTGGTTCGCCGTGCTCATCGGCATGTCCGCCCAGCTCAACGAGTTGGGTTTCATCAACTATCTCAGCTCCACAGTCGCTGGGGCGTTGACCGCAGCGAACTTAGCCTGGCCGCAAGTGATGATTTTGCTTCACGGATTTTATTTCGCCATTCATTATCTCTTTGCGTCGCAAACCGCGCAAGTCGCGGCGTTGTCCACGGCGTTCATGGCGATGATGATGGCGGCGGGCGCGCCACCCATCTTGGTTGGCTTATCCATGGCGTTCCACACCAACTTGTTTGGTGGCATCACGCACTACGCCAGCGGTCAATCTGCGTGCTATTACGGCGCCGGATTCGTCGAGCTCAAGGATTACTTTCGCCTCGGAGGCATTTGCGGCGTCGTCAACGTGCTCATTTGGGCCATCTTTGGCGGTCTTTGGTGGAAGGCTATCGGGCTCTACTAAATAAATATTTAAAAAGCATTTCTTCGTTTCCTTGCTTTTTTTTATAATAATAATACAATCATCATCATCATCTAAGGCGATACGAGGAGGTTTTGGGAATCGCGTTCGTTGTCATTGGCGCGCGACGCCGCCAAGTGTCGCGCCTTGAGCCGCTGCACCGCCTTGGACGGTTTCAAGTCCGCGCGTTTCACCGTATGCACCGTGCCCGCCACCGGACACGGCACCGATGTCTTGCGCCCGAGATAATCCAAAATCGCCGCAGCTTCGTACACGTATCCTTTCAAATCTTCCAGCGGCTCGTCTAAATCCTCAACCTTTTTCAACGACAGCGGACATTTGGCGTTCTTCACGCCCTTGGCGCCGTCGCCGCCGCCGCCAACAACCATAAATTCCGCATCATCATCAAGCGTCTCACCTCCACCGCGCACCGCCGCATCGAACGCCTTGAGCGGCGCGTCGTTCACCGGCGTTCCCCGCTCCAACGCGCGCGTCTTGGTCTTCAAATACGACTCGAAATCAAACTCCTTTGCAGACCAGCACTCGTACTCGCTCTTCAACGCCTCCAACGCCGCGATCTCCAGCTCCTTCTCGCGCTGTATTGCGCACAGCGCCTGCACCTTGGCGCGCAACGGCGCGGACGACCCGGGCGTGCGCCGTTCCGCGGCTTCCCCAGCCTCGCTCGCCGCTTCAAACGCGAGCTCCAAGTGCTCAAACTCCTTGCGCACCTCGAGCACGCGCTCTTTGATCTTGCTCTCGACTTGCACGGGGACCAGGCGTTCGTTGTCGTCGGTCATGCTTGCGATTCGGTGCGCGCGGCGCGCGAGCGATGGACACCGCGGCGAGATGTGCGGAGCTGTTTCTTGTTTTTTGAAATTTCATGTCGCGAGCCTCGCGTCATTCGTCGACGCAGACGCGAGGTACGCGCGCGAAGACGCACGCGTCGGTGCGCCGCGAACGACGCGGCGACGTGCGCGACGCGGCGGCGCGGACAGTGGGGGCAACGACGCTCGGGCGAGTCAGCATCATGGATGAAGAAGTCGAGCGACTCGAGGCGACTTTACCGGCGATAAATGATCAGAAGCTCGCCACGGTGCTCAACGCGTTCGCGGCGCAGACGGTGAAGATGTTAAACCGCGTCTCGAGCGCGGCGGAAGGGAAGTTGGCCAAGGCGGAGGCGAGGTTGAGGGAGGCGGAGACGAGCGCGCGGTTGTTGGAAGCGACGTTGGGCGCGGCGCGCGCGGAGACGACGACGGTGACGGTGCAGAACGACGTCGAGGATGTTCGCGTCGTGCGTGAGCGCGACGAGGAGGGCGCGTCGTTGGATGTCGCAGAGGAGGTGCACGTCGCTGTATCGACGTCGCCTCGTCTTCGAGGAAACGAAGACGCGCCGGCGCTCGAGACGGAGGAGCGAGCGGCGCCCGAACAGCCCGAGACGAATGCGATGACGAACGATCCAGTGTATGGGAAATATTTCAAGATGATTAAGATGGGCGTTCCCACGCAAGCGGTGAGGAATAAGATGACTTTAGACGGCGTGGACGCGAGCGTGTTGGATGGGCGCGTCGGCGGGTGAAGTCGTAGAATAATAATAGCGTAGCGGTGATTGGACCACCATCGCACGAGCGATGGTTTCGGCGCGATAGAGTGACGTAAATGTATATGTGTTGTAATTTTATCATTTACCGGTACCGGTACCGGTACCGGTATCGTGATGTTGTTTTCTTCGGTGTCCCGACGTCGCCGACAGTTTCAAAAGAAAGACCGACACACCGCGACGCCGCGCCATGCCTCCGAACGCGCTGGCCGAGCGAGAACGAAGGCGCAAGCTCGCAATAGTAATCCTTGCCACCATTGTTATCTTGCTCGCTCTTCGATGCTTACAGTTGCTTCTCGAGATCGAGGCCGAGGCCGAGGCTGAGGCTGAGGCTGAGGCGATGCGCCACGAAGCGACGGGCGAACGCCGTTGTCGCGACGACGGCGAGAAGCCGCGTAAACGTCAACGTGCTTGAATCTATACGCAGTAGAAATCGCCCGTTGGGCTTGTAATATACCGGTAGACAAGTGTTTGAATATTTGATTGATTATCCACTCGCGGCGAGGCGTTTGAAGACACCGCGCGTCGAACGCGAGCGGCTCCACTGCGGTTGTCGTGTGTCGTTCGTCACGCGTAGTAGCATAAAACAGTACCGTGCGTAGAGCGTTGATTTAAAAAATAGGTATTATAAAGCGATGCAAAGAGTTAAGCTCTGAGAGCGCCGCGCAACAACACACAGTTTACTTGGCCGCCGCCGCCGCCGCCTCGCGAGACCACTTCGGTCGCGCCGGGATGACTTCACAGCTACCACCAGCGGCTTCAAGCTTCGCCTTCGCAGACTCGGAGAACGCCGCAGCCTTGACCTTCAACCCGCTGGCCAACTCGCCTTCGCCTAAAACCTTCAAGGGCAAGTTTCTGTAGAAACCCGTCGCCTTGATGAGGCCCGCAGACTTCAAGGACTCGAGCGTAATCTCCGCAGAACCATCCAACTTGTTAGCCGCGACAGCCTCAGCCAAATCACCAACATTAACCACGACGTGCTTGTTGACCGCGTTAGAGTTACCGCCCGCGATACCGCGGAGCTTCGGGAAGCGTCGGTACATCGGCGTTTGGCCCCCTTCAAAGCCCGTGCGCGTGCCAGGTCCCTTCTTCGCCTTTTGTCCTCTCTGTGCGTATTACGAAAAAAAACAACATCACGTTTCCTAGTCAGTACACGCACGCAATCACAAACCCCAAACGAGCGCCTTCCGCGAGCTCAAACGCGACGAAACAAACAATCGCGCGAATCGCTCCGCGACCGACGCCTCCGCGCCGCGCGCGCGCCAGCCACACGTACCATGCCGAGACCGCAAGAGCCCCCTTGACCGGCGCCATAACCACGACCGACGCGCTTCTTCGTGCGTCGCGACCCCTCGAGCGGGCTCAAGTTGTGCAAACGCAAGCGATCCGCGTCGGCGTTCGCGGACGTAGTAAACCCAGCAGCACCCACACGAGGCGCCTTGGCGGCGTTCACGCGCACCGCATCGCCGCGAATCGCGACCGACTTCGACGCAGCGAGCGAAAGCTGCATCACGAGAATAATCACGCACGTCATCACGCGTCAGTCATCGCCAACGCGTCATCGCATCGCGCGCGCGCGCGCGCATTCGCGCGTTCGCGGCGCACGACAAACCCTGAAACCCCAAAACGCCATCATCCATCGTCATCGTCATCGCCCGCGCGCGCATCCACGCATCCACGCATCCACGCATCCGAATGCGAACGAAAATAACCCCGTCCATCGCGTCGTCGTCGCGTTCGCCGAACGTACCGTGGACATCGTCGACGTGAAAGCCATGGATGCGAGCGAGAGATTATCCGCGTCGCACTGTGCGGGCGCCGACGCGACGCCTCGACGACTTTCCTACACCTTTACACGAAAACCAATAGTCTATCCTATGTTCACGCCATGAAACGTTACGGATGGGGGTAAAATTGTTTATGTTCCGTGCATTTTTCGCGCGAGTGAATACTAGCGCGATGCGTACTTAAGAGGGGGGGCGTCTGGAGGCGGGGGTGCTGCGGTCGGACATTCGGCGTGTTCGCGGGCCCGAGGATGCCTGTAATCGCGTGGATTCACGCGTCAGCGCGCGACGCGCGACGACGACGATCGCGGTCGACGCGCGAGTTCGCTCGAGACACTTTTCTTTTTTGTGTGTGTGCGTTCGCGGGGATGATTACGGTGCACTGTAAGCGCGCCGATGGCGCGCGCGTGACGTTCGACGCCATCGATGCGGCGACGACCACGACGCGCGAGCTCAAGGCGCGCATCGCCGCGCAAACAGACGACGAGGAGGAGGAAGGGGATGGACGTGCGCTGAGGTTGATTTACAAAGGGCGCGTGCTCAAGGATGAGTGCGCGTTGAGTGAATACGGGGTGGTGAATGATTGCGTGATTCACGTGGTGCGCGCGGCGACGGCTCCGGCTCCGGCTCCGGCTCCGGCGACGCCCGCGGTGACGACGACGCCGCAACCCGCGACGACGGCGTTTGGTGGTGGTGCTTCGCATGCGCCAGGGTTGAGTACTGGTTTCGGGTTCCCGATGTCACAAGGGTTTGATGAGTCGGCGGCGTCGCCGGAGATGTTTCAACAGATGATGTCAAACCCGTTTGTTCGCGGCCAACTCGAGCAGATGTTTAGCGATCCAGAGGCGATGGAGGAGATGATTGCGAGTAATCCAGCGCTCGCGGGGGCGATGGAGGCGAATCCCCAGCTGCGCGCGGCGCTGCGTGATCCGGAGACGATGAGACAGATGCTCAACGTGGCGACGAACCCGTCGTTGATGCAAGAGGCGATGCGGTCGAACGACCGAGCGCTGTCGAACATCTCGAGCCATCCTGGGGGATTTAACGCGTTGCGACAGATGTATGAATCGACTGCGGGCATAGATAGTTTAGGCGGTGGTGGAATGGGTGGTGGCGGTGACGCGAATACTGATAACCAGCGACAACCGGCGCCCGCGGATGGGCCGTTGCCGAATCCCTGGGGCGCGCCCGCGGCGCCCGCGGCGGCGACGACACCGACGACGACGCCATCTTCGGGTGCGGGTTTCCCATTCGGGGGTGCTTTCGGCGACGATATGATGATGGGCGGCGGCTCCGGTTCAGAAATGGAACGCGTCGCCGCCATGATTGACAATCCGCACATGCAACAGGCGATGTCGTCGATGCTTTCAAACCCGCAAGCGATGGAGGCCATGATTAACATGAACCCGCAAATGCGACAGATGGTGGATGCCAATCCACAAATGCGACAAATGCTACAAAATCCAGAAGCGTTGCGCGCGATGATGAACCCAGAAAACCTTCGCGCTATGGCGCAAATGCAACAAGCGATGCGCACGCTCGGCGGCGACGCCGGATTGGGGAGCGTGTTTGGCAGCCAATTCGCGGCGCCGCCTGCACCGCAAGGTCCACCTGAAGAAATTTATGCGTCACAGCTGTTGCAGTTGAATGACATGGGATTCTTTGACACGCAAGAAAACATTCGAGCGTTGCGAGCGACTGGTGGTAACGTCCACGCCGCCGTCGACCGATTACTCAGCGGCGGCGCCTTTTAATTAAATTGTCATCTTCTTCTACGACTACCCCTGACGATACCGGTACAATTATTGCTACAACGTGCACTACGGCTACTACGGCTACTGCTACTACTCGCTTTGCTACAGCTTCTTATGCTCATACGTCGAATGCTCGAGACGCGAAAGCGTCCCCGCCGCTTCGTCGCACGACGCGAACGCGAATCGAAGCATCAATGCATACACGCCCAAGACGCACGACACCGCGAATGTTTTCGTCAACGCAAACCACATCGTAGACGCTGCGAATGCGAACGCCACCGTCACGAATGCCGCGCGGCGCGCGCCTCGTCCCTCGAATGAAAACGTCGCTCGGCTCGCGTAGACGCCGCTCGCGAAACAGAAAAGCGCCAATACATCTGCGCCAGCCACGAGCGCCAACCGCCTCGCGCTCGCTTCATGCGTTGTGTACGCATAAAAGTGTGGCGCCAACGCCCAGGCGCGGTCAATGGCGCCGATATCGCGCGAGTTGAACGACGCGCGAGCCGCGCGAACCGCGAGACGCGACGCGACGCCGACGCCGAGCGCGCTCAACGCCCCGAACCCCGCCCCCAGCGCCCGACGCTGGCGCGCGAGTTCGAGTGCGAACGCGTCGATGACTTGCTTTTGTTCATCGGTGTCGAGAAACGCGTCGCCCTGGTCGCTCAGGTGGGTGTCTACGACGTCGAGCGGTCGCGGCACGCGTCTGCGAGCTTTAGCCATGATGTGCGCGCCGGCGAATGGTGTATACAGGCACGGAAGGAGTGCACGTGTAATTGTATCAATCGCGCGTTACAGAGAAGTACGCAGTTCTATGGCGGCGAGGCGCGATGTGACGCCAAAGACGACAGCCGTCCCGAGCAACTGTATTCCAACAAAATATCTTGAGTTCACGGCGGCGACACCGCGAAAGTCGCCGTGCTTTCAATGCCAAATCCAGTCCATCCTTGGCGCTTGAATGATACCGCCGCCGATCGTGGGTCGATTTGCACGTCGCGCCAATCGTCACGAATGTGGGGCGGCGTCGCGGAAGAGGAGGAGGACTCGTCGTAGTCAACCATGTCGACGTCATCAACGACATTATCAGCGTCTTCAACAGCGAAGGATACGTCATCGTATGATATATCATCTTCTTCTTCGGGCTCCGGTGCGGCTTCAGGGGCACTGGCGATAGAAAATTCGACGGGCTGCCACGCTCGAAGCGTCCACGGCGCGAAATACGGAGTCAAAAGCGGCGCTCGTACGGGGACGAGCGGTAAGATGCGCGCCGCGTGAGAATCACTGACACTAAACGAAAGAAACATCGCGCCAATACAAGACAAATATACCACAACCGCGTGGCGGCGGACAAACGTCTGCATTATTTCACCGTGCGTCTGACAATGAAGACGGTTTTCCACGTCACATGTTTGTATTACACACGCTAACGACGGATATTACTTGGCTATAAATACGCGTTGCTTCATGAACGCATAGAATCTCGCGGCATATCGCTTCGGGGGCTGACACGATACATCCCTCCCACACAATAGCTTACCCGTGAAAAAGTTTTCAATCTTCTTCTTTACGCCATACGGGGTCAAGACGTCGATGAGGCCGACAAACGCCGCGCCGTTTTCCATGTTTACCACGCGAAGTTGGTTCACACGCGCGACGTCGCCGAAAAACGCGCAGAATGGATTTGTTCTGTTCGATAAAACGACAAGCTTCAATGGAGTAGCGGTCTGAGAACCGTCATCCAAAGGCGACATTGGGAGCGCCTCGCCTTCGTCAGCCTCCTCGTCAATGTCTTCTTGTTCTTGCTCTTCTTCTTGTTCTTCTTCTTCTACTTCTTCTTCCCCATCGTCTTCTGGAACTGACCCGTCGTCGTCTTCTAGCACGCCATCGAAGACTTTGTTTTGAGGGCTTCTCGGAGTGTACGGCGGAGACTCGTCAGCGCCGCCTCTATTCGCGCGCGGTGTGCAGACGCGTGAGTCGGCGTGCCACGCTTGAGATTCTTGCTCGTCGAACGCCGCTGTCGCTTCCAAACGTTCAAATTCTGTTTGCGCGGTGTAATGACCATACACTAGAGAATAATCAATCAAGTTGCAAGACGCCAGAAACTCGGCATCTTTCTTCAGCACTGCGCAAATATCCTCCGCGTGACGCGTCTGCGCGGCGTCGGCTTGGTCGAAGTCGTTATCCTTGTAAATCGCCGCGTCGCCCTTGCGCTTTTCGCGCTCGCTCGCCGAGCGACCATGAGTGCTACCTTTAAGATCGTATCTCTTACCGATGTGTTTCGTCGACGCGAACCAGTAATTCATCACCACAAACGATAATTCGCGCGCGCCGCTAAACTTCAACGTGTACAAGCCGTAAAATTGCGGCAACAGCGACGTCGTGCTATTCTCCTTGACATACTGCGTATACCTCGGAAGCATCTTTAGTAGCTCTCTTTTCTCGCGCGCATCGCACGTTTTAATCAATAACGTACCATCTTCGCTGCAAAAGAACCATGACCGAGACTTGCCGCTCGCTAAACCTTGCGAAATCACGCGAAGCGTCGTCTTTGACGTCGACAGCGTCTCATCTTCGGCGGCGACGATCGTGCCCTTCAAATCCCCCCGTTTCGACATTTTCCACGCCTTGTCGCCACCGTCAAACCCATCGAGCGCCAAAGCCTTCTTATACACGTCGTCAACCATGCCCCACGCGTCTCGAACCGCCGCAAACGCCTCCGGAGCGTCAACGATAAACGTAAAACTCGGCGTCGCCTCGCCCCCATCCGCCAATTTTTGCGACGCCACGTCACACACCACCCTATAACACCTCGCTCGCCCACCCTGCTCCACATACGACGCCACGAGCTCGCGACTTGACGCGTCCTCCGACGCCTCGCACGCCACCGCCAATCCGAGCTGCAAACACAGCCCCAAATGATTCGTCGTCTCATCATCCTCGCGCGCACCGATGCGGTTCCCTCGATGCACCATCGCCCGCATCCGTCTCGACGCCGCCGCGCCCTTGCGCGTCCGTCGTCGCTCGCGTAACCGCTTTCGCGCGCGCTTCACGTCCCCAGGAATGGCGCGAATGGCATCCAGCTGCTTCGCCGCGTTCGCGCGCGCGAAGGAGAACCCGCGCTGCAGCGCGCGCACGGGGACATCGAAGACGACCACGCGCGACGACGGCGGCGCGCGCGCGCGGGTCGACATCGACGGCGACGGCGACTGAGGGCGCGCGCGCGCGAGTCGACGCGATCGATGGCGTTGGACATTCGGACATTCGAAGCCACGCATTCACCCGCTCGATCGATGTGCGATATCGATCGGAATACACACCGATCGAGTACCGATATCGATCGAGACCGACGGGGATGTCTTTTCATATCCACGCGGTCGGTCAGCGCGTCAAAACGCGTCGCGCGACCGTTGCGCGACGCTCGCGCGCCGACGCGCACGCGACGCGCGCGCGAGCGTTCGAGCGATGACACAGCACGTGATGCATTCGTCGCCACCGCGCGCGTCGGCGGGTTCGAGGCGCGAGACGCGCGCGGCGCGGCGCCGAACGATGCGTGCGCGCGTCGTGTTCGCGCGCGTCGTGTTCGCGGCGCGCGCGTGCGCCGCGGCGTGTTTCGCGCGCGATGAGGCGTACGAGGCGAAGAATGTGCCGGCGTTCATGCGTCGGGCGATTCGGTTGGAGGTGCGTGCGCGCGCGTCGCGGCGGTGTTTCGCTGACTGGGCTTTTTCGCGCGGCGACTGACGCGGGGATTTAGAACGCCACGGATGATGCGTCGCATCGATTGTTGACGACGGCGGTGCGGATACTGCTCGAGGAGAAACTTGGGTACGAGGTGGAGACGTACGCGTACGACGGGACGAGGACTGGGACGTCGACGTTTGACGGCGCGAGCAGTCGGCGATACGCGAGCGTCGCCTCGGGCGAGAGCACGTTTGATGTCATGCTGCGACCGGAAGATGGGAGCGTTGGACGCGCGTGGGCGATGGCGCAAAGCACAAAGGCGGGTGCGAGGGCGTTGGATATATTGGGGAAAACTGGCGTGGTGTCGCGGCAGGGATGGTTTGTGGACGCGAGCGCGGCGTCGTCGGCGTGGTCGACATTGACGTCGTTGAGCGCGTCGGGGGCGTTTGATGCGACGGCATCACCGACGACGAGGTTGATGCTCGCCAGTGAGTTGCCATCGACGAATTTAGAATTGACGACGACGTGCGCGGGGGCGTCGAGCGTCGAGCGTTTCGGAGGCGTGCTCGATTGCGCGACGGGCGCGTGGCAATCTCCCGTCTCGCAATGCTGTTCAAGATTAGCGTATAGACTAGGTGATACAACGAGGTGCGTCGGTGCGGGAGCGGTGCCGAATTGTATAGCATTATTGGTGGCGAGTGCAGAGGATTTGCATGGGGCGAATGAGGCGCGCGTGACGTTGTCGGGTTTGCCAATCGAAATCGTCTACGGCGACGTCGCGGCGCTCATCAGCACCGCGCTCGCCGCGGGCACGCCAGTATTATTTCAAAGCAGCGAACCCGCTGGATTGTTGTCGTTTGCGTCGTACATGCGCGTATCCATGCAAGACGCAAATTATTGCGATGGATTTTCATCCTACGCGAGCGGCAGCGATGCTTTTTCATTTCAATCCGGCGACGCCGCAGCGGCGTGTGATTTTCCATTCGAGACTATCGAAATCGGCGGGTACACGCAAAATCGCGGACGTTTCCTCGATGCGTACACCATGCTTGAGAGTTTGACGTTTCAATCGAGCGATTTAAGGCTGATGAATTCGATGCTCGCCGAAGACGCGAGTTTAGACGAGTACGACGTCGCGTGCGCTTGGCTAAAACTCAATCGCGACGCATGGGAGCCGTACGTGAATCCAGTGACGATGGTGTACTCTGTATTAATTGGAGCCATATGCACACTCGGCATTGCGCTCGTGTACGTGTACGTACATCGTCAGCGCGCATTTGCCCCAGGCTCGCGTAACGTTTCCCAAGCGAATAAAGTCAGAGAGACGCTTGACCGCTTGGATCATCAGCCTGTTTTTTGCCACGACGAAGTGCTACGGGAACTAAAAACAGGCGTGCTCATGGTTAGTAAACGTGCGGAAATTCCTTTAAAGACGCCAAAGGTTTCATTCACCACGAATGTCTTACGAGTCGGCGACGACGAAAGCTTTGTTGACATCACCGTCATTCGAAGCGGGAACAACAACGCAGAAGCGCACGCAGATATTGAATTTTTCAGTCGCGACGCAAAGTTATTGACGCACTTTACACTTCCCGGCGCGCCAATGTATGACACACAGTGTGGGTTTACTACGCCCGAAGCGCGCGTGGCGACGATATCGTCGACAAAAATTCGAATACGCGTGCTCGCGGGTGAGCGTTCAATGACGTTTCGACTCGGGCTCAAGTTTGATCCGCACTTTGCACCGGAACGAAAATTCGTAATGTGCATCGTCGAGGTTGCTGATGCCCCGTTTCCAGCGCGAGTGTTTCCTATTGAAGTGTGCGTGGTGTACATTCAATCCATGACGTCGTTTCCGAATGGCTTTGAGGGGAAATTACATGAGTTTTCAAGCTTTAAAAAAATCGCGCGGCTCATGAAGGCGTTTCTGCTGGAGTGCCTACGCGTGCCCGCGGTGAAGTCTCTTATTTGGCGATTTCAAGTTGTGCTGTTTATAAGAGCCGCGCTGGAGACTTTTGTGTGGTCGATGACGTTTACGTACTTGGTCAACTACGGGTTTATCAATCAACGCATGGATTGGGCATTGTTGTGCGCGCTCGTCTTTGTCGGAATTGAATTGTTTCGTTTTCACACCGTGCTGCACTTTTGGAGCGGTGGATTTGATCTGTCGACGCACTTTGAGTCATTATTGACAAAAAAGTATTCTTCCATGACCGCGTGCGATATCGACAGCTTAGGAAGCGCGGAGTCGCTCTTTCGCGTCTCCGCGACGTCTGACGTTCGCGTCGTGCGCACAGATTTATGGTTTACATTTCAAGACCAAACCAGTTCGCTCTATCGCGTCATTGGCTCGGCTATATTTATTTTGTACACCTTCAAGGAACAACCAGAAATGGCTCAGCTCATGGGAGCGCTCATTGTCGCGTCGCTCCTCTTCACGGCGATGTTTTGCGCGTCCCGGGCGACGCGCATTTTACGCGCCGGCTTCACCGAAGAAAAGTTGGAAGAAATGGTCTTCATGGGAAATCACCACATCTATCGAAACAACCGATTGATTCGAGAATCTCGCATGGCGCAGCACGTTTCTGATAATCAATACGCGAAAACGTGGTTGTTTGTCGACGGTGGCATTTTCCTTAGATGGTACCAAGACTTTTTTCAAACGTGGTTTCTCCGTTCGCTCTTGTGCATCATGGTGGCCATCGCGTATTGCTTGGCACCCGTCATTATTCCCGCGTACGGCATCAGCGTCGGCGGATACGTCGCACTCGTCACGTCAGTGTTGCAACTCGGAAGCGCCATCATCATGATGGCTCGAGATTTTGCCGTCATGCTCGCCAGCGCGGCGAAAATCGCTCACTTGTCGTTTTTGCTCAATTACAAGTCGAGTCACGCAAAGCGTCTGGAGTCGATATATTTAATCGAGCCGCACGACGCGCCGGCGCATCGTAAACACGATGCGCGAATCGTCACTTATGACGGTGCTCGAAATCCACACACGTTTGTGTTTCAAATCAGAGACGCGTCGGTGGTGTTCGTTGACGTCAATCGCAAAGCCAAGTACATCATCGAGCGCATGAATATGATTCGCGAAGGCACCGGAGAAATTATCGATAAACTTCCCTCAGGCGGGTTTATAGGCATTCGAAAGACGCACGGAGGAATGTCGGGGACGCTGGTAAATGTCATCATGGGTACGGATGTGTCTCGACACGGCGTCGCGGGGATTAATCCAGCGTTTCGTACCGTCGTGCGCGTGTCGGGTGAATTTAGCGACATTATTTTGAATGAATCGCTGTGGGCGAATCTCACGGTTGGTTTAATGTTCTCCGGGACAAGTTACCCACAACACTCCAAAGCCGGTATGGCTATACGGAAACGAATTCAAAGTCTCACGCAAGAGTACGTGTGGTGTTTATGCGAGTACGTGGGCATTCGTCCGAGCATCATCGGCCGCGAGTACAAACACAATTGGGCAACCGTGGCGATGGATTCGTTGACGCCGGTGTGTGACGAAGCCGAGTATTTCAAGATTGGACTCGTGCGGGCGTTGTTGCAACGACCACAAGTGCTCATCATCGATGCGTTAGTTGATGGGATGCATTTTGACGCCATCGCGAATCTGACGAGAATTTTACGCGAGTACATTGCTCGCGACTCGGATGAAATTTTAAAGGTGGATGACAACGAAGAGCCGGATTACGACGATGACGTGCCACGCACCGTGATTATTCACGCGCGAGCGCTGGCGTTGACGCACGCGATGGAACCACACGAGCCCGTGCTTGTGGTTTCTTCAAAGTCAGAAATCATCGTCTCCACGGGTGAAAAACAATTTCCCGAGGCGTGTCGAACGGCGCTCGCCACGTGGTGGGACGCGCCGGCGCCCATTTATCACATTTATAATCCCCTCGGCATTGGCATTCTTGAACGCATGCAGCACAAGAATTTCATGGCCACCATTACGAGTCATCGTGACAGACGTCGTCGCAAGGTGATATTTAAAAAGAATCCGGAACGGGTCGGAAATCATTCACGCTCGGGGTCGTTATCGAATGATTTTGCGTTCAAGTCGTCTCCGGAGAAAAGCAAAAGTGTACAAAATCAATAAACGACGATCTCGCAATGGTTCATTTGTAATAATCACAACGCTAAAGTATTCTTTGTTCAACTCGTGTTCTGTGTGTGTGTGTGTGTGTGTGTGCTACTACGTGTGTTATGTTATGTGACATTTTATTTTAAGCGCCATTGCGATTCAAGAAACCGCTCGAGAGCGGCACTTGGCCAAAGTCATTCGACAAGACGTGTCTGAAGTGGGACTCACCAGAGCGCAACGCCGTAACGGCATCATTAATTTTACTCAAAGGCGTCACCGCGACGCTGGCGCCAATGTTGTGACGAGCGCAAAACTCGAGCATGTTCACCATGTCTTTCTTACCACCCGTGTTACTCGTCGTGATGTTGTTCATTGTGAAGCCCAAGGTGAAGACGTCGGCGGTAATCGGAGGGCACATGCCAACAAAGCAAATCGTACCACGTGGACGCAAAAGCGGGAAGAACTTGGAGAAGTCAACTTCTTTGTTTGTGGCGATAGTGACCAAAATGAAATCGAGCGACTGAGCCGCCGCCGCCATTTCGTCGTCGTTGGTGTGCACCAAAAACTTTGATGCGCCGTGCGAGAGCGCATCTTGCTTCTTGGATGGAGACGATGAAATCGCAGTGACTTCTCGACCGAGAGCCTTGGCAAATTTAATCGCCATGTGACCGAGGCCGCCCAGGCCGAGCACGCCGATGCGGTCGCTCGATTTGGTTTGCTCGCTCAACGGAGTCCAAACGGTTTGCCCGCCGCATAACAACGGGGCGACCTCAGCGGAAGCCAAGCCGTCGGGGATCTTGTAGCAGAACGCTGAATCGCTAATGCGCATTCTATCGGCAAAACCACCCTTGTTACCTTCGCAGCACGTGCATCCGACTTGCGAGCATAATTGCTCATCTCCACGAGCGCACCATTCGCAGTCGTGGCATGAGGCGCTTTGCCAGCCGACGCCGACGCGTTGCCCAGGCTTCAATGTCGATACGGCATTACCAACAGCGGTGAC
>JACLAB010003410.1_pt1 | contig 22995 bp, 15 predicted proteins | sample 8027921 | NCBI WGS metagenome assembly JACLAB01 (sample SAMN15725117, study PRJNA655200) | protist metagenome | isolation source: fluorescence activated cell sorting (FACS) single amplified genomes of... | place: USA: West Boothbay Harbor, Gulf of Maine | collected 2000-07-19
GGCGATCGTATGTCGTACGTCGTACGTCGTGCGTCGTCGTCGTCGTCGTCGTCTGTCGTGCGCGGCGGGCGAGCGAGTCAACGGCATCGCGTCGGGTCTGGATGGTGCGAGCGCCACCAATGTATCATCAAATGCCTCGGGACGCCCGCGCGCTGGATGGTGTTGAACGACAGAACACGCGGTCGTCGCTCGACGAGTCGCGCGATCGACGACGCACACGACGCACGCACGGGCGATGGTTGCACGAATGTTAAGCACGCCGTAAGCAGCGCGCCATCGCGGAGAACGCACGCGTGAACGCTGAGGGAGGACACGAGACACGCCGCGCGTCGGGGCTGTCGATTCCACGAGGACGATGCCCGCGTTGCGATTGTTCGGACGTCAATGGTTGCTGAGCGCGGATGATCTTCCGCTTCCTATGGCTGGGTTGATGCTCGTACACACGTTGTGGTGCGTGTTGATATTACTCGTGTACGAACGGGCGCATAGGACGTTGGAGAAGGGGTGTTCAGAGGGAGACGACGTGTTGGCGTGGTTATTCGGGACGTTTGGGTGTTACTTCTTATCGCTGTGTACAGAGGCGATCATCTTACACATGGCGTTACGAGGGCGGATTTTGGAACCTGGCAAGCGCAAGTACGTACCGTATGTGATTTACGTGCACGTGCTCATCATTTGCGCCGACGTCGCATTTACAGTGTACGGTACGGTGTTGTACGCCGGGTCGAGCGCGGCTTGTTTATCGCGCTCACGTACGCAAGCAACGGTGCTAACTGTTATCATTGGGAACTATCTTGTTATTGCGTTCAATTTTATTGGCTTCTCGTTGATGTTTAGCATGTTTGGTCATCTGCCGAGCGAACAAAAGTGGTACAAGATTTTTGATATGCTCGCAGCGATGATGTGTTTGAATCGGCGAAAGTTGTCAAATAATGCGGACGTTGATCGGAAGCTTGCCGAGCATGGCGCACTCGGACACATTGCAAACTGCTTTGCGGAAGTGTTTCAAGGAGCAGACGTGGTACCTAGTGATATAGCTGCCGGTATGGGTCTTCTCGCGATTCAACATCGGCACCTGATTGAAAACAATCCACTCGGTAAGCCTCTCGTGGAGAACTCCGACGCACTGTCTCCATACACGACTCTCCATGCAATGTATGATGATTTCGCGCATTATTCACGCTGGGCCCTTGCGGCGTATGGTTGGGCACTGTTCGCTTGGGCTAATCCATCAAAGGGTCTTGGTATCGCTTGTTCACCGACGGCGTGCATAGAATGTTGTGGATGTCGTTCATGTACAAAACAAGCGAAACAACACCATAGCGACAATTTAGACAGAGCCGCCTTGAAACAGTGCGCCGGAATCGAGTCGGAAGACTTGTTTTACGTATCAGTTGCAAATGGAATTGGTGAGGCTCCTTATTTCATCGCGCGAGACGTGCGACGTAAAGCCGTTGTGCTTTCAATTCGCGGCACGCTAAGCATAGCTGACTGCATCACAGACAGTATGTACAAGCCAGTAATGTTGAATGGTGAAGCTGTAAATCAACCCCAAATGAAAGGGCAAGAGTTACACGTGCACGCCGGGGTGCTTGGAGCAACAAATTTCATTCTTGCAGATTTGGAAGTCAACAGAGTTTTAGAACAGACTATTCTGGGCGAAGCTCCAAGCGATGGGTGCGCACCAGTTCCAAGTACGGCCTCTGAGTGTAAGGATTGGAAGTTAGTGATAACCGGACACTCGCTAGGTGCAGGAGTCGCAGCTGTGTTGTCGCTGCATCTTCGTAAGAAGTTTCCTAATTTGAAGGTTTGGTGCATCGAACCCCCGGGAGGTGTGCTTAGCGCAGAGTTGTGCGAAGTTTGCAAGCCTTGGACTTATAGTACAGTGCATCATTGCGACTTGTTCTGTCGTCTTTCTGGGCCATCATTGCTGAAGCTTCGAAGCGATCTGATGGAGTCTCTGACTAATTCAAAGCTGAATAAATTTTCGTTAATGATGCGAATGACTTTCAATGGGACAAAGTTGCAGATTTCAGACGTACTAGATGCTGCAGCGGCTGCCACTGAATCAACAGCACTTCGCGAAAATTTCATAGATTTTGCTGAACGCCAAGTAGCTCAATCGCCCATGATGGCGGCAAAATTATATCCTCCAGGTCAGCTGGTTCACTTGCACAAGAGGGACGATGGCATGTACGAACCACGGCTTGTGGAAGCGAAAGAGTTTATGGACAGAGGAATGATGGTGCAGGCAGGATTCTTTACAGAACACTTCCCTGATAAAGTAGCTGCCGTTCTTTCCGACTTAGCCGCAAGCGGAACGGACGCAACACAATCAATCACGTCCATGAGGACGTCATCGCAAAATTCCTCACGCTCGATCGTTGATACGCTTGTCCGCCAGTCGTCAAGACGTGTCTATCAAGAAGGTAGTATAGATAACGTATAGCGCATAGAGAACATTTACTAGGATTGTAATTACAAATGATGAAATATCACATGTCATTTTCAAACTACAGGACTTGTCAGTCCATTTTCAACATGCCAGAAAGATGACGCAAGTTTCCTTGAAGGGCGAATCGCTGCTGCGTGGCATTACTTCGGAAGAATGAAGTATGCGGCGCAAAATTTTCCGTGTTTCGTGCCAGCGCGGCGTGTGCTTCGGAATTCAAGTTCGTCAAACTTGGTTGGCTCGTATTGGGTGAGGAGTCCGTGCTGAAACCGCGACCGTACAGAGTCGTCGATTGTGGAGGCGCGCCAGAGGTTGACGTTGCCGTCAAGGGTGGACCAAGCGTGTCCATGTTGCTGGCGAATATCATGCCATCCGTGCCAGTGTAAGATACACCCATAGCAATCAGTGCATTTGTTACCACAAACAACATTCGACTGTGAGCTTCAAGCATAGCTCCGCGTTGACTTCCATTGAATGTGAGCGTGTACAAGACGTTGAATTCAACCTTCAACAGTTCCACCGCGGTGCCACGCAATAAGACCATCACGTCGCGCCCATAGTTTCGTTTGTCTGTTTCCATGAATTGTCTCACAGTGTTCTCGATCACTTTTGCCTGTGCTTGAGTCATACCGATATCAATCATGAGAGAAATCTTCATCCAAAGTGGATTGGAGCGTTTGAGATTTGTAATCTGCACAGTCGCGAGCTGCGACGTTGGAATGTACACAATTTCACCGCCAAGGGCTAACAATTTCGTGCAATTAATTCCAAGCTCCATTACTTTATAGTTGTTTTCTTGATACATGATCCAGTCACCAATGTTGAATGGATGTACTGCGAATATCATGACTGCCGCTTCAAATGCTCGCGAAGCGCTGGATCCAAAAATGAAAGTTAACGCCAAAACTGAAGACGAAAACAACAACCATAAGGAACTGACATCCACTTGGAACATGAATAAACCAATGATGGCGACTATGAAGAAAAACAAAACCTGCAAGCTTCGACCAAGAGTCTCTGCAAGGCCCTGCATGGATGACAAAGTTTGACCGAGCAACTTGCGTTCTTCAAACATCGTTCGCAAGCCTCGAGAGAGGTCATTAAAACCAAGTGCCGAGAATTCAAAACTATCCACGCCTGCGAGTAAGTTGAATGCTTCCACGACATCTTTACTTGGAATAAAGTCTTCGACCGCTTCTTTCGTGATAAATTTGTTCCCAGGACGGCGAATGTGATTAAAAATTAAACGCGTTGCCCTCTTCAATTCATCCTCATTCGCCGAGCCCGAGTTTGCTTTATCCAATAATCGTTCAGTGTTACCAAATTTCGTCATGTGCGAATGATGCGAACTTTTGAACATTGAGTTGAAGATCTTCGCAGATGAGAAGATACTACCGCTACTGGATGAAGTGCCCGCTTTCATTAAAGCCTCCGCCTTTTCGGCCGCCAAACGCACGTCTCCAGTTTCTCCTTCCCAAGTCGCATGGTCTGTCTCAGACATACTTGAGCCGATAGTAGCATGCATCTCGTGCATTGCTGCAGGTTCGCTTGTATCGGATTGATTCGATGGCGTTCGCGTATGCCCTCGTAATTTCTCTGTCGCCGATGTAATAAACGCTCCCGTCTTTGAACCTGACCGCATGCGGTGCTTGTCTTTACCCGGTCGTGGACGAATAGGCGGACCAGTCAAACTTTTCAGCAATAACTCATGTCTCACCGTCGACCTCAGTTGATCCCAGAACGTCCCAGCGTGCAAGCGCGCTGTTAAGATTTTCACCATCAACAACGCGACACAACGCGACGCGAGAAACAAACCAAAGATTACGAATATTTTCACCGTGCTTTGGTGCGCGCGCACCCCGACGTAGGCTTCGGAATAGAACAAAGACCACATCACAGCCAAACCGATGAAACGAATGAGCTGCGTGAGTGGCGGTGATAAAACGTGAAAGTAATACGCCACTTGGTCGAGCGGCAATACGTTTTGCAACACAAACACCACGACGTACACCATACCTTGCGCAATAGGCTTGCCGAGGAAGAACCCAGCCGCCATGGCGGTATGTTTCCATCTATGCTCATGCGCCGAATCCACCGCCGCGAGCCACGCGCTGACGGCGACGAGTACCACCCCGACGAATGCGTATCGATGCCGCATCGCGGCGTCTCGCCAGGAATCTTCCTCCTCATCATCGTCGTCGACATCATCGTCATCCAACGCCGTGGTGCCCCCAAAAACCTTCGCCGCCTCGCTCGATGCCGTCGGCACCGTCGCAGTTTTACCCCCCAACGGCGACGTCGACGACGTGGTATTATTAAACGACGACGGTTTCTTTGAATTCTTCCCTTGACTCTCCTTCACGACTGACCCGTCGGTCGTCGTCGTCGTCGTCGTCGTCGTCGTCGGTGGCGTCGTCCCCCCACCCTCGGCGATGCGCTCATCGGGAATGACTTTCACCCCGTGCAGCGGCGATGGCGCCATGTCGTGTTCGTCCTCCTCCTCGTCCTCGCGCGTCGCGCACCGTCGTCGTCCGCGCGCGGGACGCGAAGGTAACCAACCACTCGTCTGACGCGTTTTCGCGGTGCTTCGAGGGGTGTGTCCGTCCGACCGACCGCAATGTTGTATGTAAACACGCCTCCCACCGTGGGGGGCTGCGACGACGACAGTGCGCTACGACGACGACGACGGTGCGCGACGACGACGACGACGGTGCGCGACGACGACGACGACGACGAGGATGTTACGACGAATCACAGCGATCTCGACGACGACGACGACGACGACGACGACGACGACGACCGCGACCGCGACCGCGGCGACGTTGTGGAACGCCGTCACGAGACGCGCGTACGATAAAAAGGTGCGTCCATGGCTGCGTGCCCGCCACGTCGATGGGTGCGCGCGCGCGCCCGTTATGGATGGATGCGCAGGTTGACTGACGTTGGTTGATGGTCGTGCGCCGCGCAGGTTGTTGATCACTACGAGAACCCGAGAAATGTGGGTAGTTTTGATAAGAGCGATTTGAACGTGGGCACGGGCGTGGTTGGCGCCCCGGCGTGCGGGGACGTGATGAAGTTGCAAATCAAGGTGGATGACGAGGGCAACATCGTGGATTCGTGCTTCAAGACGTTTGGGTGCGGGTCTGCGATTGCGTCTTCTTCGGTGGCGACGGAATGGATTAAGGGCACGCATGTTGATGAAGCGGTGACGATTAAGAACCAGGATATAGCGAAACATTTGAACTTGCCTCCGGTGAAGTTGCACTGCTCGATGCTCGCCGAAGACGCCATTCGGTCCGCCGTGGCGGATATCAAAGCCAAGCGCGCGGCGGCGGCAGCGGCGACGGCGACGTAGGCGGCATACGTTTTTTTCCATGCTTTGCTTTGTACTTTTTGATAGTTGACATTCAGTTTTAAAATACATCTGTTCAACACGCATCCGCACCTCGAAAAGAGTTTCGCGCGGCGGGCAACTTCGAGCGCCAGACGTTGCTGCCGCAGCATGTTTGGCGCGCACGCGTCGTCGCGTCTACCATGGACGCCATTCGATGCACGCCGCACGTGTGCGCGGGCGATGCAGTCTCGCGCGTCGTCGTCGTTGTCAACGTCGTCTTCTTCTTCAGTGCTCATCGTGAGCGACCTCGATGGCACAATGGTTGGTCACGATGAGTACACTCGCGCATTCCGAGACTTTTGGTCATCGAGCGCCAAACCTGCGGGGTCGAAGTTGGTGTATTCCACCGGGAGGTCATTGGCATCGTTTAGCGACTTGATCGCAAAAAAGTCAGACGTCATGGTGGAGCCAGATAAGTTGATTTGCGCCGTCGGCACCAAGGTGTTTGAACGCTCTGCCGATGGATGGATCGAAGACGACGGGTGGAGCAATGCTTTGGGCGTCAATTGGTCAAATGCAGTTGTCGCCAATGCGGCGAAACGTGCGGTTGATGAGTGTGGACATGAAAATGCCCACTTTCGTCCGGCTGACGAGCAAAACGAACACAAAGTCACCGTCGGTGTGAAAGACGTATACGCATCCGTTGTCGAGCGAATGCTGCGAGATGCGTGCGCAGCGAGTGGTTTAGATTACAAAATTATAATCAGCGGCTCAGGTGGGTGGAAATTCGTGGACTGCGTCAGCGCTGGTGCCGGAAAGTTGGAAAGTTTGGAGTATGTTCGCAAACAGTTGGGATTTGAGCACCTGCAAACCGTCGCGTGCGGCGACAGCGGTAACGACATCTTAATGCTATCTGGTGACACGAGGTGCATCATAGTAGGAAATGCGGAATCCGAACTTCGACAGTGGGCAAATGATAGAATGGCTAATCGTCAACTCGCTCTCGAGCGCGTATTTCTTGCCACTGAGAACGAAGCGCTTGGCATCTTGCAAGGCTTGCGTGAGTTTGGATTTTATACGTGAACCATCTTCTATCGTTACTACAAATGCAATAGCTCTATACTATACTATACCGTAGGAAACAATCAATTAATATGCACTCAAGTGTTCTAGCATCGCCTGACCGTATGAAGTCTCGTCCCACTCGAGTGCGCGCGCGGATGCGTTCTTCGCCACAACGAGACGCGTGTTTGGATCGGCGAGCACGGATTCTATTTTATCCGCAAACTCGTGCACGGGAGCTAGAACGTCAACTTCAATACTCTCCGAGAGATGTGGACGCAAAAGCTCTGATGCACCCACCGCACCGCCTCGATGCATGACCGATGGCGCGCCAAAAGCCGCTGCTTCGACAACAGTCATCCCAAACGCGTCGGCGGTTGATGGATGCACATTGAGCGCCGTTTCATGAAAAATTGCACTTAATTCCCGCTCGTCAAGGAAATTTTCAATGACTCGACCGTTGGGCGCACACGAGAGAAATCGCTCCTTGAGATCTTGTGCGTATTTACTCGTGCGTAATATGTTTTCATTCGCACAAAAAAGCGGCACAAGCGCGCCGCTCGCAAACACTCCGCGCCGTGCCAATTCCTCCACCAAACTCACAAATCTATCCGGCTCTTTCTCCACACTCACGCGCACGACGCATGATAAATACCGCCTCGTACCTGTATCATATTCCACGCTATTTGCAACCTCCGTGGCCAGGTTTACGATGGAAGACCGCAACGGTGGACTAATAACTTCTGGCGCTCGAGACGCGCCCAAGCGCTCGCAAATATACCGGGCATCCGAACCACACAGCGCCACCACGCCCGCCGCCATCCGAACCGCATCTCGCTCATACGCCAAGTGTCGTTCATCATTTTGTGAAAATATTCGAAACGCAGTCATCACGTACGGTATTGGCATCCCTATCGATTGCGCCGCCGCGTGCGAAGACCAGTCCACGCCGAGCGTCACGCGCGGCGCAAACTGTCGGACCGACTGTCGGACATCCTCTCGCGCGCACCCGTCGGCGAATTCCTTCCACGCCCCATCGAGCGTGAGCTTGAACCATTTGTCTCGAGGCACGGTAACGTACACCACGTCCACGACGCCGCGCGTCTCGTGCATCGACGATGACGACGACGTCTGAACCTCGTCACCGCTCGTTGGTTTAGCGCACACCACCAACACGCGCACTCCCGACGACGACGACGACGACGACGACGACGAGGCGGTAGACAACCCACGCACTAGAGCTTGAGATAAAATACCATTGCCCGAGAAGCACTCGACGTCGTACTCGAGCGTCACCACGCACACGCGCATGACGACGACGAATGACGCGCTCGGCACCGACCGCGGACTCCATAATTCCGCGCGCGCATACACGCGAGCGTGCGGTTCAACGCACGCGCCTAGGCGTGCGAGATGGAGTTTTTCAAGCGCGTCACCGAGGCGCTGGTGTTAGAATCCGACGAAGACGACGACGAAGACGACGAGTTCGTTCGAGGTGAAGATGCGACACGCAACGGTGGTGCACCTGTCGCGACGAGTGAAGGCGACGACAACGACGACGACGATACGGATGAGATAAAAGCATTGATGTCGAGTGCGTTTTCATTCACCCGAGGCGCGCTGGCGACGATTAAGCAAGCCACTCACGAGGTGTCGAACGAGTTGAAGGAGAGTTTCAAAGACATCAAGGCGCAAGTGGAGGAGGATTTGCGAGCGCACGCGAGCGACGACGATGGCGATAGTTTGGATGCACAAGAGACATCTAATAATAGTGTGGATGATGATGATGATTTCAAACTTGCCAGAGGTGACGATTCGGTGATGTATACCAGTGATGGTATGGTGATTACCACAGGAGCGAGAGGCGACGAAGGCGAGGACGAGGACGATGCGCTCGACGTTCAAGATACGTTTGAACAAGTGGGTGAAAAGATAGAACTTTTGGGTCAAAAGATGTTTCAAGGCGCTGGACAGCTTGCAAATTTAGTCAAGGTTACGACGAGAGAGGCGATTGAGGAAACGAGAGATGTGCTTAAGGAAACTCGAGATGCGTTTGCAGCCAAGGAAATCAAAACGCCGCGACGCGAGAAAGATGAGTTTGAAACGCGTTTACAAGCAATTCAGCGAGACTCTGGAACTTACACCGACGAACCTGAAAATAGTAAGCTATTTGATTACTTCACCGAGAACTTTTCGAGGGATCTTCGAGAAAAAGACATCACTGATGTCCTGAGTTCAAACAACTTTATGAAGGAGCTCTTCGCGCGAATTGTGCCGGGCATCGTTGACGAAGACGCTTTCTGGTGTCGATACTTTTTCAACGTGTACGCATTAGAAATTGAGTTTGGACGGAAACTTGCGCCAAACTTGTCAAACTATGAAGACTCGGTAGAGAGTACCAGCGACAACGTACAAGCAGAAAAGCCTAAAAATTTCAAGCTAGACAAAGTCTTAAGTCACGACAGAATCGAGACGCTCGCAACCGACGAGGAAGATTTTGATTCAGATGAAAGCTTAGCAAAAGAAGATTGGACGAAGATAAAACCAACGGGCAGTCATGCTGCCGATAGTAACAATTCCAAGTCGCCACGAAGCGAAAGTGAAGTATCAATTGAAAGAGGTCTTGATGATGAAATAAGCGCCAGTGAGTCGTCCTCTGACGAAGATGAAGACTGGGGATTGAAATGATGCACATGTAAAAAAAATAAAACGCTACTTTGTAATAAAGTAAATTCTAGCGCGATTTTTTTCACCGCTTCGTCTTAATATCACGTTCGCCCAAAAATCAGCACAGTTGAATGAAATCCACCGCTGTTTGGCAAACCACTTGCAAGTCCAAGGGTAAATTGAACACGCCGCCGCCACTTTGTTGCACGTTAAGCGATGGCCATCAGTCGGTTCTTATCCGCATATTACGTGCTAAATGTGTTGGTAATATCGACTTATCCGCTATTTTCTCTGTGGGCGCGACATGAATACCCGAGGTCCGTGTCCATGCTCGAAGGTTGGGAAAAGCAAACGGCGATGACGTTGTTAGCCATGTGCGGGGTAAAATTCATTCGCCGAGTGAACATGGACTCTTGGCTGTCAGATGTATTTATGTACTCCAAATCAGGCATATTGATGCTCGCTTGGATGATGGACCAACGAATTTTCTCCTGGTATGGCGTCATGTACGCAATGTTGTTCTTGTACGTGCGCAAACCTGAATACAAAGGCCCAAGCCGCATTGAATGGTTGAACCCAGCAACGCTGAAACGACGCGTCATCGAAAGAAGTGGGGATGAAGCGAATACTACATGGATCGTGGAGTTTTACGCCTCGTGGTCGCCGCCATGCGTGAACTTAGAACCAACGTACGCTGCATTGAGCTGCAAGTATGGAAGCGAAAACTTGAAGTTTGCAAAACTCGACCTCATGCGATGGCCTAAAACTGGCGAAGAATATGGAATTAATGTTTCAGGTACGAGCAAGCAGCTGCCGACGTTAATTTTGTTCGAAAAGGGTGTAGAAGTCGTACGCGTTCCACACATGTATAAAGACGGGCGCATAGCGCGTGCTCGATTACGCAAGGAAGACTTGATTGCGGCGTTCTCACTGGACGATAGAAAGAAAAAGGAGACGATCAAGGCCATGCTTGAGAAGCCCAAGTCTATTGCAGAGAAGAAGAAGGATTAGATTTTATTTCGCCATGTAAAATCAGGTGACTTTGTTTAGAAACAAAAACATCGACTCCTCCAAATTGCTCATTTTAGCTTTGACAGTAACGTCATCCATACTTTTCATTTTGAATACGCTTGATGAGCTGTGCGCCATAATTCAATTTCAATTTCTAAATGCTACTACTACAGATGGTGGTTCGAGCTATACTTTGTCAAACACGGCGTTTGAACTCAAAATAATCGCCACGATGACGCCAAACAAACCAATTGCACTGCCAAAGATTTCAATCACGAGAATCTTCACAAAAAGCGTCGGGTTTGCCGCATCTGCTATCGCACATGCGCTGCCTACTACGCCAACACAGATCCCGCACACCAGATTACAAAGTCCACACGTCATACCACTCGCAAAGACGGCGTATCCCGCGAGCATGGTTGATCCGTGAAACGCTCCCGTGTCTGGATCTGGTGGTACGTAGTCTAATTTCGTGCTCAAAATAATGGCTACAATCACTCCATAAATTGCAGCTGCTTCGACGAAGATGACTGAAATCAGATTCTTTGAAGTAATTCGTGGCGCGTGCACTGCTGCACCCAACAAGCTACTTCCGGTGATGAAGATCCCCCACGCCGCACCCGCGACTGACAAGCCCACAGACCCGGCAATGCCGAGCGCACTAAAGAAATATGGATTGATGCGCGCGAACAGGAGCCACAGCCGTTCCCAATCGATGAGAACGTCGTCAGATCCTCGAGTTCCTCGGACGATTAAGAACAACGTAAACGTCCATAACGCGGCGACAACCGGGATGGAACGCTCGTGAAGTATACCGGGCATGACGTATTGCTTTTCACTCTACACTTCTTTACTAGCTTGACGATAGTCGTCGCGCGACTCGAAGTGCGGCGGGGGAGCCTCGGTCGTCTGCGAAGACTGTAGGGAAACGTTGTGCTAAATAGATATTATGCGCAATATTATATTGCGCAACAGAGCTCTTAAGCGGTGTGATAAGTTACCAATATGCTGCTGCGGCTAGTAGTTGTACACATCATCAATCTATATTGATGGTGTTTAATATTTTCCTATTATTCTAACGGTGCATCCGGGCGGACGATGTCACCGAAAGCCCAAGCGTGGGCGTTGAGCCAGGCGTGGGCGGCGTTTCGCAAGTTGACATTTGTCACAAGTTGATTCGGCTTCAGTGGCTCTCTAGTTATGGGATCGAACGCACTAATTGACAAATGCTGAAGAATGGCCAGTCTTTCGTAGCTGTGACCGGATGGTGCCATAACAGGATCGCGAAATACTTCAAATGTTAACTTGCAACAAAACGCATCAGGAGGTTCGCAAGAACGATCATCCGCCTCTCGCGCACTTCTCATCACCTCAGACAACGTTTGCAGGTCTTCCTGATCCATGCCACCCAACAGTTTTCTTACGTCATTCTCGAAGCGCGAGAATCGCTCTTCTCGCTTTGCTGCTTCCAATTCCCACTCTAAATATTTTGCTCGAGCGAGTTCGCGCCAAACATCGTCTTGAATCATGTTCCCGCTCTCCCGCGCCTCTTCCAGTGCCTTTTGTAGAGAAACCGCGGCTTCAGTGAACCTCTTCTCTGCAATAAGTGCAAGGCCAAGCATGTATAACGCTTTTACTGAATTCCGATCAAAATGAAGAGCAGTTTCGCAGTCCCGCTTCACGCTCGCCCAGTCTTTGCGTTTTCGGTGACACAGCGCGCGGTTTATGTAAAGCACCGTCCATCGCGGATCACATGTGATGGCCTCCGTGTAGGCCTCAATGGCGGCACCAAATTTCCCCTTAGAATACATCTCATTTCCTTTTTGTTTCAATGCCGCCGCATCCATGGTTGCCTTGATGACGCGCGCGCGCGCGCGAAGATGGAATGGCAAGAGCCTCTGCTGGAGAACACACTAAGCGTTTTCAGCGCCTATGTATTCGACGAATGAACTGAAACCCCGCGAAATGCTTGCAAATATTGCCTCGCTGGCGGCCACTCGCAGCGCAGCCGCCGTTGTCAGTTTACGCGTCGCCTTCTCACGCGCGTCAACGCTCGTGGTACTTCTTACAACCCTAACCGGAATAAAATCTCAAATTTTGAGATTTTATTCCGCGGGCGACGCACTTCACTTCGCGGTGCGCGAGTGAGCATCACCATGGAAGTCGCGAAATCTGTCGTAGATACGGTACGTGTGCCTAGAACGTTCGCAATTTCAACCTTTCGTCGATAATTGCGTTCATGAAGAAAGTGTTGCTGAACTGTGAAGAGCACGCACCGAGAGTCAAGGTTTTCGTGTACTGACGTTGCGTATGCATGCGCTCAAACACAGGGAATAAAAGACCGTGCGGTAAACGTCGATGGCGGACGAACGGTGTCGTTAGAGACGCAAACGCACACTGTTGGGGTGATTGTTCCACCACCAGATGTGAGAGTGATCGTGGACAAGACGGCGCAGTTCGTAGGCAAGAATGGTCCCGAGTTCGAGCAAAGAATTTTAGCATCAGAGAAGAACAATGTTAAATTCAACTTTTTGACGCCTGGGGACCCTTACCACGCATATTATCGCGAGAAGGTGGACGAGGCAAAGGCTCAAGCTACCGGAACGCCGGCGGCTGCACCAACTCAGGCGCCGGCACCAGTGACTCAGGTATTAACTAAGGCGAGCACTGGTAGTGCAAAGCCTGTAGTTTTGGAACCTCCTAAAAAGGATGAATTCACCATACCCATTCCCGCTGGTATTTCTGCCGTGGATCTTGATGTCATCAAAGTCACTGCGCAATTCGCCGCAAGAAACGGCAAAAAGTTTGTAACCTCCCTGGCTGCAAAGGAACATACGAACCCCCAGTTCAACTTTTTGAGACCTCAACACTCAATGTTCACGTTTTTTACCGCCCTCGCCGATGCTTATGAAAAGATTGTTACTCCAGATAGTGCGACACTTGAGTCTGTTGAAGAGGCGTGCGATAAAAGTGTCGTGTTGGAACGGGTTTTCAAGCGTCTCGAATGGGAATCAGCGCAAGACAAAGCAAAGAAGGACAAGGAAGATGCAGAGGAAGAAGAACGCATTCAGATGGCACTCATTGATTGGCATAGTTTCGTTGTCGTGGAAACTTTGGATTTTGACGAAGCTGAAGATGAAGCACTGCCACCGCCGATGAAGCTGAATGAAATCATCGAATCCATGCGAAAGCAAGAGCTAGAGGCGCCTACTACATCCCGTGTGACGGATGAATTACCCGCTCCGGCGTCCATGGCGACGATGGACGCTGAGGAGCGTGAGATGGTGCAGCAAGCAGCAGAACCTCATTCGAACCCAGAACCGCCAGTAACGTCGGCGAAAACAACAACTGAGGGTGCTATGAAGATTGTTCGCAACTACAAAAAGCCCGAAGAGAGGAAGGCTGCAGCGATGGATGCAAGTAAATTTGTTGTGTCACCAATCACTGGAGAGATGATTCCGCTGGATCAAATGGCTGAGCACATGCGCATCTCGCTAATCGATCCCAAATGGAAGCAGCAGCGAGAGGCAATGTTGGCCAAACTGCGTGGTAGCACGCAAGCTTCCCATGAAGATGTGGCAGCGAACGTTTTGAATTTGGCGCGAAATCGTCCTGATATCTTCGGTTCTACTGACGCAGAAGTTTCCAAGGCGATCGCTGCAGAGTTATCCCAGCAGAGGCCATCAAAGGCAACTGCGCCACCACCACCGCCGGTCACCAGTACAGTGCCGATGACTGCCGCGCCAACAGCACAAACTATACCGACTCGAACGGCGGCACCTCCGCCGCCGCCGCAACAAGTGGCTAAAGCCGCACCACCGCCGCCACCACCCGCGCAGGTGACGACGGTTGTCGAGAAGCGACCCTCCTCGCCCATGCAGGAAGAAATAGAGCCCGAACCGAAAAAATTAAAGGTGGGATCGGTAGAATTAGATGATGAATCTGATTTCTTGAGTGCTCATCCTGGATCTGCAGTGATCAAGGTGATTTGCCCTCAAGTTGAAGGCAACAGTAATCTGACGGGACAAACCTTGGACATCAGCGTTGACTCACTTCAGGACAAGATTATAGACTTGAAGAGAGCAATCAAGCCACTCGTTGGAGAACTAGCCCAAAATAAGCAAAAGTTGAGTACTCCTGGCCTGGGATTCCTCAAAGACACTGCGAGTTTGGCGTACTATAATCTCAAGGATGGATCGACAATTCATTTGGCTCTTAAAGAGCGAGGCGGTAAGCGCTAAATAAGTTTAGATAGCTATAGATAGTTAGAATCTTGTTGGTGCATCTAGCGAAGACAAATCAACACAAACTTTTTTCATTATTAAAAACACGCTCCAGCCTTCCCACGGTTCTCAAACTGCGGTAAACACGGTCGCGGCACGCTTTTGTTGCCGTCGTGCTCCGCGTGTCGCTGCTTCGCCTCGGCCTTATCGGTTTCTTGTTGCTCCAAAAGACGTTTCACTCTACGCATGGCTGTGTGGACTTTAGAACACGATGGATCGAGCTCGAGTGCGGTTGTGTATGCGTCCAGTGCGCCTTCATAGTCTTCAAGCTGCTCCCGTATCCCCGCGCTTTGGAGTAATACTGGTAGAGACGGTACAATTTTAATCAATTCATCATAGTCGGATACTGACGTCTTCAATGCCCCAAGCTGAACATTAACTTTCGCTCGTTGCATCAAAAGTTCGACTTTGTCCGCGTGGCTTATGGAGCTATCCATAAGACCACGGCTAGCTGCATCTAAAGCACTAGAATAATCTCCAGCGTTTACGTACATTTGAACGCTTCGCACAGCCTCCATGGCTGGCATGAATTTCATACTGTTTTCGTCTTCGACGGGGTCGTCCGTCTTGCTTTTCAGCCACGTCAACTTAGACGCTAGTTTACCTTCCCTGGCGTTGATAACTTGACAACGTAAGGTCCGTAAGTCTACGTTTGCCTTTGTCGTGGCGACGGCAGAGCTCACACTGGGTTGCGACGGAAGAGCCCGAACAGAGTCTAAAGGCGTTTCAAGCGTCGTCCAGGGTGTTTGAGCGTCTTTTTTTGCTAAATGTACAATAATCTTTTGTTTCTCCACTCTGCAACGTGAGTTTTGAGGTACGATTACGCTGAATAAGCGTTTCAGATGCAGAACGTGCGTATCCTTTACGCTCGACTCAGTTGGCGTCACCACGGGAATTTCAATCAAAGCGCTCGTTTCCGTACACGTCAAAGAAGTTGCACTATAATTCACCTCGCCCAATGTGGTCATAGGAACTGATATACGAATCGAATCACGGTTGTCATACCAAGAAAAGCTCTCAATTTTTTGACGAGTGCCAACATTTGAACGCGCCTCCTCTGTTACGGACAAGAGCGCCGGGGGCTTCAACTCGATTCCTCGCGCATTAATTAATCGTTGCCGACGTAACTCTAGATTGGGATCAGTCTTAGTGAGTTCATATTGTACCAAGTCGATCGCGCCCTGAGTCATATGGTTACCAACAAAGTTTGTCGTCGGCCCCGACTGTGGCTTCTCGTAACCAGCAGGACGTTCAATCAATGTACCGTCGCTCTTCTGCTCCAGGGCATCGTATCCTTTGCTGGCACCGGGTCCTTTGTCGATTCTATATGGCCCATCGTGGGGATCTTTCGTCCAAACGCTCGGATAATGCTTTCCGTATTCCTTCTTTTCTCCCGTCTTGACGTCGCTCTCCTCGGACTCACCATCAACCTTGTCGGCGTCTCTGCCGAACTCTCCTCCGTTCTGTTTGAACGTCGCCCACGCTTGAGCTTGCTTTGCACCATCTGATACTGTGTCGAGCGTTGGGTTATACGCGTGCATCTCTCGCGTGCGAATGTAACGACTTTGGTTGCGTTTCGCGTCGGGTTGAGAGAGCGTTACACTTCCGTTAAAAAGCGTTTTTTTTCACATGGGAAACAAGAGTGGACAGAAGTTGTCTAGTTTTTACAAAAAGTAGCTATTTGACTCTTTTCTTGCGGGCTAAAAATCGCGCGCGTGCGGCGGCTATCTCGTCTTCGCTATTTTTTCGTTTACTAACGTCTCTAACTATTGTGCTCGCATCTTGCGACTGAGAATGAACCGACAACGCGTCAACCTCGGTCATCACGCCGCCACTGAGGCGGTAGATGTCAACTTTTTGGGCCAACAGAGTCCTTTCCTTGGCGATCCATCGCGGTTCAATTTTTAACACGTGCCGCATAAATGGCCTTGATGTCGTAATCAACTCATGATAGATGATCCATTCTGGTAACAGGCCTTCGGCATCCGCGAGCTGTCGCGCCATCGTCGGGTGTACCTGCGCGAGAACGGGATTCTCACCCAAGGTTCGATAGCCATTGTGATTTGGTAATCGATGAGCAATTTTTGTGACAAAACCAGCACATAACGACTGTCGCATGGCATCTATGACATCGATGTCACGATCGTATTCTCTGTGTCGACGCTCGTGAAAGAGTCCAAGAAGTTGACGGCGAATCTCTCGCGCAAAATCCATGCCGCGGTCTGATAACGCATATTTTCCATGAAAATCTCGCTTATACCCACTCAACTGCCACGCTTGATAAATCCGAAGCAACGCGACGTGGTCGCCTAGTAGAAAATCTTCTTCAGAGACGATGCCTACTAATGCGTTCGATGCGTTGCCAGTGAAAATGCGCTCAACGCTCAACATGGCGCACACGGTTGCGGTCTCCGCGATGCAATCTAATCGCTTCGCTTCAACCATCGCCCGCGCCAAACACGGTTCAAGTGGTAGCAAACTCATATATCTACCAATTGAGGTCACTTTCCCATCACAGTCAATCGCACCAATGAGGTATAGCTGGCGAAGCGCGTCAGCGATGAGCAGCGGTTCTGGAGGATCGAGAAACTCAAACTCCATAACATCTAGTCCCTGTAGATTCAAAGTCTTGAGGTAAAGAATTGTTCCAACAAGCGAAGTACGTTGTATCTCGGGTTTCTGGATTTTTGGCATGTCTAGTTCCAAGTTTTCTTTCGTATAAAATCGAAAACAATACCCTGGCTGTGTGCGTCCAGCTCTGCCTGCGCGCTGCTTTGCCTGTACTGCACTGATGGGAACAACTTTCAACGTCTCCATTCCTGTCATAGCATCATACTCGATTTGTTTTACCACCCCGGGATCTACAACATAAACGATTCCTGGCACAGTTACTGAAGTTTCCGCAACGTTCGTTGATACAATCACTCTGCGGACATTTGTCGCGTGCGGTTGGAATACTCGAGCCTGCATGGATGGTGATAGAGACGCGTAGAGAGGTACCACTTGGATATATGGACAAGCACCTTCGGCGCTTATTGATTGTACTTTGTCATTAATTCGCTGAACAGCCCTTTCAATCTCGTCTTGACCAGTCAAAAATACAAGTACATCGCCTGGTGGCATGTTCACATGAATATCCAGCACAGTTTCAATTGTGCTCTCAAAATACGAACGAGCAGCCTCTGTGGCGTGAGCAATTTGAACTGGAAAAGCACGTCCAGGAACATGATATACTGGGCATTCTCCAAAGTACGCTGAAAACTTTTCACTCTCTAAAGTTGCTGACGTAATCACAAGCTTCAGTGCTGGATTGCGTGTCGAAACGAGCTTTTTGAGCACACCAAACAAGATATCGGTGTTTAACGACCGCTCGTGTGCTTCGTCTAGCATGATTATGGAGTACTTTGACAGCGAATTATCGGTCAAAAATTCGCGCAAGAGCGTGCCATCGGTGAGGTATTTGATTCGCGTATGTTTTGATGTTTTGTCCTCAAAACGTACGCAGTAACCAACTTCCTCGCCCACTTTCACTTGCATTTCTTCCGCCACACGACGCGCAACAGATACAGCAGCCACACGACGTGGTTGTGTCACGGCAATCGCCAATCCCTCCGTGCAGACACCATGTTTGAGTAAAATTTGCGGAATTTGAGTTGTTTTCCCCGAACCGGTATCCGCGAGCACGAGCACGCAAGGATTGGCACGCACTATTTCTGCGACGTCGCGCGCGTGTCGACACACGGGAAGCACATCATCACAGGCACCACCATCGGTGTTACCACTGTCGTTCATCACGGCGTCGTCATTTATCGCCCACTGCCTCTCGTGCGCCAGATTGTGGAGTAGCGCGGCGCCGACCTCATTCGTCACCGCGCATGTCGAGCCTACGCGCGGCAGCCCGAGAGGCGCTGGCGAGGAAGAAAGGCTTGGATGCAAAGCGTGGCTCGGTTCCACCGACGGAGGCGGTGATACAACCGACGACGGCTTCAAATGTAGCGGTGAACAAACGTGCGGCCCAACACGATGTGGAAGAGCCGAAACGAGCGGCGCAGAAACCTAAAGCGTCGAGATGGGGGTCGGACGACGACGAGGATGACGAGGAAGAGGACGACGGTGTGGCTGACGGCGCACGCACGGCTGAAGATCCGGCCACGACTGGAGAAAAGGCATACATGGAGAAGATGTTGGCGGAAGCAAACTCTTTTGCGGCGGCTCAGCGTGATAAAGCAGACGGGCACCAACAGTCGAACGAACGAAAGAAACCAGCAGTGGTGGACCCGAGACAATTTCTAGCACCGTCTCCAAGTGCCAGTGATGAAGAAAACGTACGATTGACTTCAGACCGGGGGGCTCCAGAAGAGCTCGTCAACGAGTTGTCCGAGCTTGCCTCTGTTGACGATGCAGAAGAGCATCTGATGGCCGGTCCATCTCGTCCTAGCGCGATCGAGCTTGCTGATGGTGATGATTTAGATGAAGATGTTGCTGGTCCGACGCGGCCGCCGATGATGAGCGAGGTGAGTGAAGCAATTGAAGCAGACGAGGGACCACAGCGCGTTACGGAAGCTGAACATCCCTCGCGTGAAGAGGGTCCATCCCGGCCTGTGGTTCACATGCCAGGGCTCACTAAACGTCCACTAAATATGTTGCAAGGTTGTAGAAGTGTTGATGAATTCGAACGATTGAATAAGATTGATGAAGGGACGTATGGGATTGTGTTTAAAGCTCGTGACAAAACAACTGGTGAGGTGGCGGCGTTGAAAAGGGTGAAAATGGAGAAAGAAGTTGATGGCTTTCCTCTCACAGCGCTCAGGGAAGTTAACATATTGCTATCACTTGATCACCCGAGCATAGTCAACGTTAACGAAGTCGTCATTGGTACTTCCTTGACAAGCGTATTCATGGTTATGGAATACGTTGAAAACGATTTGAAAGGCATCATGAATCAAATGGCCCAGTCATCTGCTCCAAGGTTTACGATTCCCGAAGTCAAAGCGCTCATGATACAACTTTTCAGTGGTATAGCGTATTTACACGAGAATTGGATTCTTCATCGCGACTTGAAAATGACCAATATATTGGTCACCAACTCCGGCGAGTTAAAAATTTGTGACTTTGGTCTAGCACGGCAATACTCCGAACCTTTGGGGACGTATACTCAACTAGTTGTTACACTCTGGTATCGTGCACCAGAACTTTTGCTAGGCGCTAAAACCTACGGCCCAGCCATTGATGTGTGGAGTCTTGGTTGTATTTTTGGAGAGCTGCTCTGTGGCAACCCGCTATTTAACGGCAGAGCTGAGATTGATCAATTGCATAAAATCTTCAAGCTTCTCGGGACACCGAATGATAAGATATGGCCGGAATTTAGTTCACTCCCGAGTGTCGAAAAGGTTACGTTTGCTGAGCAACCTTATAACAAGTTGAGACAGAAGTTTCCCCGCGACACAACTGGACTGAGTGACAGTGGGTTTGAGCTACTCAATCGTTTATTAACGTACGATCCAGCTAAACGGTTCACGTGCGCGGCAGCATTGGAGCATCCATTTTTCAGTGAATATCCAGCGCCGCAAAACCCACGATTCGTCGACGAAGCTTAGACACATGTCCCATATTAGAAATATTGGGGACTTTATTATCTGGACGAGGCTGATGACCTCTACAGACCTCAGTAGTACACGCGTAGTAAATATTTGTATAGCTTCTTAGCCAAGTTTTTAGAGCTCATCGTAGGGCGTACGACTCATGAGCCACGTCAGTCGATCCTCGGCTGGCGCTTCTACTCGCTCTGCCTCCTACTCGAAGCGCAATCGAAGTAGTCAACTTAGTACGCTTCGGCTGGATTCAGTTTCACGTTCTAGACGATACTCTCGATCGATTCAGGGCAGTGGGGACTCTTATGAGTTACCGGAACGAATTAGCTCAATACCAACAGTGGTCTTGGAGCGAGCACAAACTAGCAAAGCCCCTCGAGCACGATTAATTCTGGTACCAACTGCCCACGTAAGCTCAGCTTCAGCAGACGATGCTCGACGGATAATTACGACGCTCGGTCCGGATGTAGTGGTGCTCGAGTTGTGCGACGAGCGAATCGATGGGGTATTGAAGCGTTTGAAGTATAGTTCTGATAACAAAATGGTCCAGAACACGCTTGTACCACGACGAGTGCGCGTGAATGGTTTACCTTCACACACCCTTCCAGGAGTAACCGACGAGTCGACTTTGTTGGCACGTTTGCGGACGTCAACAGGGGTTCCAGTTTCTGAAGATGACATCATGCACGACGCTACAGAGCTCATAAACAGTGGCTTGTTTAGAAGAGTTCAAGTGCACGTTTCTCGGGGTGAAGTCTCCGACACTTGCCCAAGCACTATACGCTGGCGAGGTGGCACAACTCTTGAGGTCCCTGTTTCAGAAATTGTATTCACTGTGGAGCCAGTAGAGGTCGAATTAACTTCAGATATTCAGTTCCGTTGGGATTCGCCTGATTGTTTAACAGGATCTTATCGAAGTGAACAAGAGTCAGAGTTAGAAATAGTACGTAGAGCGGGCACACTCATTGATTCGCACGCTGTCGGCGCGTCCATGACAAGTGAGTGGGAAAGCGGGGCACTACGCGCAGCACTGTTGATTGCAGTCAATGAACGCTTACAAAGTAAATATATCGCGCGCATAGTCGAAGAAAACGGGGCGATTATTGTGTGCATTAATCGTAAAGAGTCGGACAAAAATAGGCAAACTCGTAGCGAAAACGTCGATATGGACTTGCGAAACATCTTTTCCGTTTCACATAAGGATGAGATCGATACAAAATTGAGTGATGAGTTTTCATTGAGTACAAAAATCGTCAGTACCATCTTAAGCTTGGTGGAATCATCGATGTCGGCAAAAGTCGAGGTACAAGATGGGGAAGAAATAGCCGCAGCGCTGGCGGCGGCGTTTGAAGCGCGGACTCGCGTGACGTACTTGGCTGACCGTAGTATGTCGGAAACGTTCAAGTCGTTTGATCAAGTTTTCGCAAAAAATACTTCTGGCAAGAAGCGCATGATAGTGCGCTTATTACTGAAATCACTGTGGAGTTTGATTGCAGTACAGTTTCAAAGTCAGATGAAAGTACGTGGCGCTATTGAAACGGAACGCCTCGCCCTCGCGAGCGGTAGCGACGTGCAAATGGCACCATACATGCGAGAAGTGTTCATAGACCAAAGAGATGACGTACTGTTCGATTGTTTTTGGAAGGCAAGTGTCGGTGTGGATTGTCACAAGCCTTGTTTCATAGCTACTGGTGGAGACACGTTTGAGTATTTGAATGGCGCCGCCGGCGCGCGCGCGGGTAGCGATAGTGAGTGTATAACTATCGTAGGCATCATCGGTGCCGCTCATGTTCCAGGAATCATTCACAGATGGAACAATGCGTGTGCTGAATTGTAATTTTATCTTGTAGTCGGCATCACGTGTTCGATTGACGACGCGCGTTTCGCGCGCGCGCGACGCGCCAGGGTTTATAGACCCAAGGAATGACAGCGCGAACGAGGCGGCCATCGAACGCGTCGTCGTCGGCACCGGGCGCGCGTGCGACGACACATCGAAGCTTGCGCTGGCGTATGACCGGTGAAGATCGCTCTACAAACGATCTAAACGCAACTTCACGTCTCGGAGATATCGATTGGAAGGTACGGAAGTCGTCTCCACGAACGCGTGCGCGACGCGGTCGAAGCCGCCGGCTGATGACGGGGATTAATTACCCTCGACGAATAGGGTCTTTCGCGCGCGACGGGGGATTAAGGGCGACGAACGAGAGCGAACGACTCGTTGTTTGCGCGCGATGGATGTGAAAATATTTCATTCAACCGTGTGAGGCGTCTGGTCGTGATACACGCGATCGCGTCGTCGTCGGTGGGCAACTATCTGTCGAGCTCAATAGCAGTGGTGTCTTTGAGAGCCTCTCTACGCGTCGTTGAAACTTTTCAATAACTGACTTGAACGTTTTGCTTCACGCGCACAGCTTCACCAAGTGGTGTCTAGCGATAAAGTCGCGAGTATCGATCAGTCTTTGGTCAGGTTACAACTTCATCTCGAAGAACCCACAAACACAAGACGAGAAATCGCCCTTGAGTTGTCACGTGAAGAACTCGAACGCGTCATCAACAAACTTGAAAACGCTAAAAAAGCGTTAGATCAATTGAAAG
>JACLAB010008444.1_pt1 | contig 22990 bp, 10 predicted proteins | sample 8027921 | NCBI WGS metagenome assembly JACLAB01 (sample SAMN15725117, study PRJNA655200) | protist metagenome | isolation source: fluorescence activated cell sorting (FACS) single amplified genomes of... | place: USA: West Boothbay Harbor, Gulf of Maine | collected 2000-07-19
CTTGAGAATGCACTTGCTTGCGAAACCAATAACGCATCGATGATGTTCACATTTAGTAAATCACAAAGCTGAAGATTTCCCACGAGAACATTCGCAAATCTCCCTAATTCATTGTAAAATCGTATTTGTCGGACATTTGTGTTTTGAGAGATTTTCACTCGTAACTGTGAGTTTGCTGCAGTAAGAACATTTGATGAATACGTTTCCAACACATCACCATCGCGCAGTGCTCGCATATTTATGAATCCTTTAACGAACGACGTTTCAAGAATTTTGCACGCGGTTGTACCATCCATCGAAGTAATATTACTTAAACCTCTGTTATAATTTATGGAACTTGCTTCGAATGCGTCATCGGGGATGACAAGGAGCGTCAATCCTGTTTGACTTTGAGCACCTGCGAGCGTCCCGAGATACTGCAACGTTTCACATTCCACCAGTCCGAAGTCGAGTAACTCGGTAAAGTATCGAAAGGATGAGTTTTGGGACATATTAGGTAATGTTTCATTAAGGCGCTCGCGTAGTGCTGTTGCGAATGACACGCCCGTGAAATTTTGACAATTATTCGTAGCATTCGTAGAGACTGCTTTCAGGAGGAGAGCTAGACCAACGACGTTCCATCGTTTCCACGACGCTCCATGTCGCATCCCAGCGCCGCATGTGTGGTACGTACGCAAGATTTGACTCTGTCTACAGCAATCTCAAAGCGACAGGTTATGGTGGCTCACACGCGCGCGTGCGCGCTGTGGATAAAAAACGTTACTTTGATGGGACATGCGAACAAATTTTCCAATTCTAATGCTAATTCTTATTGCTAATTCTTATTGTTCGCGTACATACCAAGTGATGGTACGTGCTAATTTCTACTTTGGTGCAATAATTAGCTTGCGCTGATGCGCGAGGAAATACTCAATCCCGCGCTGGACTACGCCAGCTATAGTCACGACTCCTCCAATGATGGCACAAATGCCAGTCAAGAAAGCCCCAAAAGACGATCGTGTTTCTTTGAAATCTACGCGAATTGCGCTCAAGTCATACTCGAAAAACACGCCGGCTTGTTTGTTAGAAACTAAACCTAAGGCGTTCGGCCGGGCTTTTGAGTAAGATTCCGTAACACTGTACTGATTTGTACTAATCTTCACTTTTGAGTTCAGTGGCGTGTACGTCGTCGGCACGACGGTCAAAAAGTACTGTTGCACTGAGTTAGCTGGAATCGATCGCTGGGTTCCATCCAAAGGACTAACTATACCAGGGAATCCTTCACCGAATGATAATCGATGTATTGTGTGCGTCAGGTTGAGATTTGTGTGCACGTTGAGCTTGACCATTTGAAGCCCAAGCGACAGGGAGCGTCCAGGTGAAATCACAAAACTCCCGGGAACGCGGTTCACCTCGAGATAGCCCTTAACCTCACATCCCTCTTGATCTTTGTTTTCAAACGCAGCTTCAATTCCGTTCGGAAAGTACTCCTTCAAGAGATCGTTAAATCCTCCAAACAGTTGCAGTTGCGCCGGCCTTTTTTGCTCCAACTGTGAGGACGCCGTTTCTGTTTCATTCAACATCTTGACAGCGGTGGCAATTTCTTGTCGTCTATTCGGTGCCTCGGTAGAAAATTCTGTGCTAAGTACTTTTCCATTCCTATCTAATCTCCGCTTCTTGATGTGACCATCGTGCACATCGTAGTGTTGCTCGCCCGCTTTATCCGACGTATCCAGGGCGATTAAGTCACACGCCATGCTGTGAAACGTAATATCGATATCAATTTTCATCCTCTCGGCGTTCGCTACGTGCTTATTGATTCCATGCTTATCCACTCTCAATTCGCTCGCAATCGACGTCGTTCGGTAGGCAAAATATTCGCCAAAGAATAGGAACAAGCACAACACCCCGCACGCAAGCGTCGTGATCGCTCCCGACACCGAATCGCCGCCAGCATAGTCTTCCTTGAGCTTAGGATTGGCATCCAACGCTGCAACAGCTCGACTTAATCGCCTCGATGGCGTCGCGCGATCCCCATCGCGATCATCACCACCACGGTCACTTACGTTTCTACGCGTTAATCCATCTCGTCGATCTTGCATTCTCTTCTCTTTGAAGACGATAGAGCGCACACGAGAGAGAGAAAGTCAGCACAAACCCTCGACAGGACGCGCGATATCTATGATTACACGTCAACGCACGGTGTTGTGTGTGTCTCGCGTAACACGCGCTCTGGTGTGACGAGTGTGTGCATACATCTTGTTCTCCCGCTCGTAGCAGATGGCGCGGGCGTTTCGTCTTGACAAGGATGAGCTCTAACAAATATCATTAAACATCCTAATCATCGAGCAAAAGAGTGCAGGGAAGTACTATGTTTCAATGCGTCTCACTTAAAGTAATTGCACGGCGGCGATCGACGGAATTTTTTCTCGAAGCTTTTGCGTCACGGCCACGCGCACCGTCATCACCGACGCCGCGGGTCCGCTGAGTTTGATCTTAACAATCGGCTCTTCGATATCTATCAGCTCCAATTCGCCACCACCAGTACCAGCGAGGTAAGGTCTGATTTCGTCCAACGTCGCCTCGACGTTTGCTTCGTTCAACTCCAATCCACCCAACTCGTCTTGCACTTGCACCACCTCCATAATGTCTGGAATCTTCTCCATCAGGCGTTTTTCGATACCCATTTGCATGGTCACCGTACTCGACGGACAGCTCCCGCACGCGCCTTTGAGTTTCAGTTTCACCGCTAATCCATCGATTTCTACCAACTCGACGTCTCCGCCATCCGCGATCAAATACGGGCGCACTTCGTCGAGCACGAGTTCAATGTTATCCGCCGTCAACTCGAGCGTGTCATTTATCGAGCCCGATTCCGTGGCTCGCGTCGTCGTCGTCGTCGTCGTCGTCGTCGTCTTGCGTCTCGACGATGTCGACGTCGACGCACTTAATGCGCGGCGGTAGTGCGTGCGTTGTTGCGTCGTCAACATTCTCGTCGTCGTCGTCGACGCGGTCATCGTCATCGTGCTCAAGGTCATCGTCGCGTCGACATCTCACGCGTCGTCCTCGGGCCCCGTCGCGTCGTCGTCGGGGTGTCGCGCGCGCGCGGTCGTTTTTTTCGACCCACGCACGCGCGTGCCTTTCGTTCGCGTCGTCGTCGCTTTGGCGAGCGCTTTCGACCGCGATGGGTGATCGATCGATCGATCGGTCGAGGGGGGTATCCTGGTCATGATTGGTCAATGGAGTCCCCCCTGCCTGCCTGTCCAAAAAAAAGGGTTTCGCGCGCGCACCACAATCATCGGGGATCGGGGCCACGCACCGCTCTGGAGAGCGCCGCGCGCGTGGCAGGGGGCGATGTTGGCGATGTTTCACACCAGTGGACGCGTGATTTTAGGTAAAGGATTACGTATCGCGCGACCGAGAGCGGGTGAACATGGAAATTATTACGTCAACTACATCCCACGACGGGGCGTGCGAGTCGTCGCCCAGCCGCAGTCGCAGTCGCAGTCGCAGTCGCAGTCGCAGTCGCAGTCGCAGTCGCAGTCCTCAGACTCGACTCGACGATTGATTCGCGTGGACGCCCCGACGATGATTCGTTCTCGTGCGGTTACTGGTACTGGAGTGCCGCGCACGGTGTTTAGTGCGGCGGTGAATGGTGCGGGCGTGGACAGCGAGTCTTCTCCCACGTCCGAAGGAAGGGATTTGAGCAGGCTTTGGCTCCAAAATACCATGACGAGGAAGAAAGAGGTGTTTGTGCCGCGCGACCCGGCGGGGAAAAAGGTTCAGATGTATGTGTGTGGCGTCACCGTGTACGATTATTCTCACATCGGTCACGCGCGGGTTTACGTAGCGTTTGATGTTTTGTATCGGCAACTGATGCGGTTAGGCTATGACGTAACGTATTGCCGAAACTTTACCGACATTGACGACAAAATCATCAAACGCGCAAACGAAAATGGTGAATCGTGCGATGCGCTTACCGATAGATTTATTGAAGCATTTCATGAAGATATGACTGCGCTTGGATGTCTTCGACCTACGCTCGAACCGCGCGCTACCGAGTGTGTGGATGATATCATCAATTTTATCGAGCGTCTGGTTGCCAAAGGAAACGCGTACGAGGCGAATGGCGACGTATACTTCTCTGTGGACACTTTACCTGCGTACGGTGCACTTTCGGGGCGAAAGCAAGAAGATAACCGCGCAGGCGAACGCGTTGCTGTGGACGATCGCAAGAAAAACCCTGCTGATTTCGCGCTTTGGAAAACAGCAAAGCCCGGTGAGCCGACGTGGGCGAGCCCGTGGGGCGACGGGCGACCAGGTTGGCACATCGAATGCAGCGCGATGATTGAGAAGATGTTAGGACCAACGATTGATATCCACGGTGGTGGACAAGATTTGGTGTTCCCTCACCACGAAAATGAGCTCGCGCAATCATCAGCGGCGTGCGGATGTGGGGCACACAGCGACGAGAACCCATTCGTGCGCTACTGGGTGCATAACGGCTTCGTCAAGGTGGACTCTGAGAAGATGTCTAAGTCACTGGGCAACTTTTTCACGATCCGTGAAGTCTTAGATAAGTATCATCCCTACGTGCTTCGTTTCATGCTTCTCGGAGCGCACTATCGAGCGCCAATCAATTACACGCAGCGCGCTTTAGAAGAAGCGTCTGATAGAGTGTACTACTTGTACCAGACCGTTCAAGATGTCAGAGAGGTCCTTCGAGATGCAGCCGTGGAGGAAAATGCGAAAAAACCAGCGCCTCTTGTTTCAGACGCATTGAAGCTGGCGGGTGAAACCGAAACTTTAGTGTTTGAAGCGTTAAACGATGACTTGAATACGCCAGCTGTCATGGCGACGCTCTCCGCTCCGCTCAAGATGATGAATGATTTCATGACAACTAAAGCGGGTAAGAAAGCTGTTGGACGGGTTGATGCGTTGCAGTCGTTGTTGTCGTCCGTTGAAGGTCTCATGGATGCCGTTGGTTTACCTAAAGATGATGAAAATGTTATTCTGCCACAACTTCGCGCCGTGGCGTTGAGTCGCGCGGGTATGACTGAGGCTGACCTTTTAGCTAGAATAGAAGAACGCAAGAGCGCGAGAGACGCTAAAGACTTTGCCGAATCAGATCGCTTGCGCGATGAGCTTTCCGCTCGCGGTATCGCTCTCATGGATGGAGCGAAAGATGCGTGGCGGCCCGTTCCGGTGGTAACCGATTAGCTGAATATTTATCCACTCTGTGCAGTTGCTGATGCCAAAACTAAAGGATTGTAAAATAATTTGATTTCAACGTTCGTAGTGCATTTTGTTTTCGCTCGTTCGAGCATTTCGCCATCGTCGCTCGCAATAAAGCCCGTCGCGCGCGGCGCGCGCGCGACGTGTCTAGGGTACAAGTGATAGACCACAATGATGGCGTTTGTTGTTTTCGTCGTTTTCGTGCGACTTGTGCCGGCGGCGGCGGTGTGACCACGCGAGCGCGCGCGTCACAGCGACGCGTTTTAGAAACGCGGACGTTGCGAACGTACGAAAGGTACACACTCGCGATATTCTTTCGCCCGTCATGGCGAAGAAGAAGAAATCCAAAGCTAATCCCGGCGGTGGTCGACGCAAGTTTTTCCAAAACGCCAACGATGGGCCGGTGCAGACGAAGACGAAGAGCGCGTTCGAGACGATTTCGACGCGTAAAAAGTTTGACATTATGGGTAGAAAGATTAAAGGTGAGCGTGGTAACGTGTTGAAAGCACGCACAGAGGCTGTGGAGAAGCGTCGGCGAACTTTGTTGCGCGAACATGAAGAGAGTGGCAAGGCGAATGCTTTCGTGGACAGACGCTTTGGCGAGCACGACGGCGAGATGAGCGTCGAAGAGAAGAATATCGGTCGTCTCGCGAAAGCCAGATTACGCCAATTGAAAAGGACGAAAACGTTTGCATTGAATGACGACGACGACGACGGTGATGATGATGGATTCAAAACGCTCACGCACCTGGGAAAACCACTCGCTGAACGCGACTTTACGACAAAGCCCGCGCACGGTGAAGACGACGATGATAATTTGGACGATGAAATCACGCGTAACTTTCACTTTGGCGGCGGTGATATGAATAATACCAACGATGAAGATCCCGAGCGAAGAAAGAGCAAGAAGGATGTCATGGAGGAACTCATTGCGAAGAGCAAGTTTTACAAGGCTGAAAAGCAAAAGCAGCGAGACGACGACGAAGAGATACTTGATAAACTTGATTCCGATTTCAAAGCTATTAGTTCAGGTGGGCTTTTATCTGGCGCGTTGAGGAAAGCGGTCGGCCATATGAAGCCGACGGGTCCAGAAAAAAAGACTCAAGTACCCGAGAAGGATGAGTATGACGTTTGGGCACGAACATTAGCATTTGAGAAACGTGGTCAGGCTGGTGATAGAGCAAAGACGCAAGAAGAAATCGAAACCCAAGAAAAGTTAGCTCTAGAGCAAGCTGAACGAAAACGATTGAAACGAATGCGTACTGGTGGGTCCGATGATGAAAGTTCTGACGATGATGACGGTCCTCAAGGTGGTTATGCGGCTCGGCGACGTAAACTGCGCAAGGGTGAGGATGAGGACGACAACTCCTTGCGCAAGTCTGATCGTAAGCATGATCACGTTGGTGGTGAAGATTTAGAGGAAAACTTTGCGCTGGAGAGTGATGAGGAGGATTCTGACGAAGAATCGGACGGAGAAGACTCAGATAACGAATCTGATAGCGATGATAATGATGAGGATGAGGACGACGAAGACGAAGACTTAGATGATGCCGCTCGCCTGCGTAAATCGCTTAAATCAGAGATGAAACACGTGGATAAAGAGTTAGAACAAGGTAAAAATCGTCTCAGAAAGTTGGGTATCTTACAAGATGGGGTCGAGGCGCGTGCTTCAGACGAGGATGAGGACGAGGATGAGGACGACGATGACGACGACGACGATGACGATGACGATGACGACGATGACGACGATGACGACGATGACGACGACGAGCACGCTGGTCTCCTTCGAGAAATAGAACAAGACGTGGATGCTAAAGAGCCACCTAATGCGAGCGCGGCCATCACGAAGTCGTCCGATAAGGGTCTTTTGAAAAGTAAAAGTAAAAAGGATTCTGTCGCTGTCGAACGCGTTGACATACCTTTTACGTTCTCTATGCCCGAAACCGCTGCGGCGCTCGATTCCATGATTGGTAGCTATAACGCAGAAGATGCATTTACGATCATCACAAGAATACGAAAGTGCAACGCGCCGTCACTGGCAGAAGACAACAGGAAACGTATTCAAACTTTGCTCGGTCTTCTTTTACAGCGCTTTGAAGTCCTCGCCGGTCAAGCGCCTTTGCCAATAGATCATTTGGATGTTCTATCAAGACACATCGTGGATCTCAGCGCTCAAGTTCCTTTCTTTGCAGCAACTGCAGTAAAGGCACGTGTTGAAAAAATGAGTTCCAGGCTTAGACAAGCTTTGCGCGACGGTGAGACTGGCTGGCCACCCGCACGTACGATTTTACTACTGTCTTTGTTTGCTGCAATTTTCCCTACCACGGATAAGTCGCACCCAGTCACGACTCCAGCGTCGCTTTACATCGGGAATTTACTTGCGCACTGCGCGATTCGATCAACAAGGGATGCCACTTTGGCTGTGATTGTCGCCACAATGGCAAGTTTATATTCGTCAAGTGCCGAAAGAATATTTCCCGAGGCGTTGGCTTTGATGAGTGCCCTTCTTCAAAGTGCTGCTCGCTCAAAAACTGACTGGCAAAATGGATTACCTACTCACTTAGCGGAGCAGATTGGAGGACCGTGGTTGTCACAAGGTATCGCCGCTAAAGCGTCAGCGGTCTCTTTACCAGAGGCATTGAATGGCATTTATTCTGGTCAAATGAATGATGGCGAATTAGCGGCAATAGCCCTCAAAGCCGCGATTTCATGCTTGCGTCAATTGTCACGACCGGTGATGAAAACGCCTTCGGCTGCAGAATTATTGGCACCTGTTCGCGAGATCGTGCATGTTTTTGCACAGGCGAGCAATGAAAAGTCCAAACGTTCTGAACTCTCTGATTCTTGCGCTGATTTCGTCAAGGAATTGGATGACGCTCTGGCTGGTGCTGTCAAAACGCCGCTTGCATACCACACCAAGGCTATTGAAGCAATCCAAACATACTTGCCTCGTTTCGAAGAGGATGGATACGTGCTTGGTCGCGACTACGATCCAAATCGTGAGCGTGCAGAAAAGAAGAAGCTCAAGAAGCAACTCAAACAAGAAACTCGTGGAGCTGTTCGCGAACTTCGTAAGGATAATCGCTTCATGGCGGATGCTCGTTCGAAGGAACAAGCCGCGGCGGCTGATGAACGTGGTGCGAGACAACGTGAGGTGCTATCCTTCCTTGAGAAGCAGGAAAGCGATCTCAAATCCGGTGGCCAAGGTGGCCAGTTAGTGAAAAACAGGCGTCGCGTGAGCAAAGGTTCCAGACGAGCGTTTTGAAGCCGATAGATTTGTACAATACAATAATTTCTAAACTACGAAAGGTCACTAATTGGTGGTCTGTTTACTATATCGTTAGCCTTCTTCGCCGCTGCTTTCATACTCTCTGGTAAGTGTGGCGCGCGCGGAATTTGGGCAAGAAGTTCCGCCGTGCGTCTGAGGATTCGCGCAAGGTCTCCTTCATCAAGCGTTGTATCGCGCCTAATTTGCTCCCATGATGTACCTGACGCCCAAGATTCCACAAGTGCTGCAATTTCAAAGCTCAAACCGACTGGAACATCGATGCGAGAAGACATTTGAAGGTACAAAAGGTCATTCATCTTTGGTTCGAGGTCTTGAAGAATTGTAGAAAGTTCTTCTGAAGGACCATAGAAGCATGTTGTTGGGCGATTATCCATGCAAAGAGCTCCTGCAAACCCAGCTAAAGATATCGCGTCAAGGTTTGTGATTTGAGGTGAGCTCAATGCCATTCCCAACCATAATTCGTTTTCACCTCTCAAATCCGCACAAATTTCGCCAAATTCAAGCAGTTTCAATGTCTCAGATTCAAGCGCCCCAGTTTCGACAAGAATATCAACGACGCGCAAGAACTCATCCCAACCAGCCGCGGAGTATTCTTTAATACGTTGTTCAATCTTAGCTCGTTGTTCCTTTAGCGCTTTGAGCTTTGACTCTCGCTTCTTTTGCTGTTTCGCCATTCGGCGGAGTGCCGCGATTCCCTCCATGTCGTAAATTTCCTCCTGTGTTTTCAGAATTTGCATCTTTTGCGCGTTGATGTATTCTGCCGATTCAGGCGCATCTTCAAACGGAACAAAGCTTTCTATACTGCTCGGCAAAGCTTGCGCTGCTGAAAACGCGCGCTTCGAGGTGTCTGATTTCCACACGCCCCCGCCCGACGCTCGAACCCATCGGAGAGAACTTGACGATGGTGGCGCACCAGCATCCTTTAAGCTCGTTAAGCTCATGTCACTCCCGCCAAGACCGATAGATTTGATTCGATCAGAATAAATTCGATACCAGACGCCATCACTACCCAAGGCGGTGAACTCGCCCATTGGATATGGTTTGCTGATGACGGTACCCTCCAGTTGTTTCGCTGGCGGGATCGCTTCAAATATGGCAGCAGCGATCACTCCTCTGGAAAATCTCGCCGTAGAATCGCTTTCGAATCCATCTTCATCAAACGGCTGCATAAAATCACCTTCTGAAGAATCGTTATCTGAATAACCAAATAAGTCGTCTAGGCTTGGTGCATTGTCGCCATTCACATCCTCCAAACGCCACTCACCGGCCAAATCTTGCCCTTCCATCTTCAGTGTGTCATTTTCAAAAAGTGCGATGGTCGTCGATTTTCGCTCTTCTCGGAGTTTTCGCACATTATTTCCAATATCAATCGCGACAATAACGGGACTGTCTGAACGTTCTATCGCCGATTGAACGGTTTCTCGAATTTCTGACGCCTGTGATTCGGCGATTTGCCGCTTCAAGATTTTTAGCAAGCGTTTTTCTTCTTTTAGACGCTCGTCTAATTTCATAAACTTCTTCCATTCAGCCGCGCCTTCGTCATCACCGTCATCCTGCTCAATTTGCGCCTTCAGCTTCTTGATTTGATCGTCACAACGCCTGAGCTCTCGCTCTCGTACCGCTCGCGCCTTACCACCAAGGTAGTTACCGAAACTTCTTTCAACAATCCCTTGTACCTGTTCAAGCGTACGGCCTTGAAGTAAATTTAATACCATACCATAAGAAATTGAGAATTGAGATTTTAAATTCTCAGGAGGTGCAAGCACGAGCTCAAAAGCTTCATCTGGTCCTTCAAAAGGAGACTGACAGCAAACGACGTGACCAACTTTGTCAAATCCACGTCGGCCCGCTCTGCCAGCCATTTGCATGAATTCGTTTGAAGTTAGCAGACGCGGCCCTTGGTCGTCACGTTTTGATAATGCGCTTAACACCGAACAGCGCGCGGGCATATTTACTCCAGCAGCAAGCGTTTCCGTGGCGAAAACAACTTTGATCAAACCTCTCTGGAAGAGCTTTTCAACCAGTCCTTTCCAAGCGGGGAGTAAGCCTGCGTGGTGGGACGCGATGCCTCGGCGCAAGGGCTCTACCATGCTTGACCTGACTGCAGATTTGTTTTTCTCGGAAAATTCATTCAATGCGATGTCGATTTCATTTTGTTCGGCACGCGTGACGAGATTCGCACCAGCTTGTACGAGGAATTCCACAGATTGGTCGCAGCCTTTGCGACTGAAAATAAACCACACCGCTGGAATCATATCGCTTGCAATGAGCTGCTGAACTGTCGTTTCCACATGAGGAACGAATCTCCTACGCGCAATACGCTCAGACTCTTTTGCGTAGTTTCTAGACTGCCCACCATTTCCTGTGTCCCATTCGCTTCGTTCTTTGATGCCTTCACGCGTGAAAGGATAAAGGTCATGGTGGAGCTTTGTACCTTTGAAATTCATTAAGGGTCCCATACCAGGGTACATTCTCGATGGTTTCATGCTATATTGCCACGTCAAAGGCACTGGTCGATAGTTTGAAATGACCGTTTTGCATGGCCCGTGAACTTCCTCAATCCATCCCGTCAAATCCTCTGGGTTACCGACCGTGGCAGACAAGCAAAGGAGCTGAATCCGCGAAGGACAATAAATAATGGTTTCTTCCCACACAGTACCTCTCGAGCGATCGGCGAGGTAGTGCACTTCGTCGAGAACAACCACACTCACGTCCTGTAAGCGCTCATCGTCTCGTCCTCCAGCCGCCGAAGAGTATAACATATTCCGCAAGATCTCTGTTGTCATAATCATCACGTCCGCGTCGCCGTTGATATCTACATCACCCGTTTTCAATCCACATCTGCGCTTGCCAAATATTTGCTGAAATTCGCGGAGCTTTTGATTCGACAAAGCTTTGAGTGGGGTCGTGTAAATAGCTTTCTTGCCTTGCGCGAGCGCAGTTAAGATTGCTGTCTCGCCGACTAATGTTTTCCCACTACCAGTTGGCGCCGAAACGACGACCGAAGAGCCATTGATGAGTAAATCTGTGGCTTCTATTTGAAATTCGTCCAGGTCGTACGGATAAAAGCGAACAATATCCTTGACGTCCACCGGAGACGTGGAGGCTTTGGTCAGGAGCGTCTCCAGACGTTCGAGCTTTGACGCCTCCTGAGTGATCTCGGCGCTATCGCTTTCGTCTTCAACAACAGCCGAGTGTCGCACTAGTAGCCTGGCCGAACGTAACGGCGCGCGAAGGCTAACGCGAGCACGCAAGCGACCCACACCCTTTGCGTGCCCATGCCCACGCACACCATCGTGACGGGCGCCTTCGAACGCAACTGTTGCCGAACGCGAGAGCATCACGAGAGAAAGCGCGCCTGAGTTCGTCGAGAGCAGCGCTTAATTCGTTCTAGCGTGTGTTTCGGTGCGCCAACACGAGGTCACGCCCTTAAGGCGCGCGCGTTCGTGTGACGTTTCGACACTTGTCGCTTTTGAAAAATTTGTTCCTTCGATGCTTGTAAAAGGAATATTTGTCTCGGTATACTTCCCACGGCCTTGCGCACTCCGCTCAATCTAACGCCAACTAATATTAAAAATTACACGACTACCGCTGCAGCTTAACCACTAGGACTAAGATGAGCACTAAAATCAACAAGACGAGAACGACCCACGCCAAAGCGCGGCAGTTTGACTCGCGAGCGCGGCTCATCATGCGTTTAATGGCGCGCGTCGCCACGTTTAATTTTGCTCGCGTATCCTCCATGTCGTCTTCTAAACCATCTAAGAGCTTTGCGTGCAAATCAAGCTCGTCATTCACCGCCAGTGAGATGTGATGCGCAGTTTGAGCCGCGCTCGACAAGTCGTCCAAGGCGTCGTCTTGTTCGACGAGCATGTCGCGTTGAAGTTGCAGCACTTCCCTCGCATCCATTGGCGCGCGCGTGCGCTCATTAACGCCATCTCGCTCTATGTCTACACTAGCAACACTCGTGCTTGGCTCCTTTTCCTTTGGCTTTTCGCGTACTGAAACTCTTTTCACGAGCGCATCCAAGCGAGCATTCACCGCATCCAACGCGTCTCGTCGTCTCTCGTACTCCGTCTCCAACATATCACCCTTCTTCGCGGTTTCAAGCATAATGCGTAGTCTAGACACTTTCGCTCTCGCACCCGAGATGTTCCTTCGCGCCTCCACCGTAAGTCGCGCGTCGTCTGCGCTCACATTGTCGTCACCATCATCATTCGTCCTCGTCTTTCCACGTCCACGTCCTCGTTGCTCTCGTGCGTCGTCTCTCGTGCGCACTTTGAGTTCACCCTCCGCGATTAACTCTCTGGCATCGTCTAATTCATCGTTCCATCGCTCCATGGCGACGGAACGCGTCGGGAAATGCGCGCGACCGCGCACGCGCGCGCGCGCACCAAGGCACCATCCATCGCCTGGCACGTTCGGACATTTGGCATTTCACACGCCTTGCGCACGCGCGCACGACGGACGTCGCGGCGCGCGACACTGCGCCCGGCGCGTGGCCATAGGGTGGCGTCGCGCGACGAACGAACGGGCGTGCATAGTTAACACTCGCGTTCTATCATGGCTAAACGCGCGCGAGAACGCGAGGCAAACCGCGCCAACGACAGCGATGGCGACGATGAGCAAGGCGCATTTCCACGAGGCGGCGGCGGCGATGACGGTGCGTTCCCGAGAGGTGGACGACGCGACCGAGACGATGACGACGACGACGATGGACACGGTAGAGATGGCGGCTCACGTGACCGGCATAAGAAACGTTCGATAAAGTCAAACGATGACGGAGACGATCTGTTTGCGTCGCTCGCGCGCGCGGGGAAGTCTGCCTCGGGGAGCGGCAAGAGCGGGGCCAAGTACGTGGAGACACTCAAGTTTAAAACTCTGCGGAATGGGGCAAAGATGTTAGGTGTGGTGAGTGAAATTACTCCAAAAGGATTAGTGGTGAGTCTGCCGAATGGCTTGCGAGGGACGGTGGCGCGCTCAGAGGTTTCAGATGTCTTCACAAAGGCGTCAGGGAAAGCGGCGCGCGCGAGCGACGGCTCGAGCTCAGAGTCAGACTCGGACGAGTACAGCGATGATGATGATGGAGCAGACGGCACATTGAACTTGGATGAGTTATTTGAGACTGGCCAAGTCGTGCGATGTGCGGTAATTAGCTTGGATAAAGGTAAGACTGGCGGAAAACGCATCGAACTCACGCTGAAACTATCAGCGGTGTGCGAGGGAGTGTCAAAGGAGTGCCTCGTTGAAGGATCAGTGACTCCCGCCGTAGTGCAAAGTGTCGAAGATCATGGTTACATCTTAGGGTTCGGAGTTGCCGATACGAGTGGATTTTTACCGAAGAAAAACGTTTCAAGTGATTTGACGGTGTGCAAAGGGAAAATTATTGACGTCGTCATCACTGGCGTTCCATCCGGTAATAAAGGATACTTTACCGTAACGAGCGATCGTAAGCGCGCAACGAGTGCAGTGGCACATGAGACATCAGCGACATCAGTTTCGACGCTGCTTCCGGGCATGCTCGTCAACTCGCGTGTGAAGCAAGTTTTAGAAGACGGTATCAATGTCTCATTCATGACATACTTTTCTGGTACGGTGGATTGCTTTCATACTGGTGCGGCCGCGACGGCAAAGGGCGTAGCGACGGTATTTAAAACAGGAGAACGTATGCGCGCACGAATTTTGTTCGTCGACACCGCTTCAAAGCGTATTTGCTTGACGCTTTTGCCTCATTTGCTTGACTACAAGCCAATCGAGCTTCCAAAGCTGGGCCAAGTGTTTTCGACGGCTAAAGTCGAGCGCATAGATTCTGGTCAGGGTGTGGCATTGAGCATCCTTGACAATAAACACGCAGTTGCCGGCTATGCGCACGTTTCGCAGCTATCTGATGAGCGCGTAGAAAAAGTTGAGAAAAAGTTCAAAGTTGGGCGTAGCGTAAACGTGCGCGTCATCGGCCATCGGTTGCTTGATGGTTTGGTGAGTGTCAGTTTGAAATCTTCAGTCATGGCGCAGCCCTTCTTTTCTCTGGATGAACTCACTCCAGGCATGCTCGTGAATGGTGAAGTCTTAGCGGTTGAACACTATGGAGCAATCGTAAAATTGGCTGAAGGCATCAAGGCTCTTTGCCCACCGCTGCATATCTCTGATATTGTTGGTAGAACTACGTCGTCAAAGGTGAGCCCTGGAGCAAAGCTGAAATTCAGAGTGTTGAATGTTGATAGAAACAGTCGAAGAGTAACAGTTTCTCATAAGCGGACATTGATCAAATCTGAACTCCCAGTCATTTCGTCTCTTGAAGAGGCGCTCACTGGGGCAGTTACGCATGGTGTAGTGACCGGTGTAAACGAATACGGGGTGTTTGTCTCGCTGTATGGCGATTTGAAAGGTTTGGCTAGTATAAATGAATTAGGATTGATTGGTGATCAAAAGCCTTCCGATGCTTTTGGTGTCGGTCAAGTCGTTCGAGTTTCTATTGTTTCTGCTGATTCGTCAGGAAGACTCCGATTGTCTCTCTCCGCAAGTGGAGGCGACGTCCAAGCTCGGTCATCAACGATGATTGTCAACGCATCGGCTATTGATTTACAACCCGGATTAATTGTCGATGCGGCTGTCGTCACTCACGTTAATCCTCACACAGGTAACGTCGAGGTCGTGTTTTCGACGGAAAAGGGCAACGTGCCAGGTATCGTCGCCGCCGCGCATTTGTCTGATCATCCCTTGACTGCGCAAGGACTGAGCTCTACTTTGAATCCTGGAGATGAAATTGGTCCATTAGTTGTTCTTGAAGGAAAACCTACTCGGGCAGTCATGTCACGCAAGATTTCTCTCGTTGAAAGCGTTCGCGACTCAAAGCTTCCGGCACTGGCGAGCGACGCTGTGCCTGGTTCAGTCTACCCAGGCTACGTTGCGTCAGCGACGTCTTCGGGCGTTTTTGTGAGGTTTCTCGGCAAACTCACTGGACTCGCACCACCGTCCCAGCTCACTGACGGCGTCGCCGCGGATCCGTCTGAGATTTACACGGTTGGTCAAACTGTAAACGTGCTTGTGCTTTCCGTTGACTCGACGTCATCGCCTCCGCGTTTATCACTTTCACTCAGAATGAATGCCACGTCTTCGCCTTTGAGCGATGGTCCTTTAGTTCGTGCATTCTTTGAAGATCTTCGAGTACTTGATGAAAGAGATGTGGATGCAGAGGAAGTCGGTATATCTCCGGACACAGCAAAGTTGCTCAAGCCTGGAACTTGGATGGATGGCACGGTGAACGAGACAAAAGATTACGGTGTTCTCGTTGACGTGCCTATTGATTCGAATGTCGTCGGTTTAGTTACTCCACATCAAGTACCAGATGACACAAAGTTAAAATCTGGCGACGACGTCAAGGGCTACATTCTAGATATCAGTAGACGAGAGGGCGTTGTTGACATTGGCTTGCGCGAGGGATTGGATGCGTTTAAGCGCAACAAGACAGCTGCTGGCAAGTATTTGAAGAAACTTAAGATCGGCGATGAAGTTGCGGCAGATGTTGAACTCGTTAAAGCTGAGTACGCGGCTTTGACCCTACCAGATCACGGTGGTTTAGTTGGGTTTGCGCCGGTGCATCATTTCAACATGCGCTATGAAGATCCATCACAGCGATTTGCGCCCATGCAGCGGGTGAAAGCTGTTGTGGTTCAGCTTCCTAAAGATGAAGGAGAACGCTTGCTCCTTACTGTACCGCTTGCGTCAAGCTCATCGGGTGGGCGGATTGCTGCTGGCACGGCCGTGAAAGGCGTCGTCTCTGAAATCCAAGCGCTTCAAGCATTGGTCGCGTTACCAAATAATGCTCGTGGGCGCATCTACATCAGCGAGTTCAGTGCTGAAGATGACAAGCCTCTTGAATCTATTAAAGTCGGTTCAACAATTGAAGCGACCGTTCTTGGGCTCGCGGGTGATCGTGGTGGATTATTAGACCTTTCAATGCGACGCGAGAGCGCCTACTCGTTGGACGCCGCAGCTGACGGTGACTCGATTGATGCATATATTACAAATGTCACGAACGAAGGGTTGAAAGTGACGATTGCTCCGGGAATAACAACATTTATTCCGGCGATTGAAACTTCCGATAGCCCTGCGGAACTCAAGAAGTCGTTATCGTCCCGATTTACCGTGGGCGAGCGCGTTTCAGCTGTCATTACGAGCGTCAAGGCGAATAAGAAAAAAGTTGAGTTGACGCTTCGCGGTGACAATGCAGCTCAGTCTTCACGTGTATGCGCCGGGGCAAAACTTCAGGGTATTGTTACTCGTATCATTGACAATATAGGCCTCATGGTGCAACTTGGCTCGCATTCGAGTGGGCGCGTGCACATAACCGATATTGCCGACAAGTATGAAAGTAACCCGTGCGCTGGTTACCGTACTGGTCAAGTAGTGCAAGTGCGGGTCATCAACGTCTCACCCGGTGGTGAAATTGATTTATCCATGCGCGATTCTCAACTGAGTACCAAATCTGGTAAGGTGACGGATTCAGAAATTCACGACATTGCGAGTTTGGTACCCGGTCAATCTGTTAGAGGCTACATCAAGGCTACGTCAAAGAAAGGATGCTTCATAACTCTTTCTCGCAATATTGACGCTATGTGTAAATTGTCGAATCTTGCGGATGAATTTGTTGCGGATCCGGCGATATCTTTCCCGCCTGGCAAGCTTGTAAGTGGCCGCATTGTTGGCGCTGATGCCACTAAGGGACGTGTCGAAATATCTTTCCGCGAGCGTGAAGCGAATCAAGGGAACACGGATGTTTCCGCCGTTGAAGTTGGGTCCGTCATTATGGGCACCGTTCGCCGCGTTCAGCCATATGGTGTTTTTGTGACTCTTGATGGCACTGGTGGCTTGTCTGGGCTTTGTCACATTTCCATGTTTGCCGATGCGCGCATCCCAGATGATTTGTCGGCACACGTGCGCCAAGGTGAGAGAGTGCGAACTAAAGTTTTGGAGATTGACACCAAAACAAACCGTATCTCTCTTGGCATTAAACCGTCATTATTCAAAGACGACGATGAGAACGACATCGACAACGATGGAGACGCGAATGCGAGTGGCGACGATGAAGATATGCGGCAAGCAGATCCCTTGATGGACGTTGACGATTCAAGTGACAGCGAGATGGACGACGAGGACGAGGACGAGGATGATGAGGATGAGACGAACGAGGAGGATGACAGTGTCAGCGAAGATGGCGATGATGACGACGACCAAGGCATTGAAAGCGAAGACAATGACAGCGATGACGATGGTGGAGATAACTCGGAGCAATCCGAAGCTAGCGATAGCGATGGTTCGGATGCGATGGATGATGATTCACAATCTGAAGACAAATCCATCGGGGAAGACCTGGATTTTGACTGGGATGCGGAAAAGGACAATGATGATTCAAAAGACGCTGATGATGCGCAAGAATCAGACGGGGATCAAAAATTGTCTAAGCGCGAGAAAAAACGATTGAAGGAGGCGCGCGAAATGGAAATTCTTGCCAAAGAACAAGCGTTGAAAGACGAAGACCATGTTCCAGAATCTGCGATGGAGTTTGAAAAGCTTCTCATCGCGTCTCCCAGGTCGTCATTCCTTTGGGTAAGGTACATGGCGTTTCATGTCAGTTGCGGCGCGTATGAAGAAGCACGAGAAGTTGCCGAGCGCGCTCTTGGAGCCATTCCAGCGGCAGAAGAGTCTGAACGCATGAATGTTTGGGCGGCGTACTTGAACTTGGAAAACATGTACGGCATGCCGACGCCTGAAGAAGCCGTGAAGAAGCTCTTCACTCGGGCAGTGCAAATTGCAGACGCAAAGCACATGAACCTCACTCTAATTTCAATGTATGAGCGGAACGGGCAAGATGATCTTCTCGAGCAAGCTTTAAAAAAGGCTGTCAAGAAGTTTTCTCATAGTGCAAAAGTCTGGTTGGCGTACATCAGAAGCACTATTTTGAAAGGTGATTCTGAATGGGCGAGAAAGCTTTTGGATCGTGCGACGCAAGCGTTACCCAAGCACAAGCACATCAAAGTTTTGATGCGCACCGCACTTATTGAGATGAAAGAAGGCAACCCAGAACGCGGACGAACAATGTTTGAAGGTATATTACGAAACTATCCGCGTCGTACCGACATATGGTCTGTGTATATTGACCAAGAAATCAAACAAGGCGACATTCAACGTATTCGGGCGTTGTTCGAACGCGCGACACACTTGGATCTCAACGCGAAGAGTATGAAATTTCTCTTTAAACGCTACTTGGACTTCGAGCGCTCCGAGGGCGAAGAAGACAAAATCAAACACGTCAAACAGCGCGCCATGGAATACGTCTCTAATAAATTTGGCACGACTTGAGCGTGATAGAATAGTGATGATAATATGATTGATATGTGATGACGTCTTACTCTTGTTTTCCTAATTTCATGAAGTTCTAATCGCTATAAAACATTATTGTAGCTGTTTTGTCCAATCAACGGGATCGTAAAGGTCCAAGAACGCGTCCATCTCTTGACGAAGTACGGATGGCGCAAGCGGGCGTTGCTTTGCATCCGTGAGATTTTCAGGTAGATCAAGAAGACCGATGAGAATATTGCGGCCGAAATTCCACTTCCATTTTGTTTCGTCATCGATGACGTGTACGAAACCGCCCCTCATGTTGAATTCAACATGGAAGTATGGGAAATTCGCCGGAATAGTGCCGCGCAAGCCTTTCGGTGGTGCCGTTGAAAGACATTTCTTGGCATCATGCGTACTCCACTCGCTTTCGGCTTCGTCAATCGCCTTTTTGAAGTACATCGGAGCTTTTGCCGCAATATCCGCTGAGATTGGGATGCACTCTACAACTGCGTGGCGACCAGCGTGGCCGAGATTCATCGCAGTTTCAATGAAGCAGCATTCTTTTCCTTCCTGTGAAAACATGCGAACTAAACACTTTTTGAAATTGCGCATTTCTTCCCATACATCCTCGTCGACTTGCCTAGAGGATTGCGCATGCGCGATAGGTGCTATGATGCAATGTCCAGGAAGTAGTCGTCCTTGGGCCGGAAGCATCAGGTACGCTAGATTACCGTACGCTACGTGCAAATGCTTTGGCTTGTCTGGCGCATCGATGCAATAAATGCATTTATTTTGAGATGTCTGCATGCGCTTATAGTTCCGCACAGCTTTTTCCTTCGCTTTTAATTGCTGTTTAGCACCTGACATTTTCTTTTCTCGATTCTCGTACATTTCCAAGCCCCCATCGTGATCGTACTCGTCATCCACATCCAATTCCTTGCCCCTGTACTTTTTATGTCGTGCAATGTTATCCGCTAGGTTCCTGTCGTAATCTTCGACACCGCCGTATTTTTGCTCCGCAACCAAATCCCGTAATGTTTTCTTATCGTCATCCGCAAAATAACGCGTTCGCTCACCCTCGTCGAAACGTTGCGTAGTCTTTGGGGCTTTGCGCACTGAGCCCTCCGCGACGTGTACACCACCCTTGATTGTCGTTTCTCGACCAAACGCGCCAGGTGCGGCACGACCATCAGCGGTGACCATAGGCAATACTTCTATAGAAGCTGGTACATCTGCATCATGATTTTGTGTCGACTTATTGCCCATGAGTCTGGCTTTGAGTGCCGCAGCTGCCGACATGTTCGTAGACGCATTCGCTTGTGACACATTTCTGCTCTCTGGCATCACACGAGGAGGAGGAGGATCTCGCACGGGTGCCGGTCTCCTCACTGGCTGCCTATCGTCTTCCATTGCTGGATTTTCTGGCTTTTCGTCAGAAGATGATTGCTGCTTTTCATATGCCTCCATAAACGAGCCATCAGAGGCAAATTTGTTGCTCGACGCCACAGCTGATGAAATCAGCTCTCTATCCTCGTCTCGAAGTTTACCGCCTCGACGATCGGCCTGGCGCTCGCCACGCTGACTAAATGATTCTGGTACGCGCATACGCGGTCGTGTATCATTACCGTAGCGGGTACGATCAGAATCTCGTCCTAGCGGCTTGCCGCGCGCGCGGTCATGCCTTGCGTGTAGGTGTGCCTTGCCATGCGCTGCACTATCGCCAATACTCGTTACGAGCTCATTAATTGATCCCCAATGCTCACTAACGACTTCATCAACCTTGCGGCCTTCCGCAGCTGCGCGCTCTTGCGCGCGACGGAGTGCTTTCAGTCGCCAACTCGCACCGCCATCGCCGACGACGCTCGCGGGAGCCATTCTGGTTGCCGCGCCTTGTGAATCTCCATCTCCTCGCATCTCAGGGTTCAACTCTCGTTGAGATACTATCTTCGCAACACGCTCTTCTTCTTCCTTACGTTTCAGATCCGCTCCACGCGTTCCTTCTCCTTTAGCGCTCGCCTTGGATGCAAGCGCCGCTGAAAAGAAATCATCTTCCTCACGCTTGCTCTCGTGTCCTTCTCCGACCTCGGTCGTCGAAGGGGCGTCGTTGATGTGCCCCGTCGGTGCACGATCGTGACGCGGCTTGTCAAGAGACTCATCGCTATCGGAAGCGTCCGAGTCATCCTCGCTTCGCCGTCTACGGTCGTCTTCACTGCTTCGTTTGTGACGCTTTTTGCCGTGAGACTTCTTCTTCTTCGACTCTTTTTTCGACCGTTTCCTGTCATCGCGCTCGTCGGTGAACGTTAAACCCGACAGCATGACGTCAACGCCAGCGTCAAGGACGCCTCACCCCAGGAAAGGCAGCGAGTCGAATTGTGAAGTTTAGAATGGGCGGGCTCTGCTTTACAAACGTAGGGTACGACGGGTGAGGTGAAATGTTTGACGCGCTGTCAATCTATATATGCTGTGTCGAGCGACGATAAATCGCACAGCTACCGCGCTCTAAGTCTGGAATAATTTTGATTGTTTCATCGACGTATGAAGCGATGCTTTGTCCTACAGTGTACCAGAGTGTGAGGTCGTCTTCGAGAGTTGGTAACATCGAAGCTTCCATCGCGCTCGTCTTCTTCTTGTGTTGCAAGCCCTGTAAGCGCTGAGTAATAGAAACGATTGCTTTGTCATCAGCGCCTCGAATCGCAACCACCAATTCACAAAGAGCAGCTTGCCGTTCTCTATCACTAACGTCGTCAAAACGCAAATGTAAATCACATTCGTCGTCGTCTGCTCGAAAATCAGTTTCGCTAAATGCGTTCCAAATAAGAGACGGCAACGCGAATATCTTCGACGCCTTTGTAGCAAACGCCCGCTTGTTCAAATTGTCGTAGTCATTATCGCGAATCGAAAGCAAAATTTTCTTATACAATCCTGAGATACAGTTCGTGGCTGGCCTCGAGAGACTTGGCAAAAGCCGCAAACCACTTCTGGCGACGCGGTAATACGCCAAAGCGCGCTGAATTTGCAACTCCACCACCGCTTTGTACGCAAATGTCGGCTCTTTCATCGCAACTATGTCTGCTCGGGTCAATCCAAACAAACGTAGATCTTCAGCCGCTAAATACACTCTTGCTGGGTCGCGTCGGCGGTCTTCGCCGACGTCGCGCGCTATGTTTGTCATTTGCAGCGCCATGCCTAGAGCTACGCCGCGTTCCTCGCGCAAGCGCTTCGTGTCTTCAGCGGCGTCCTCGACGAGACCAACGGTAAGGATTGGTAGAATCATTAACGCCACAGTACCTGCGACACGATATGCATAGAGCTCGACGTCAGCAAATGTTTCAAATTGTTTACGTCTCGCGTCCATGCGCATGCCTTCTACCATGTCTGCAAAAGGTTCGACGCCCAATCCATTCAATTGCGGCACGGCGTCGAACATCGCTAAATCAACATAGGTAGATTCTTTCGGGATCTGCCGTTTGAAAATCTGCCGAAGTCGGTCGAGGACACCATCCAAGGCGCGCTCGGTTTCGTCAACCGCCGCGCTCGAGCTGCCGTCGACCAACTCATCGAGTTCTCGACACCACGCATAAAGCGCATACGCCACGTCACGCCCGCTCGTCATTAATAAAGAAGCTAAATAAAACGACTTGGCATACTTCTTTGTCGTTTCCTCCGCGCGCTGCTTCGCTGCTTGCACAACGCTCGCGTCGTACGCCGTGTCCTTCGCGACACCGCACTTGCACTTTTCACGCGGTACGCGTCGTTGCCGTCGTCGCTCGCGCGCGCGGCTTTGTGCGTCGCGATCGCGTCGACCGCCGCCGCCGTCGCCGCGCCAGCTCGTGCTCGCGACGTTCGCGCGCGCGGTTGACGCCGACATCCACCTATCGCGGGTGTCGCGTTGTGTCGCGTGTGTGTCTATCGATAGACGTTCTCGGTGCGGTCTGGCGGTCGTTCGTTTGAAAACTCGCGCGAGTTCCGCACACCGTGACACGTGCTCGTGAGTTTTCCACACACGAAAGACGAGGACGAGGACGAGGACACACACACACACACGGATAGCGACGAGTGCAACGAACGTCGCACTAACAGCACCATCACGCGCGCGTTATAATGTCATTCGTACGTTCGCTCGCGCTCGTGACACTTCTCGTGATG
>JACLAB010005995.1_pt1 | contig 22966 bp, 17 predicted proteins | sample 8027921 | NCBI WGS metagenome assembly JACLAB01 (sample SAMN15725117, study PRJNA655200) | protist metagenome | isolation source: fluorescence activated cell sorting (FACS) single amplified genomes of... | place: USA: West Boothbay Harbor, Gulf of Maine | collected 2000-07-19
GCTCGAAGATAAAGGACCGCGTTGGAGTGGACGCGCGAACGATTTGAAAGATCACCACGATCGCAAACGTGTATTAGAAGCCTCTGGAGTGATTGAAGAACAAGATGGCGGCGGCCCGTCGTCCGAAACTCGAAAGTTCAACTTCAAACTTGATAAGTACGACGAGTTTGGACGTACGTTGACTCCAAAAGAAGCCTTCCGCGAGTTGTGCTGGAAGTTTCACGGCAAAGCGCCCGGCGCGAAGGCGAAGGAGAAGCGTTTGCGCAAGTACGAAGAGGAGCAAAACGCGCTGCGAGGTGGCGATAGCAACAAAGCTGGCAGCACAATTGAACGAATGCAAGCGGTTCAAAAAACAACCGGTGATTCATTCGTGGTGTTGTCTGGGAAGATTAGTGAAGGACAGAGACGAAACGCAAAGTAGATGCACGTCTACGAGTACGTAGTTTTAATAAAATTATATTTTCCAAAGCGCCGAGAGCGAGGAATCAATTCCACCGAGGCAGAAGCCCAAGCAGAAAATCAATATCGAAACTAAAACGCAAAAGAGATAGTTCACGTTTTGGCGCAGAATAAATTCTAAATCGTTCCTTAAATCGTTTCTCGTCATCTTCGCCGTCGCACTCAACTCGCTCGCCACTCGCTTCATCAAAATCTCATACTTCTTTCTTATTTTCATTTCTGTCGCCTTTGTCACTAACCCTTCCATCCATCTTTGAGTGTCCAACCGTTTCAGCCATCGCAATCGCACATCAACCACACACACAACTGCACACGAATTACCGCTTATTTTATCCAATCTGACAAAACTCTCCACCACGAACATATCCGCAAACAGCATCCCTTTGGTTTCGCAAAAATTTTCAAGTTTATTCTTTTCATAATCACAGACGACAACTTCGGTCACCTCACACACGCCAGTCTCGGAGAGTTTACCCATCGATTTCGGCACGAACGGAAAGGAAGGCGCAGGCGCTTTGTATTTATACGTTATCTTATCGTTCTCTTTCGTCACCGTCACGTCGTACGCGCGTATCTCGCTCGTTTCTAAAACAGAAACGAAAACCTTCTCAACGATTTCGAGAACACTTTTCTGAGTCGCTTCTTCTTCTTTTCGAATTTGGACGGTCAGGACGCGTCGCATCGGAGTCGTTATCGTCATTTCTTCTTCTCGTTCTTGTTGTTCGTTCGCCGACTTTTGATTCCCCAATCGCTCTGCCGCCGCTCGTCCTCGTTGGTCAGAAGACATGATCTGTTTTTTAAAGTTCGTGATCGTGTATTTTTGTGTTTTTAGCGATTTTTCAATTCGAAGCGTTTCTTACAAAATACGAGCAGGAAAAAAGTATTCGCAAAACAAAGAACACAGCGAAAAGCCGCACAAACAGTTAGTTCATCGTCATCGTCATCATGGGGGACGACGACGAGAAGAGCTCTGAGGTGATTAAAGCTTTAACGCGGAAATCGAAAGCCATCGAAGCGTCGTTCCAGAACGCGTTCAACTCTTTAAAAGACTCGATTAAAATTTTAAGCGAAAAGCACAAAGAAGACGAAGACGAAGAAGTCGTCAAACGGGCAAAGACTGTAAGAGATGAGGCGAAGAGAAAAGTGGAGAAGGAGCAAGGAAAGAGTCCGATGGGTGCGCAGATGCGAGAGCAAATGGCAAAGAGAATCGCGGAAGCGAGCGATGCGTTGCAAAAGAAAAGAGAGAAGGTTGCAAAAGAGGTGAAGAAGTAAAGGAGAAGAAGAAGAAGATCGAGAGCTGTGTTTGAGAGAGATGATACAAGGGAAGAAAACACATTTGTTTTAATCGATATACATACACGCGTTTCTAATCTGCGCTCTATCTGCTACCACGACTACACCACCGCATCTACTGCTACTTCGTAATACCTCCTGTCGAACCCGGCTTTCGCCCTCGCTTCGTCGTTAAACGGCGGTTTCAACGCCCCATAAAATTTCTTCTCGACAATCTCGCGAAAGATTTTCACCGTCTCTTCGCCGCCGCGTTCCGACGCGTCTCCTAATAGAAACTTGAACCATTTTAAACCAGCTTTGACGTGGCCAATTTCTTCCGGGTACACTATCGTCTCGAGCAATAAAGCGCTCTCCTCATCCCCGTTCTCTCGAAACTTGTTAATCGTATTCGGCATGACGTCTAATCCTCGCGCTTCGTGCACGCAGTGTTCGACAACCAGTCGATGCATCAACGAATCCGACGTTTCCATCGCAGACTGCCATAATCCATCGTGCGCGGGAAAATCCCCGTATTTTCCTCCTATTTCTTCTAATCTTTTCGTTAACAGTAAATGGTGTTTCGCTTCGTCTAAAGCCACGCGTACGAAATCGTCGAAAAACTCTCTCTCCTTTTCCACCTCGTGTCCAAATCTTGCGATAATATCCCAACTCAAATCGATCGCCCACGACTCGATGTGCGAGAGCGAGTGTAAAATTTTCCGTCTCGACTCGATCGAGCGACCAGAACCGAGTTTTAATTTGTTCGAGTTCGACGAGACGATGGTTACCAGCGCGTCTCTTTCCGGTGTCTCTTTCACACGTTTTCCCGAGGAACTCACATCTCTCGCTTTGAGGATGCTTTTCCCGTCGAACCATTTCTTCGCGATAACTTGAGTCAAAAGGGCTTTTTTATGCGCAGATGGCGTCGAGAGTACCTCTAACGCGGCGTCGTGTAACGTCGCCCAGGTTTTTACGTTGAAATCATCGTCATCGTCGTCCATTTTATCCGAACTTCCGCCTCTTTTTGTGCCGCAGTGGAGCGTTGAATTTCAAAATCATCTCCCCACACATTGACTCCATCATCACAAGTGTAAGTAAGGTACACACGCCGCTTGATACGACGAAAGAATCCAAAAATGTCCTCCGCGTCTGCTGCGACAGAGGAGGCTGTATCTCTCTACCCTCCGGGAACTGTAGTCTCCATCGTCAACGTGAACAGCAAACCAGAACTGAACGGGAAACCAGCCGTGGTTGTCCAATTCGACGAAACGAAATCTCGATTTTTAGTCCAAGTGAAGGAGACGAAGGAGAAGATTTCTTTGAAGAGCAAGTGTTTGTCCCTGAAGGTGGTGAAGGAGGAAAAAAAGGAGGAGGAAAAGAAGGAGGAAAAGGAGGAGAAGGTCGTCGACGAGTACGAGGAGAAAGAGGTGAAGCGACAGAAAGTCGAGGAGGAGGAGACGAAGGAAGAGGAGGAAGAGAAGTCAAATCCGTCGTCGTCTCCACCAACGAAAAAGGAAGCAAAAACGACGAAAACAAAGAAAACGACCACCAAGCGCGCTGAAAAATCCGGCGCGGATGAAGCGGATAAGAGACGAAAATACGCGCAGAAGTCGTTGTGGTTTACACCTTGGAACGAGAAGAACAACTTCGATAGCTTTGATCCGCCGGTACCGGTTGACGAGGACGGTAAGTACACCTTCCCGAACGAGGACGAATCGACAGTCGTTTCTCTGAAGGAGAAGTATAAAGCGATGAAAACGGAGGAGTTGAAGAAATGGTGCAAAGCGAATGGATACACCACCGGCGGGAAGAAGGAAGAGTTGATTTTTAAGTGCATCGACGGTGAATTGTACGGCAGATTGACGAAGTGTCCGCACTGCGCGAAAGGGAACAACGAGAAAGTGCCGCATTTGAACGTGAGATACGAGAGTCCGTATCACGTGTCCAAAGATAAGGAGAAATTAGGGAGAGGCGAAGTGCACTGTCCGGGGACGTATGACGCCGAATCCATGTTCTTAGTGCGATGCAACTTTTCGAAAAAACTGAACGAATTCGAAAGGCCGAAATGGCGAACGTACGAGGAGTATTTGATTGAAAATCCGCCGCTGACCGAGGAAGAGAAGAAGAAAAAGGAGGAAGAGAAAAAGAATAAAGTGAGTTCGAATGTACCGACGGAGAAGCTGCAAAAACTGGCCGAAAGTGGTGTGCAAGGCGCGGTGTTAGCGAAGGAGTTCATTCGAATCTGCAACGAGGAGAAATTGTCTTGTCCGGACAATTTAGGCGAGGCCGGTTCGCAAGTCTTGGCGTGGATGAACGTGGAGAAGAACGTAAACGACGAAACTGGAGACGTTTTGCTCGAAGAGGTTTTCAAGGATGCCTTGGAAGTGTGGCCGAAACAAAAAGCCAAGTCGGAAACGCAAGCGTTGTGCGCGGAAAACCAACCGTTAGTTGACGCTTTGAACGATTTGGTGATGAAAGCGAGAAAATTGGGCACGAACGTCGTCGAGGCGTTTAAAGTGAACGCCTACGCCGGCGCGGCGAAAAACATCAGTTTGTTAGATTACGACGTGACAAAGCCAGGCAGCGGGAAAGGCATGTTAGGCAAAACGGTAAAAGGACAAAAGGTGGGTAAAGTTGCGGGTATTGGCAAAGGTATCGCGGAAATGGTTGATCATTGGATCGATAACGGTCGCCAGACGTTTGGTAAGAAATGGGAAGAAGAAGGTTTCGACGCCGCCGCCGCCGCCGTTTAAAGACAAGGAGATTGATTCAGCATAAACAAGCAAACATACATACACAAATAAAGTACACAAGTAAAATACACGCGCTCCTCTCTTTATTTCCAATCGTCATTCTCCTTCGAGCGACTTCTCCGCCACGCGTTTCAACATCTTCACCCGCCATTGTTCCATATCCTCCTTCGCGTATCGAAAGCTACTCTCCCAATCCATCCCTTCCTTTTCGGACACGTACACTCGTCTCGTCTCTATAATTCTCAACGCGGCCGACCTTAAGATTGGATCCGCGCTTTGCAACATGCTTCGCACGAAACTCGTTCCCGAGAGCATGCTGTGTTTCTCCTTGTGCGTTAAAATCTTACTCGTCGTCTCGCTCACGTTCACGTCTTCGCTGCACTCGTTTCCGAACCCATCGTCCTGGGCCATGACCAGTCTCGTTGCCGCCATCGTCGCGTACGACTGGTAAATGTCCGAGCACTTTTGCTCCGGCGTTTTTAAATCTGATTGATTTGTCCACAGGGAATTCGGGAGTCGAAAGGGAGCAGTCTTATTCATATCGTCATCGTCTGCCTTTCCTCCTGCGTTAAGAAAAACGTTTCCTCGCCGCCTCATTTTGCGACCAGGCATTGGTGGTCGCATCATCGAGTTGTTCCTCGTCGTCGTCGTCGCAATGTGCGGGGCCATCATCATCATCGTAAACAAGGAACAAACCTCTCCTTTTTTGTTAGGTAAAATTCGTATCTAAACTGCCTTTTTTTAGGGGAAATGTTGTCTGCACTTTATCCAAAGTTGTTGTTGTTGTCTGGTGACGCTCCGACGATGCTTTCGGTGGCGGCGAGGAGGACGGCACTCCTGCCACCAAAGAGGATAAGAAAAAGAATAACCCCCGCGTCATCATCGTCATCGTCAGCGAAGAGTGCGTTCGTGGTGAAACCGAGACCTGAAGTGAGAGATGCCTTCCCGGCGGATATTCTGCGAGCGTGCGAGCGGAAAAGCGCAGAGTTTGAAGTGCGAGCAGAGTTAGACGCGCTCGATCCAGACGCTCGCCTGTTAGGCATTCGCGACGTTTTATTAGAAGAGGGCTGTTCGGAACGCTCGATCCAGTTTTTAGAGCAGGACGTGGAAAACGTCGTGAAAGAGTATCGAAACTTCTTCTTAAACTCGAGCGGCGAAAGAAGACGAGAGAACGCTCCCGAAAGAGTGGTCGTTTCTCTCTCGCTTTTACGCCGGACGCTGTGCACGAAACTGCACGTGGATTACGTACCTTTGAGAGCGATGACGACGTATTACGGGAGGAAAACGGAGGTTTTAGATGAGCATTCGTTGGTGAATAAAGTGATCGCGTCGGCGGCGAGAGACGCGTCAATGTCGTCGCGGGTTTTGCTTCCTCTCTCGGACGCGTTGAAATCAAACGCGAAGTTATTCGAGAAGAACTTGGTGGAAGAAAAAGGAGAGAGTTGCGACATTTTGTTTTTGAAAGGAGAAATGTGGGAGAGTGGGAAAGCATCGGTACACAGGAGTCCGGAGACTGCGAATGGTGGTTGGCGGTTGGTTTTGCGAGTGGACGAATGCGACGCCGTGAACGAAGCCGAGGAACATCAGAAGTGTTTAGTCGACGACGACGAAGAGTGCGGATGCGAAGAGTAACGACAAGAACTTATTAGAACTGCAAATAAGAGAGCGAGTAGAAGATAGAGATGTAGTATTAGCGCGCAAATAGAGCAGGTATATGCACATATATATACACAATAACACGTAACTAAGTGCTTCGAAAGAACTCTCTGATTTCGCTGATTTCTTCGAGAACCTCCGCTTCGTGTCGTACTTTGCATGTTTCAGTCGGGCCGTCAAATTCGGTTTTACATTTCCATTTCGTGTTGAAACTATCCGCACCCTCAAACATATTCTCTTGCTCAAAAGCCGTGGCCTGGCCCTTCCATCGAGAAACGTCTCCGTTAAATCTCGGGGCGTTCTTAAACATTTGCTTCAAGCCTATTTCCTCGCCGCACAGTCGCAAACTTTCCTTAATCCATATAGAGTTGTTGTTGGTGATAATGGAACCGTTGCGATTTTGAAAAATGATGGTTTGGTTATACTCGTCAGTTTGTTGTTGCAACAACGCGCGCATCCTCCTCTTTTTCTTCTTGCAAGAATTCAAAGGGTTCGAGCCGCTGAAAATAGATGCCCAATTCCACGTGCTAATATCTTCATTAAAGCGCTTCGCACCTTCAAACATCCCAAAAGCGGTTTCCACATTCGAAACGTCCCAAAAACCAATCGGTTGGCTAAATTTTTCCGCGTTAAAAAAAAGCTTGGAAAGATCGATTACGTTTCGAAGATCCCAAAATGCGATGTTGTCGTCGAATTCCGTGGTTTCTTGAAACATGCCTCGCATCGTTTCTGCGTTTCCTACGTTCCAAAACCTTAATCCTTTGCCGTCAAAACTTTTCGCTTTGCGAAACATGAAGTCAAAGTTTGTCACGTGCGACGTATCCCAGTATTTTAAGTCCGCGTTGAACCTCAAAGCTTCAATCTCAGTCAAGTTACACCCCACTGGTCCGGCATTAACCAAACGGTCTAAATCAAACGCATTTGCCATGTTAGTGATATCTCTCGTCATCCAGAAAGGCATCGTTCCGTACCCACTCGTAGTTGCGAACGAAGTGCAAAGGCCATCTTTTGCGTCCTCTTTTAAACACTTGCAAACGGAATCCAAAAAAACTTCGTTCGAAGGTATGATTGCATTAACAGCAGCGTGAACAACTCTCACTGATGCTGATACACAAATCATCAGCGCTACAAACGCAGCCACGTAATACCATTGGATTTTTGTAGTCTCCATTGTATAGTCGCATTCAAGTCGTCGCACAGCTAAAAAATGATGCGTAAATTAAAAATAAATATTCGTAAATTCGACCAAACGAGGAGCCGGGAATTCATCGCCTCGCCTCGAACTCATACATCCACATCAAGTAACCATCTTCTCTAAATATTTCCGTTCCTCCATTATTGCTTTATGCTTCAAAGCCATAATTCGAAACACGTCCGAGTGGCATTCGATGGATCGCTCGATCGGTTTCGCGTACCCACCGCCCATGGTCGTTACTAATTTGCAGTCGTGTTCAACGCACAACGCGAGAACTAAATTATTGCGCCGCCTCAACCCTTCTCGGGTCATGCTCAATCTTCCGAACGAATCCGCTTTCAAAGCGTCCACTCCGGCTTGAAAATACACCAAAAAAGGTTTATGCTTCTCGAACACTTTCGGTAGCGACGTTTCCAACGCGTTCAAATACTCCTCGTCTTCGCAATCGTCCGGTAACGCGATGTCGTAATCCGATAACATCCTCGTCTTCCACGGATAATTCCTATCTCCGTGAATAGAATAAGTGATAATATTTTTATCGTTCTCAAAAATCTTCGCCGTCCCGTTGCCTTGATGCACGTCTAAATCGACGATCAAAACGTTTCTATCTTCGCCTTCGAACAACTCCTCGTAATCTCTCTGCGCTACTCTCACCGCGCACGCGATGTCGTTAAACACGCAAAATCCCTCCCCGTGCCCTGCAAACGCGTGATGCGTCCCTCCTGCTAATTGTCCCGCCCACATGAAACCGTGTTCTAACACGTCTCTGGTCATTTTGATGGTCCCGCCAGTGCTCGCTAAGCTCCTCGTCACGTGTTGCTCCCCTCGCTTCGTCTCGTCCTCCGATAAGAATTTCGAGGCGTACCCGTCCGACTGTTCGCTCATAGGAAAGCCAATCGTCCTCGCTTCCTCGCGCGTCAGTTTCTGCGTGAGCACTCTTTCCACGTATTCTTTGTCGTGGACTAATAAAACGTCCTCTTTCCTCGCGGTTGGTGAGAAGCGCATGGAATATTTTAAAAAATCTGGCGACTCTTTCTCGATCGCTTCGCGAGTCAGGAGATATTTCTCCATTGGAAATCTGTGTCCCGGGGGTAGATCGACGCGCGCCCAATCCGCGGCGTATAACGGGAGGTAACTCGTGTCCAAATCCGAGATAGGTTTATTATTATTATTATTCGGAGAAAGATGACTCCCGCTGAGACTCCTAAAAGCGCTTCTCGAAGAATACGAAGACGAAGACCACCAACCGCCTTTTAAACGTCTCGCGTCTCCCCCGATGGAACGCCTCCCACGGGGAAACGAAAGAAACACTTTCTGTTGTGTTTCAGAAGACAAAGAAGACAACAAAGGAAAACGAACTCCGCTCGTGGTGACTCCCGCGCTCGTCGTAATCATCCTCGTTCTTTTAAATGTCAAAGAAGCAAACGTCATCGTCGACACTCTGCTTCTGATGAGAAAAGACATCTCGTCACGCAATCATCGTCTCATAAAGGGAAAAAAGTGAAGCACTTTATCCGCATTTTTTAACACAAAACAACAACACAAAACAACGCTAAAGTTCGTGCCTCCTTTCGCTCGAGAGCATCATATAAGAGAGAGAGAAAGAGAAGGAGAGGAGAGACTCGTCGAGAGAGTCGGTGTTTTTTTTTGCGGGGGAGAAGTAAAACGACAGATGATGACGCTTAAAACGACTTTGTCTGCGAGATTTCATCGTCGCAAACTTCTTTCCACGGTCTCGTCGTCGATGTCGTCGTCGTGTGATGCGAAATCATCATCCGTGTCGCCGATGTTCGCGAAGAAAAAAGAAGCACCAGGGGCGCGACGAAAACGAGAACAGCAACATCGACGAAACAAAAAAGGTTTTTTGGTCGTTTCGAGGACAGTTTCGACGACACAAAAGGCGGCGGTTTCCTCGGGGAGTCGTCGTCAGGAAGAGGAGGAAAAGGAAAACGACCACGAAGGAGGCACGACGACGACGACAGAAAGGAAGAGAAAAATGTTGAGCAGAAGAGACGCTTTGACGACGACGTCGTTATTCTCCTGGATGATGATGATGATGATGATGGAGAATGATAACAGTACTACGAAGTTCTTCGCGTTCGCCTCTGGCGAGGAAGGCGCGGCGGCTGTGAATATGACGGCGAGAGAACTGCAAGATCAATACTGGGCGAAACTCGCGTCGCGAGAATCCGCGTATTACACGTACTGGTGGGCGTTACCGTTAGCGCCGTACAAGACGAAAACGACGTTCATAACCAACCCGACGTTTAACGAAGAAAGAGTGATTATCGACGCGGAAGGGAATCGAACGGTTTTGAAAGAAAACGTCCTCGCGGAGAAAGTGTGGACTTTTGATCAGTTGCAAGGGTTGTTGGACGTGTACGTGAACGTGAGAATGACGGTGGTGAAACTGAAAAACGGCGGGTTGTGGGTGCACAACCCGGTCGCGCCGACGATGGAAGTCATCGACGCCGTGAAAAAATTGGAAGAGAAACACGGCAAGGTGAAACACATCGTCGTAGGAAGCGTAGCTATTGAACATAAGATTTATAGCGGGCCGTTCGCGCAGTACTTCCCGGACGCGGACGTGTGGTTGCCGAAAGACGATTGGACGTTTCCGGTGAACGTGAAGCTGGCAGATTTCGTTCCCATCTTTCCGAACAAACCGAAATATTTACCCTTGAGCTCAAAAGAACGAAGCGAAGAGACGAACGATTTCGTCCCTTGGAAAGACGAAATCGAACACGAAACCTTGAAAGTCGGCGGCTCGTCGTTGCGAAACTTTAAAGACCCGTGGTTCGTGGATACCGCGTTTTACGTAAAAGAAACGAAATCGTTGGTGTTAACCGACGTCCTCGAAAAAGTTTCCAATAAACCCGTCCCGGTGGCGACGATTGACCCCGAACCACTGTACGTGCGCGCGATGGATAAACAAGGCGAATCAAAACCGATGACTTCGGAAACTCGATCCGAGGGGTGGGGCAAAACCGTTTTGTTCGGTTTGTTGTTCAACCCGGACTCGGTGGACGTGAAAATTTCCTTACCGAACGCCGCGGATGATTTATTAGACGCGTTTACTTGGGACGCGAGCTGGAAACCGGCGTTCGAAAACCTCACCAAACGCAAACACGGGTTCGTCCCTCCCGTCCTAGCTTTGCTCGCCTTCCCGAGACGCAAAAAGGAAGTCCGCGAGTGGACCAAAAAAGTCTGCGAGGACAACTCGTGGGCGTTCACGCACGTCGTCCCGGCGCACTTGGACGGCCCGTTCGAGTGTTCCCCGACTGAATTCCAATCCGCCATCGAATACTCCTTAGTCACCTCTCCGGAAGAAAACTTTGGCAAAGACGCGTTCACCTTGATGGAAGTCTCTCGATTGAGCGAAGAGATTGGTTCCTTGGAGAAACCTATTTAACTTTTTCATCATCATCGATTTTTTTATACGCGCAGTCTTAATCATCATCATTTGTGTACTAAAATAAAAGAGCAGACAAAAAAGAGAAAAAATTTTCTTCAAAAATCTCCTTCATTCTTTTTCATACTTGTGTTTTTTGTGGATAAAAAAAAATCAATCAGAGATATCACAACAATCATCAAACATGAGCTCAAGAAGTTCTCTGGCATTTGCGACGTGCGCTCGCGCAGCTACTCCTGGTGCGACTCCTGCGGTGAAGAGGTCTTTGTCTTCTTCCGCGTCTTCGTCGAGAAGAGGCGGCGCAGTAGGCGCGGGAGCACGTCGGGGAGGCGGCGGTAAAAATGCAGCCTTTTCATCAGTCCTTTTCTCATCTTCCCATTCTCATCGTCATCAACAACATCAACATCGGATGGGGAGACGTGGTGGAGAAAACCGGGGAAGCATCGGACGAGGATTTCGCGGAAAGATGACGACGATGGCTTCTTTGTCGTCCTCGTCATCAACAATGCAACAAAACCCGGACGGTTTCGCACAAATCGACCTCTTCTCGCCGTCCAAAATCAACTTATTCCTCCGAATCGTCCGGAGAAGGGAAGACGGGTACCACGATTTAGCCTCGTTATTCCACGTCATCGATTTAGGCGACGAGATGTCCTTCGCGAAGAGCTCCTCGGAGACGAAAGATACTCTGGTGTGCGAAGACGCGTCGATTCCGTTGGACGAGTCGAACTTAGTGATTAAAGCTTTGAACTTGTTTCGAGCGAAAACTGGAATAAAGCAGTACTTTTGGGTGGAGTTGAAGAAGACGGTACCGTCCGGGGCAGGGTTAGGAGGGGGATCTGGGAACGCAGCGACGGCGTTGTATGCCGCGAACAAGCTGTGCGGGGACGTCGCGACCGAGGAAGAGTTGCTGGAATGGTCCGGGGATATCGGGAGCGATATTTCGGTATTTTTTAGCACCGGGGCGGCGTATTGCACCGGGAGAGGAGAGATTGTGGAAGACGTGGAACCACCGCTTCCGTTGACGACGAAGATGTGTTTGGTGAAACCGTCGATTGGGTTGAGCACGCCGACGATTTTCAAGGCGTTGGATTTAGACAAGAGATCGAAAGCGGAGCCGCTGGATTTGCTGAAATCTCTAAACGCGGACGGGTGCACGTACGAAAACGCGATCAACGATTTAGAAAGGCCGGCGTTTTCCAAGTTGCCCGAGTTGGGCGAGTTGAAGGATAAATTAATCGACGCGACGAAAGAGGACGGGGCAGTCGTGTTCATGTCCGGAAGCGGATCGACGATTGTTTTGTTGGGAACAGATACGGTGCCAAAATTCGCGATGGAGGATGACGATTTGTTCAAATCGAAAGCGAGATTGATTTCTAGAAAGAAAGGAGAGTGGTTCGTGCCGAGTAACGTATAAAACCCGCCGGGATCGTGTTAGAAAGAAGACTGCTGCTAAGGCCTTACTACTACCGTAGTTGTATTATTATATTTAATATCGAAAATCTATTACAGTATTATTATTATTAAGAACACAATCGCATTGCGTGCGTACTAAAATAAAAGCGCGCTTTTTTTTCTTTTATATAAAGTTCAACCCGAGCTGTTTCCCTACGCTCGGCGGCGGCGTATCCACCTCAAACGGCCGAAAACTCTTCCCCATCCCCGCTAAATATTGCTCCTTACTCTCCTCAAACTCCGCCGAAGGCGATTGCATCCTCAACTCGTACAGCCTTCCGTTCTCCGTCCCTAACCGGGAATAAAACGTCCGATCCCACTCTAACGTTTGCGGCCTATCTTCCGGCGTCAACCCGTACTGATTCTTCGCCGCGTATGATTTAATCCTCAGCGTGATGTCGTAAAAAGCCGTCCCGTCTTTATCTAAATCCTCCTTCACGCTGACCACTTCGCTCTCCCGAATGATGCCCAACCGCGTGCTCGTCAACTCGATCAGCGTCTGCTTCAATATCTTCTCCGCGGTTTCCTCCGGCGTCCCAACGTCTCTGACTGATGCGTACACGTTCGACGACGGCGATGAAATCGCCACGAAGCAGTTCTCCTCCACGTTCCTCGGGTTGCGGTAAAAAATGTCGTTCCCGGATCCTTTCACTTCCACCCAGGACGAAGGTCGTAAAAACTCGTACCCGTCGATGGTATCGATGAACAAGTCGAACCCAGGTGGAGGTCTGGTGAACGCTTGCGCTTTATTCTCATCTTTTCCTCCTAATCCTCCGGTAAGGACGAACGACGACACACCGAGTGTCAGCATCATCTCTCGACGCGTGTTTAAACCACTTTTGTTCTTCTTCTTGCCGCTGCTTTCGTAATCATCATTGACATCATCATCATCCGTCGTCGTTAAAGCACTTACCCGCTGCTGATGGTGATGATGTAAAACACATCTTCTTCTCACCGTTTTCGTATTCGTTGTTGTCGCAGAAGAACCAAACGTACCGGCGACGTGAAAAGACGACGTGAACGATACTAACGACAACATTATGTCGTTGTTTCGTGATATATCTGGCTTTGCTGTTGCGCTTGTTTAGGAGCGTGTTTTATGGGGAAAAAGACGTCAGAATTTGCTCTCTTTGACGCCCGTAGCGGAGAACGCGCTTATTCTCGAACGAACGATCGAACGAAAAAACGAACGCATACGTAATGACAGTTTCATCATCAGGGACGACGAAAACGTTAAAAAAAGTATTCGTCTGGGGATGCGGCGAGGACTACCAGCTCGGCGTGAAACAGGCGAAACGAGCGCTGGATTTTTGCATCCATCAACCGACGGAGATCGTGTTCCCGTTCAGTCAAAGTTGCGCTTCGCCTTTGCACTCTGATGCGAGCGATCACGAGAAGGACGACGAGGAGGAGGAAAAAGGTGAAGAAGATTTTGAGGAGATCGAACGGTTAATCGCCGGGTCGAGGAATTCGTGCGTATTGACGAAAAGCAAAGAGCTTTACAGTTGGGGGTGGAACAGCCACGACACTTTAGGCCTAGGGGGCGAGAGAGCAAACGACGTAAACGAGGAGAAGTCAGATGTCAAGAAGAATAACAAAGAGTTCGTGAAAACACCGACGAAAGCGACGTATTTCGCGCACGATACGACGGAAGAGTTGGAACAGTTGCACATTAAAGACGAGTTCGTGGCGTCGGAAATTGTGCGCGTCGCGCTCGGCGGATGGCACGCTTTGGCCATCGACCAGTTTGGGAGAGTATACGCGTGGGGCGGAAACGAGTACGGACAGTGCGCCACGGAGAAGAAAAAGATAGAGGAGAATTTTGAGGTGGAAACAATTGCCGCGACGACGACGACGAGAGATACCACAACCGCCGCCATTGCGAGGGACGAGGAGAGGAAAAGAGGCGTGGTGATTGACGACAGAGGTTTCGCGAACACGTCTATTTCGACGCCGATTACGATTCCTTTGGATTGGAAGAGCCCGAAGACGTTGATTAAAGCGAAACGAGTGGCGTGCGGCGGAATGTCCTCGTTTGCGGTGACCGTCGATGGTGACGTCTACTCGTGGGGATGTCCCGTCGGTGGCGTCGGTCCAAACACGTACCATCCAAAGAAAGTAGAAAACTTACGAGACTGTTGTGAAATCGCGGCGGGGAGTTTCCACGTGTTAGCTTTAGCGAAAGACGGGACGGTGTATTCGTGGGGACACGGGGAATACGGACAGTTGGGGCACCAGAAAACCGGGAACGAGGCAACGCCGAGAGCGATCGAAACTTTGAACAGAAAAGGAGTGGTGAAAATAAGAGCCGGCGGGTGGCACTCGGCGTGTATAACCGCCGGGGGGCAATTACTCACGTGGGGAAGAGGAGAGTACGCGCGACTCGGTATGGGCGACGACGACTGCGCGGATAAAATCACGCCAACCGAGGTGAAGTTTCCATCACCCACCGACGCGGACGACGACGACGACGACGAAAGCAAACATCATCAAAGATACAAAATCGTCGACGCCTCTCTCGGCGGTTCGCACACCATCGCGTTAACCTCTCAAGGCCAACTCCTCTCCTGGGGCCGCAACTCCTTAGGCCGTCTCGGCCGCGTCGTCAACGGTCCACACTCCGGCATCCCGGGTGAGGTAAAATTCCCGCCCTTACCAAACGAACGAAAGTGGATATGCGTCAAGCTCAGCTGCGGCGGAAGACACAACATGGCTTTATGCGTCGAGACGAAAACGAAGGAAGAGCGAGAGCGCGCGCTGAGAGCGTACTTCAATAACGACAATAACATCAGATAGTAGTAGTACTAGTAGTAATAGTAGTAGTAGTAGGAGCGTCCGAAAAAGGAGTGAATGAACACTATGCCGCGCGTTTACGTATACATCTGCGCGTTCTTAAAAATGGCAACATTTTTGTCCGACCTTTTTCAAGTGAATTTGTGGTTGTCGTTACGTCACTTTTCTTTATCCATTGTAACGCGCAGAACACCAACACTTTTTCTTCGCGAGCGCATCGGTATCATCATCATCGCGAACATCATCATCGAGTCGTCTTCACGTAAGCGTTCGTAAGAAGAATAATAATAATGAATCCACCGCGTTCGCAAACGCCCATGTCCGTGGCGACGACAAACGATTCGATCTCCGAAACGAACTATTCCGTTCGCTCGGGGAATAGTTCCAAAAGCGTCCAAGTCTCTTCTCTTTCCGCGGTCGAAACCGGGATCAAAGAAGAACGAGAAAGAACAATAAACGTTTTATCGAACGAGGAACGATCGTGTTTCAGCAAAATCGCGAACGGTTCGAACAGGTTCCTCTCCAAAAAGTTCCGCGCGTTTGGGTTTCGAATCGGTTCCTATCCGTTCCGAGTGATTGGTTTGAGCGTCTTTTTGGCGTTGATTTGCGCGAGCGGCGTGCACAAACTGACCAACGAAAGCAGGTCGGAAAAGTTGTGGGTCCCCGGAGATTCGCGAGCGCAAGACGATCGGATTTTTGTGGACGATAACTACGGAGGCGACGCGCGGTTTGGAAGCGTGGTTCTGAAACCGAAAACTGGGACGAACGCGTTTACGCCGGAGACTTTAGACGCGTTGCACGCGTTTCGATCGAAGATTGAAGAGGAGGCGTTCGTGGTATACGACGGGAAGAACATCACGTGGGGAGGGGATTATTGGATCGTGGATGAAAACGATGACACCGAGGATGCGGCTGGAATGAAGTATTCAAAGACCGATAAGGAGGAGTGGCAGTGTTATCGGTACTCGAAGAGTTGCGCCATGAGTTCTGTTTTGGGGGTGTTTGATAACAACAAGGACAACTGGAACACGCAAGAGAAAATCAACGCGAAGTTGATCTCGGATGTTCTTGGGGACGAGGAGAATTGCCCCACCGGTAACGGGAAGAAACACTACACCCCTGGGAACGTGTGCGTTGCTGTTGGCCCGGTCATTTACTTGAACCAAACGAGCGGTCATCCAACTTTGACGAGCGAAGGGCATTACACCGCCACTTCGTTGACGTTGCAGTTTCTCATGAAGAATTTCGATGTCGTCAAAGATGGCGAAAAAGAGGACAAGAGAGGCGACGCGTTCGAGGAAAAAGTATTGGAGATTATTCGCGATGTGGAGGTAAATTACGCCTCGACGGTATCTGTAGAATACGCGGTCACACGTTCATTCGGGGATGAGTTTGGGGCCGCGATTACCGGCGACATCACGAAATTGCAAATCGCGTTCATTTTGATTTTAGGCTACGCAACGCTCATGTTGAGTAAAGGTGGGGAAGGGTGCGTCGGTTCTCGAGTATTCGTTTCTGGAATGGGGGTCGTATCCATCGGATTGGCGATCGCTTCCAGTTACGGTTTATGTTCTTACTTTGGGCTCTTCTATTCGCCGTTGATGAACGTGCTTCCGTTTCTGTTATTGGGCATAGGGGTGGACGATATGTTCGTTTTGGTCAACGCGTACGATAACACGAACCCATACTTATCCATCGCGGAAAGATTAGGAAATGCCATGTCAACGGCGGGCATGAGTATTACCGTTACCTCGTTCACGGATATATTCGCCTTCTTAATCGGCTCGACGACGAGTTTGCCGGCGTTGAGAAACTTTTGTTTCTACGCGGCGCTTGGTATTTTCTTCGATTATTTGTACCAGTTGACGTTTTTCGCAGCGTTCTTAGCCATCGACGAACGCCGCCGAATGCTAAAGAAAGGGGACTGCTTTTGCTGCCCAACCTGCGACGAAGGCGCGACGTGCTGCGTTCCGTGCTGCAAGCCAGCGGCGGGGGCACCGGTCGTCGTTGTCGTCAACGGCGTGCAACAGGAACAAGTTGGGCCAGAACGCATGACGAAAAGAGTCATGGGCGCCCTCGCAGACTTTCTCGCGAAGAAAAGCGTCAAAGCAGCCGTGCTCGTCGTATTTGCCGGCATCGCCGCTGGTGGTATCCTCGGCGTCTCTAAAATCAAAGTCGAAGCTGACGTGATGGATTTCTTGCCTCCCGGCTACCTGAAAGATTGGGTATCCACCTTTGACGACGAATTTTCTCGAGGACAAGGTATCGAGCTATACACGATGACTGAGTTTAATTACGCTACCGACTATGACACTACTTCCGTGTTGAAGCAAGCGGCAGCGGCGTTCAAAGCGAACCCGTACGTCCAAGATGAATCCGTCGAGCCTTGGATGGATGCGTTTGATACGTACCTCACGATGTGCAATGGGACGAGTGTTTACCCATTAAACATGACCGAGGGTTGGAAAGCGACAAACTGCGCAATCGACGCTCCTGCAAACACGTTCAACGACAAACTGTACAAGTTTATCACGACTCCATCCAGTCCAGGTGGGTACGCATACGGATCCGACGTAAAATTTGACACCACCACCAATCCTCCGACGATTATCGCCACGCGCGTGCGCGCCACGCAAGTCGAAGGCCAAGACACCGCGGCGACCATCAAGGCCATGGACTCTATCCGATCCTCCATCGACTCCATTCCCGGCAACGAAAAAGGTTATATTTTTGCGTACAACGAAGACTTCTTGAACGTGGAACAATACAAATCCATCGACAAAGAAGCCATCCGAAATGTCTCTTTAACCTTACTCGTCTGTTTCATCGTCATCGCGTTGCTCATCGTCGACCCGCTCACGGTGTCTTGCGTCTTCATCAACCTCCTCTTAATCGTCATCAATATCCTCGGATACATGCAAGCGTGGGGATTAAACATCGATTCCGTCACCGTCATCATGCTCGTCATCGCGCTCGGTTTAGCCGTCGATTACAGCGCCCACATCGGCCGAAACTTTTTGGAAAAGCACGGCCTTCCAAACGACCGCATGAGATTGACATTACGAGACATGGGCGTCGCCGTCTTCCACGGCGCCATGAGTACCATGGTTGCCGTGTTAGTCTTGGGTTCTTCGGACTCGTACGTCTTCACGACTTTCTTCAAGCAACTGTTCTTGTGCATTTCATTAGGTTTGGCGCACGGGTTAATCTTGTTGCCGGTCTGTTTGTCTTTGTGCAATCCGAACCCGTACGACGACTTGGAAGACGACTATTAGTTTGCGTGTGTGCGCGTGAGAAAGAGAGAGAGGGAGGAATTCATAGAGAGAGGGAGAACTTATTTATTCTTTTGTACATACTACTACCGGTCACCATCCGCTCCCGTTCATATATTCACCACTTCAAGTGTCTGTCCTTTGGGAAATTTTTCTCACGTTTTGCCACAAAACAAAAAGAACATCATGGGGGAGACGACGACCGCGAAAACGACTAAGAAAAATGAAATCGTGTGTTGTTGTCTCGGCGACGCGGTGACTGATTTCATCGTCATGATGGACGATACCGATCATCTCTCGTCCTCTCTGTCGAACTTGGGCGGGTGCGAAGTCGTCGATTCGAGGGAAGATTTCGAAGCGATGATGACAAAGGAAACGTCCGATGTAAAAGAGACAAAGTTTGGCGGAAGCGCGGCGAACGTGGCCAGAGGCATCGGGAATTTAACGACACAGTATAATAAAGACCAAAATGTTGATCTTAAAGTGTTCTTTGCCGGAACAATCGCGGATGATGCGGAAGGGAACGCGTATCTGAAAGACTTGGAAAAGAACAGAGTCAGAGCGGAGAAAAATGCCACTGTTCGAGTGCTTTCGAGCGCTTCCGAAAGTTCCGCAAAATGTTTAAGTTTTGTGAACAAAACGAACGGCCAACGGACGATGCGGACGTATTTAGGCGCGAGTAAGTGTAAACCGGACGTGGACAAGGTTTTGGAGGTTTTTAAGAGGAGAAAAGAGGAAGAGGAAAAGAGCGCGAGCGCGATGACGAGACTGTTGCACTGCGAAGGATACGCGCTGTACGATCCAAAGTTCTTGACGAGTTTGATTACCAAAGCGAAAAATTTGTACGAAACAGACGGGACGAAGGTGTTGGTATCGATCGATTTAGCCTCGTTTGAGGTGGTTCGGAATAGTCGAGAAACTTTGTTGACTCTGTTGGAACGAAATCCAGGCGTCGTGGACGTGCTTTTTTGTAACGAGGACGAGGCAAAAGCGTTGGTCGAGATCATTCCAGAGTTGTTCCTGGAGGAGCAGCAGCAAACGACGAGAAAAAACGACGAGAACAACAACGAAGGAGAAGAAATCGAAGCTATGGTTGCCAGAACCATCGCGAAGAAAATAAACGGCACGTGTGTCGTCACGCAAGGCAAGCGAGGCTGTCGCTGCTACTCCGCCGACGACGACGAAGAAAAAGAAGAAGAAGAAAAAGAAGTGCACCACGTCCCGGCGCCTGCCCTGAAAACCGTCGTCGATACCACTGGCGCCGGCGACACCTTCACCGCCGGCTTCTTATTCTCCTACTTACTCTCCACGACGACGAAAACGAAAACGAAAATCACGAAAAGAAATAAAGAAGAAAAAAACGACATCCTACTCAAAGCCGCGCGACTCGGATGCGAAGCCGCCTCAAAAATGTGCGCCGCGGTCGGGTGTGAACTCGACGACCACCAATGGGAAGAGATACTAATTCGTGCTGCTCAATGATACTAATAATAACAACAACAACGACAACGACAACCCAGATGATAATAGAATAGAAAAAATACTAGAGAGAATAGAACTTTACGCGAGTAGAAATAGAGCCTTTTAACATTATTTTAGTAGAGCCGCTCATGCGATGCCGCCAATTCATCATCGGAGAACACGCACAAATTGACAAAAGGAAAAGCGCCCGCCCAAATACCCGTTCCAAAAAGACTTGTTTGCGCGTCCTTATATTACCGTTCAATTTTTATTCATCTTTTCATCTGTGTAAATGTCAATCGATTTTGGTCTCACTTTTTCCTTCACAAAAAAAATCAGACAATTAAAAAAAAGATCTGATGACGACAACACCTTTGATGCGAACGAAGAGGAGAAGACCTCGAAGTTCACTTCTCCTTTTCCTTTTCCTTTTCGTGCTCTTTATTGCTGCGCTGTTGTTCTTTGATGACGAGACGCGCGTTTTTTCGTGCGTTGAAGCGGCAAACGAAGGAGGAGAGGAAGACATTTTGGAACCGGAGTGGCCGTTTTTACCTAATTCGAACGAGGACACCACAGACGGAGAATCATCAGATCTCTCGAAAGAGACGACGGAAAAGACACAACAGACGCCAAACTTTATATCCGCGGAACTCTTCCGCGCGTTACCAGCGCACATCACCCGGAATAAAGTCCGATCGTCGGCGCTTTTAGAGACTCTGGGGAAAATGAGCAAAAACAGTGCAAACAAGAAGAACAAGAAGAAGAACGACAACAACAACAACAACAACATAAGAGGAGAAGGCGAAGGCGAAGAAAGCGAAGAGGAAGAAGATGCTTTGCGACGCGTGGACAACTGTAGGGAGATTTTAGAGAGGGAGGATTCTTTCTTCTCGGATGCCGCCGCGCGGGGCGCGAGCGGCGACAGCGGCGGCGGCGAGGGGAAGACGATGGTGAAGACGAAGAGAGATGCGATCGACGCGTTGATTGATATGGTGAAAGAAAATCCAAAGAGGAAAGAGGCGTGGAGAGAGTTGGGTTTGGCGATGCAGTTAGGGAGAGGTTCGGCGGACGCGGCGTTGACGAGAGCTTTGTCGGAAAGGAGGAGCGATGATGGTGAAGAAGAAAAAGACGAGGAGAAAGAGAAGAAGATGAAAGAGAAGAAGAAGAAAAAGAAGAAGAACGGCGAGAACGTGATGATGATGATGAATGGGAACGAATGGAAACGAATCGACGCGGAAAAGAAAGCGGTATATTTTTTACTGCGCGCGGCGGATTTAGGCGACGCGGAGGCGCACTTTGAGTTGGCGTTTTTGTACAGCACCGGATTAGGCGGCGTTGTGGAGAAGGACGAGCGGTTGGCGATGACGCACCATTATTTCGCGGCGAGAGGCGGTGACGTGCGATCGCATTTAGCTTTAGGGCATCGACACGCGAAGGGTAGGTTCGCACCAAAATCGTGTCAAGCGAGCGTTTTGTATTACCATCCGGCGAGTTTGAAGACGGTAGAACCGGTGATTGCGCCGGTGATGGGAGAGAACGGGCAGAAAGGATTCGATAATTTTCGGTTGAGTCGAGACATGAAGTCGCCAAAGAAGCTGAAAAGGCAGAAAGACGTGGTGACGTATTACCAGTACGCCGCGGATTTAGGGAACTCGGAAGCGCAGAACGCGGTGGGACACGCGTATATGGTAGGCACGAAAGGTTTGGACGTGAACTACGACGTCGCGGTGAAATATTTAGATTTAGCCGCCGCGCAAGGCAACGCAGAGGCGATGAGTTCGTTAGGTCACGCGTACGCGAACGGGTTAGGCGTGACGCAAAATAACGAAACCGCTTTGAAATGGTTCAAAGAGGCGAAAAAGTTGGGTTCTCCGCACGCGAGTTACGGATTAGCGTACATGTACTTGAGCGGTTTCGGAGTGGAAAAAAACGCGCAAGAGGCGGTGAAGGAGCTTTTGAAAGCGGCGGAGAGAGGGAGCATGGAGGCACAGTTTCATTTAGGCGCTTTGCACGTGAGAGGAGTAGCGCCGTTAGCGAGAGATTACACGAAAGCGAACACGTATTTCGGTTTAGCCGCGGCGCAAGGGCACTCGTTAGCTTCTTATAACTTGGCGATGATGCAATTGGGAGGTTTAGGCGCCCCGATTGCGTGCGCGCCGGCGTTGGATAAGTTGAAACTGTTAGCGGAACGCTCCTCGACGGTTATAAACGTGATGGAGAACGCGAGAGAACATTTCGTGAGAAGAAACTATAAAGAATCCTTGTACGCGTACGCGAAAGCGTCGGAAATGGGCGTCGAGTTAGCGCAAGCGAACGCGGCGTATATTTTAGAGAGGAACTTTGGCGGCGTGCAAAACCACTTATCGAAAGAAGAAAGGAAACGGTTTTCGCTGTATTTTCACGAACTCGCCGCGGATCAAGGGAACGTCTTATCGTTACTCACGATTGGCGACGCGCATTACGCCGGGTGGATTTCTTCTTCCATTTCATCAGAAAAAGACGACGATTCCGAGGAGACGTTGATGGTAACCGACGAAGACGGAAACGTGCTCGTTCCTTCCAATGCGAACTCAGATTCCAACTACGAAAAAGCCGCGCAAGTCTACCGACGAGCCGCTGGTTTACGAAGCGCAGCTGCTATGTTCAATCTCGGGAGAATGCACGAAGTTGGACGAGGCGTCGCGAAAGATTACCACTTGGCCAAACGCTTTTACGATTCCACTTTATCGGCGGAGCCAGATGCTAAGTTTATAGTCAAATTCGCGCTTTGGGGGTTACGATTTCGAGAGTGGGTGGACGAGAAAGATTGGAAGAATAAAGACTACAGAACGATAGTTTCTGATATCTTTCGCGAACTCTTGTTGCTCAGACCTGGAATTTTCAACTCGAATATTATGAGCGTCGGCGAGGACGAACCGAAACCGGCGAAGATTGTCATATCGACTGAGAAAACGAATCCCCCTCCGTCCTCTGCTGCGAGTGGTAGTGCAACCGAGCACAGCGTCAAAGAAACGAATAAAGTAATCGAGTGGGGAAAGAAGAACTCGGACGTGATGTTGGTCATCGCGTTAGGTATTTTCTTGGTGATTACTTTAGGCGTGCGATCGATTTTAGCGGCGAGACATCACCATCACCGCGACTAGTTTTAGAAGTGGTGCATATATCTTACATACATAAATACTGTACAATACTATACATCATTACAACAAGTGTTTCCTTAGCGTATTTTTGACATCTC
>JACLAB010000743.1_pt1 | contig 22960 bp, 10 predicted proteins | sample 8027921 | NCBI WGS metagenome assembly JACLAB01 (sample SAMN15725117, study PRJNA655200) | protist metagenome | isolation source: fluorescence activated cell sorting (FACS) single amplified genomes of... | place: USA: West Boothbay Harbor, Gulf of Maine | collected 2000-07-19
AAGATGGTTGCTGACATGGCCGCTTTTGGACATGTCGCGCTGGCTTTCCGCCGCAGTGATGTCAAGCGCTGGATCCGCGAAAGCTGCTGCCATAGAAAACGAACCGGAAAGACACGAGACGTCAACTTGGAGTAGATTGGTGTCATCCACATCAATCACATCGAAGGCACTAACCAGGAGTGGCACAGGCTTGATGATCTTCTGACCGGGCACGTACTGCTCGATGTTGTGGGCGGCTGCCCATGATGTCTGTTTCGTGACGGAAACATCAAAAGAAGCCTCCCTGACGGCAACCACTGGAGCATCATCCTGGGGCTTAACAAATAGTACGAACTCTGCCGTGCTCGTGGCAGGTGCCGAGCCGGACGGGTCGGCGGTCACAGACACACTTATGGCGACAGTGCCGAAGTGATTTTCAAGAGGTTCATAGGTCAGCAAGCCAATGGCTTCATTAAGTTCGCGCAGTGCATTCGCCTTGATATGGACCACGGGGCCCGTGCTCAGCACAGTAAGGCCGGAGAAATTGGTGGCGTTACGGCGCAGGCTCATGATTCCAGAGTTGCACACAATAACTACCTCAAAGCCGGTCGTCACTAGTGCTTCTGCTCCAGATGTCACCGTGATGTTGGAGAAGAACCAGTGGCTATCCTCATCAATCTGAGGCACTTGCTTCGGAGTGGTAATCGCGACATCACCGGTATGCACATCGTCAATAACGCGCACAGGGATGGTCGTCGTAGTTGAAGCGCCAACAGCTGTGGTGATGCTGATGACAATGGAATCATCGGCAGCTCCCTGGAACTTAAGATACTTCAACAGCTCGTTGATAGTCGCCTCCACACCTGTAATCTGGAGCCTTTCACCTGTCTGATAGGACACGGGTGTGAGCTCTTTCGGCGAAACTTCACGTAGCGTCGGTAGATGTAACACCCCCCCTTTCTGAGTAGACAGAACAAGGCTTAAAGCGCTAGCCTCATGTGTCTGAAAAGGCTCTGGGGCCATCACACCGTCTACGTCTTTGATACTGACGCCCAGCACATGTGCCTCACTGTCTTTCACCACTACCATCTGATCCACGGCAGTGGTGATAACAGGCACATCCAGTACGGCCGCAACCACCACGTCGAATCGAGCCACGGGGACGGAGATTGGTAGACCTGCTGTGTTGTAGTTTGCCGTCTGGTCAGCCAGCTCAGCCGTCGCAACCAGATTCACATGCACAAAAGTGTACCCATAGAAGTCGGTCACAGGCGCATAAACCAATGTGCCGACAACCTTGTTCAGGCTTTCGAGGGTACCAGTCACTTTCAGGACGTGCTCGCGACTATTGGTTTCGTCTTCCACAGTCATGTGCATATCAATAAGGTCAGCGAGAATCACAGACTGTGCGAGGTGCAGCTCTCCGAAGGGTGAGATAAAGGTCATGGTGTAATTTTGCTTGTACGATGCGATGTCCGCGTCGGGACTCGTGATTGTCAAGCCTACGATTTCGGCAGTCCCGTCCTCATCGACTTCAATCGAAGCGACGCCTGCGGGAATGTTGATGACAGGGTAGTCAGCTGTTGGGAGAACGAAGATATTGATCTCCTCGCTGGTGATCATCTCGCCATCCGCCATATTCATCTCGCTCACCAACACCTTCAGCACATCGGCGGAGACGCCACCACCGGCTTGCTTGACAGCAACGGTGCCGTGGACCTTGTTGCCACCGAGCTTTTCGCCATCAATTTCTAGGCCAAATATAGAGGTAAAGTTACCGAAGCCCAACACAGGGCGATCCGCACCCAACGACGAGCTTATACTCGTGGTAGTCACATTTAGCAAGTTAGGCTCCCAGTTCACGCTTGGGTCCAATGAGATGTCGATGGTATATCCACGGTGCTGACCAAATGAATTCACGAGCTTAGTCTTCTGCACGCTCAGGCCGGCGGGGTTGACGTTCCCTAGCTTGGCATCGACAATTGCAGCCTTAATCATAGCTTCCGTGTCGTCCACAGCGATATTGCCAGTCCACTCGCCGGCGAAGCCAAGGCGATACGACCCTGTGGGCTCTTCGGACACGGATCGCACATCGACATCCACAGAAGCACTTGAAGGGGAGCCATTAAGACCCACCGTTTGCAGCACGTTACTGTGCACGCCCATTTTCGGGAAGGGCGCATTGAGTGGTGGTGTGTGGAAACTCACCTCCCACGTAAAGGTGCCCTGGTTACGAGTGTTCTCATTAGGATTGCGCTTAGCGCTAACTTGTGTGCTCATGAGCTCCTTGCGCTGCTCATCCTTGGTCCATTCCTTATGCCACTCGTTCCAGATCATAATCGTCTGGTCGTTGAGCCAGTCGTTGCACTTGTCCACCATGCTCTGCACTTCGTACTGCATATCCTTCGCGGACAGATTTGCTCCCATGCGGCGTGTCATGACGGTTATGTCGTGGCGTGCCTCATCTACGTACGCCATGACTGAGCGGGCATAGGCCAGGCAACTCAGGCTGAGCTTGAAGTGACTCGCATCCATGTCATTAGTCACAATACTGTCGTAGTTGTCGTTGAGGCTGGTGGTCACGGTCTGCACGCTGTCCATAGAGTAAGACTTAATAGACACACGGTGCACGGTTGGCGACAGGCTCTGTCCCATAGCGGAGTTGAAGTTCTCCGCAGGACTGTAAACCAGTGATGCTAATGCCGCGTTGACGTCGCGCACTGACCCAAAGAAAGTGAGGTCACCCGTGACGTTTTTAGACGCAAATGTGATACCGTCGTGACTGAGCAAGAATATGTCACCATTTCCTACCTGCATGCTAACGCTCACTTGACCACCCGCCTGGTTGAGGGCTGTGTGGTAATTGCCACCGGTCACGGATAGGTCAGGCACGAATGAGAGCGTGTCTTCGTAGATGTAAACACCTAATGAGGACTGTCCCAGAATGGACACCGGTGTAGAACCAGCTGTCACGTTGACCATAAGCTCAACCACAGCAGGACGAACGGCCTGCGTGCGCATACGATCGTCAAATACCATAGCGACTACGTGGTCAGTAACGCTGTCCATGGAAGTCGCGGCTATGGTTGACAAAGGCAGGCGTGTCTGAGGGCTCGGAAGGTAAACGAAGTTTTTGATACTTTGTGCCAACGACGCGAAGTTTCCCGAAACACGCAGGCTCTTGGCCACAGGTGAAGCCATGGCCCTCCAAATTTGACTCCTGGCCTCACATGGTACGCATTCTCCGGCCATGTTGGCATCCGTGGGCTGGATGAACGTTGTTGAGCAGAACCGCTGCAAGTTCATGCCACGGATGCATGATGAGTACTGCGCACCATCCCACATGAAAGGGATGTGGCATGGTTTGCTTACCATTGAGCTAGCTTCGCGAACACGAGCACACGTTGGACGTTCTTCAACGATTTTACTCGTATCCACATTCAGAGGAGCGCTATCGGTGTCCACGAGGTCTACCAAAAGCAGCTTCGTGAAGCTGTTGCTAGGATGGGCCATTTCGGTGACAATGGCCTTGCTTAGTACCGAAGTTCCATCACTTCGTACCAAACTGCGCAGGTTCTTCTGCATGCTTGAAGCTGCGAGGCGCAAAGTCACGTCTATGGAGTAGCTGGCCCCAACTAGCGGCACCGTGACTCCGAGTGTGCCTGTCAGTGTGGACTGACCAGGCACAACGCGACGACTTTCAATGGTGGCGGGGTCCAGTAGCATGCAGCTGTCACCACTCCAAGCGTCTATGGCATCGTTAATGACAAAAAAGCGCCCGGCCTTGATCTCTTTAGCAGCCATCTCGGTGTTGAATGTGTCAGTGTCCCACGCGAGAGAGGTATCGCAGTAGTTTGGCACTTGCAGCAGCGAGGCACGACCGTAGTGAGCTGGGAACGTCACCGTCCAGGAATAGTGAGCGCGCCCAGCGCTGGTCAATTCGTTAGTGCGATGTACCTGTAGTGAGGCTACTTCGACACCGCTGATCTTACTGAGCGCATCCGCAAACTCAGCCGCAGAAGCGGTCGGACTCACCAGGGTGGCGCTACTATCGTACTGCAAGTGGAATGCACCCCGTGGCGCCTCGGCCATCGTATCGGACGTATCGGTGCGTTTAATATCGAAAATTTGCACCTCACGAACAGCCGGGGCAATGCCAGATACCTTCTCTGTGATGGTGAACTGCGTGTTGTCTGCGTTGGGCCACTGTGCAAGCACCAGGTTGGGCAAGTCACCATCCGTCGCGCTGGCTATCTTAGTCTGATCATCAGATGCAGTGCTCACAAACGTAATTTCCGTCGAATACACAATAGCAGCGCCTGTCTCATCCTTTTCGTTGAATTGAGGACAGATTCGCCCAGATGCAGAATTGGTACTGATTGTCACAGAAGTGAGCGAGGGCGTGCTCGTCAGCTTTTCCACCAACGAGCTGCCGTCGCCATTGCAAGGCATGCCGCTATTAACATCAGTGGCACTGCATGAGGGGAGCGACGAAGCTTCCAGCATCGCAAAAGCATTGATGCGTGCTGTTTCGAACCCACGGAAGGACAGTGTGAACTGTTCTGCCACGCCTGTTTCATAGTGCAATTTGCTTGCACAAGTCAACGTCTGCACCTCGGACACAGTTTCAATGACCGGATAAGCCACAGAAACGAGGTGTCTGCGGTGGGTTTTTGCCATAGAAGCACCCGCGCTTGTTTTGGTCACCATTTTGGTACCCAACCCCGTCAGAGCAGCAGTTCCCAGCGTGAGCTCCGGCAAGTCAGCTAGCGTGAGCAGCGAGAGCTTGTGACCACTGGCTGATTCGTAAACCATGTAAGCGTCAGCCTTGGAAACGGGGGAACCAGTCATGGTCACTGCGTACGTTGTGCGCACAAGACCAGATACAATCACTGACCTGCGCTTGACAGCAAAGTCCAGTGCAATATTTTCAATGCTAGCGCTAGCCGCCGCAAGTTCAGCAGCGACAACGTCTTCACTTGCACCTAATGGAATGCTTTTTGTTGTCGCTTCGTTTCCTAACACCAGATGGAACGAGCCCCGTAGCTTTGCACTACCTGTGTCGGCCTTCGTTGCCACCATGTGTAATTCAGTGCCCATGAGATGCTCGGTGTTAGGCGTGAGCAGGGGCAGTGCACTGTCAGTAGACTGCATACTGAAGATCCAAGTGCATCCATTGTCGCTGCATTTGCGCAAGAGCACCTTGGCGCTGCTCACCCGAGGCAGCAACGAGAAGGCACTCTCGAACTCCCAAGTCATTGCATTGGCATGGATACTCGCGGTGGAGTGGGCTGGGTTGGCTTCACTGTCATGACGGCCCATACCCAGCGTAAACGTGCCACCCAGAAGAACAGTGTTCTTCTGTGTCTCGGTGACAGTAACAGTAGGTTGTACTGGCAAAAATGCATCACAGAGGTCGTTCGGACACTTGCTGTTCTCATGGCGCACACCGGCGAAGCCAGCAGGTAGGTTCTGGGGCTTTTCGCGGTTGAGAACGATGAGGTCGGGCGCATCCATGCCATACGTGTGGAAGCTCACGGTCCAAGTTGTTGACACACCTATAACTGTATTGACGGTTGCGGTCACCAGTCCGATGTTCGGGATCCGTGACAGCGCACCTGCGAAGGCGTTTCCATCAGCGGAGTATAGAATGGGACTTGTTTCGTAGTACTGGTCTCCTGATGTGCGCTCAAGCGTATCATCGTCCTCCGCAGCACCGGTGAAGATAATAACGAATGATCCAGCTGTGAGTGCGCTGCTGTAGGCCAGCTCGACGGTCTGCTCCTCCGCCTGCAGGGTGCCCGCGGTGAGTGCGGTCACAGAGGTGGTCACGCCGCCATTGGCGGGGGCCAGTGCAGGCGTGAGTGAGATGTCGGAGACAGTGCCCGTGTTGGTTAAGAAAGTGACCGTCACGGAGCCGTAGAGTGTCGGCGCGGCACCCGCAGTACGAGGCACGTTCTCCACCCTGACTTTGCCAACGTTAGCGAGACCCTCGAGCACTTCCTTGAGCGCTGCTGCGACGTCGGAAAACGGTCCCTGGATATTAAAGTTTGTGTCCTCGGTGAGTCCATATCCGGTGAAGGAGATGAAGATGTCGCCGACTTCTGGTGCCTTGCCGTCTGTTGTGTGGAAGTCGATCTGTTGGGAAGCCAGTTTATAAGGAACCGTCAGGTCGAGGCGCTGGAGGTCCGCCGTATCAGCAGCTGCGCTCTCAAAAGTAACATCAAAGCTTTTTGCCAGCGGGGCAAAGTAGGTGTTGACCTCTTCCGTGAGCACTGAACTAGAGAGTGCCACCTCACCGACGGTAGTAGCACTAACAACGGCATCAAGTGCAAGGGTGTCGGATAATGTCGACAAAGTGGATTTGCTCAGAGATAAGCCGTCGAAGATTTTGAGGCCGTCTGCCGCCACTACCGAATTGCTACGCTGTGTATTGAACAGAGAGTAGCCGTGGAAGTGTGAAGCAGTGTTGATATGCAGGACCACGTCTTTGTGATCGATGAGAACGTCGTCAGCTACATTTGACAACATGATGCTCACACTGATGCTCTCGCTGGAAAAGACGGACCCAAAAAACTCAATGCGGTCCACTGCACGGCGAACAGAGTCCAGCGAACCGCTCAGCACCACCTTGTTGCCGAAGGCACTCCCTCCTCGATTAAAATTGGCGTCAACAAAAGCGACGCCAGACTTGACTGAAGACACAAATGGCAGCACGAGCTTACCACCTTGGCACCCTGGGTCCACGCAATTCAGAGTCAGCTTTACGAGGTAACCCACAGGTGTCTCATTGGGATCGACAATAGCAAGGATGCCAGCGAAAACGTTCCTTTTACCAAGCACACCTGCGCTAGTGTCGTCAACCGAGATACTGAGTTCAGAAGGAATATCAAGTGCCAGTGGCACGGGCGTCTGACTCACAGACACCTTCACGTGGTGGATGGCTGGAAGGCCTTGATTGCCATGGACGACCTGAACAATCATCTTCTCTAATGCTTTATCGGCGTTGAACCAATCGGTCTGAACCTGATCAGAAGTAAGCCACTGCCCCTGGAACCCTGCGCCTGAAGTATACGCCACCGCAGAGAGGAACTCAGAAGTTTTCGCGTAGTCGTTTGACACGAGCATGATATGCGTGCTGTTGGTACCCGGCAGTACACCCAAGAAGCCAGGCGACATTGCACCATGCTCAGTGACGACGTAGTTCTCGACGAATTGCATTGTCGTTGGTAGCGATAGCGTGCCATACTGGACGGAAAGTGTGGACACGATTTCAGTAATCATAGCATCGCTAGCACCAACAGCAGTGGTGACTGTGAGCGTGGGCATGGTACATGAAACACCCATCTCGCAGATTACATGCGAAGAAGCACTGGAAACCATCGGAGCATCTTTCTGTGACACCACGTTGATGTTGGCGGCTGCGCTAACAGTCAAAGCATCGGACTTAGCGCCACCGCAGTTGCCGAGATCGTTCACAATCACGTCGAGCGATGCCGTGTTGAACGCCGCGGAACCCGTATTTGCTCCTAACTGCAGGATTAAATCGATATCCTTCGCATTATAGAGCACAGCAGAGGCGTGGAAGCTAAATGTACTAGAAGTGGAATCTCCAATAGCCAACGAGGTTTGAATATTGCTCACACCGCGCATCGACTCCAACGAGATGCCGCTTACGGTGTGGTTGGTCGTCACCGTAATGGCAAACATGTTTGTGCTGGGACCAGGGCAGTAAGCATCTGCTGCATCTGGATCGGACACCTGCAGTGAGATGGCACACGCAGACCCCTCACTGCACTGGAAATTGCTCGCCATGAGCACTGCTGGCGCGTCATTGATGGGCGTCACGTGCACGTAGGCAACCTTCGTCAGGGTCTTGGAGCTTCCCTTGAGAGAAGCCGATGCGGTGATGGTAACAATGCCATTCATATGCGCTGCTGGCGTGAAAGTTAACAGCTCAAGGTGCGCATTTATCTGCGCCTCCAGACCAGTCACGAGTATATCTTGCGTAGCCTCAGTGCTTCCTGTGGCGATGACACCGTCGGAAACGACTAGATTTACGTTGATCACTCGGTTCTGGTCGAAGCCATTGAGCTTGAAGCCCTGTACTGGGAAGGATTGTATGCCCTCAGCACAAGAGAGCACTCGGGGCACTTCAAATGATGATAACACTAGGTCGTAGTCATTTGTCACCTCCATCTGAAAGGTAATATCAGCGATAGCTTGCTCCACCTCCACTGCACCGAAGACAGAATTAGCGACGGCGAACTCAGTGGTGTTCATGGCGGTGATGAGGAGCTCACTGTTGCTGTTGGCCTGTTCGTTGGGTGTAAAGAGTAGATTGTTCGTAAGCGCACCATTGACCACATCCTCCTTGCCGCGAAGGCGCAACACTGGCTGCATGCCGTCCGCATCTAGGACTGTGTTGCCACCGCTTACAGGTTGGTAGAGCAACCCCGCGGGGATGATGCCATCCTTCATGTTGACAGATCCGTGACCCGCGGTCACCCAAATCACTAGGTCCACAAGGCTATTGTCTTGATCTGACACAGACACATCGCTCAAGGTGATGCCGTTCAGATTACCGCTGAGTTTGCGATCTACAGGTGCATTGAAAACTGGCGCGTCGTCCACAGGATAAAGGACAAGTGACACTGACGCCTTAGATGCAGCATGAGCATAAGCTAAGGTGTGAGCAGGCTGGTACTGATCCACTACATGGAGTGTGGCTGTAATGACGCCACCCGTCTGAACGTTGAAATCCGGTGGGCCTATGAATATAAGCGAGTGCAGCGTGTTCGTTACATCGCTCGCTGTTGAATTGATTTGTACGCTCCTAGTCCAGCTTAAAACGTCTGCGCTAGCAAACCCGAGCTTGCCAAGAGACACTTCCACCAGCATGGAAACCTGAGTGGTGTCAACGTCGTCCACCTTAATACCGCCGAAGGGGAAGAAGGGCGTGTCCTCCCAGCCCTTGGCGATGCGACTCATGGAATTTGCGAAGTGGATCTTCGGAGGGTTATTCACCGGCTCAATCACGATGGCAAAGCTGCCCGTAACTTCGGCGCCATTGGCACGGCTACCCACAACTGACAAGTCCAACTGATCACTACCACTCCAAGCGGCCGCGGGCGTATACACCAAGCCAGCGAGAGCGTCATTGACAGCAGCAAGAGTACCACGGAGCGTCACTAGACTGTCCTTGACAGAGCCACAATCAGACGTAGCTGATTGCTGCACATGGTAGTGGCCACTGCCGAGCGCCAGAGAGCCATGACACACCTTGAGTGTGACGTCGAACTTCTCTTGATCCCCGCTCTGGCCTTCCGTGGCATCAATGTCATCCAGGTCCAGTACAGTAATAGCAACAGGAGTATCTTCCAGACCCTGTGCGGTGTCACCTAACCCATTGATGACAACCGTGTCGTCCTGGCTAGCGATGTGGATAGATGCCACAGCAGACAGCACGTCCATTAATGTGTTTGAAGTCTTGGAATCGTTGCCGTTGGTCACGGGCACCTCCACCGTGGTAAAGATGGAGTAGCTGTCGATACCACCCACAACATTGATTGAGTTTGCATTGGCGGCGGGTGTCATCACCATGTCTTCCATGGCTGATTGTATCAGCTGGCACTGCTCACTGACCACCACCGTGGTACTATCAACGCCAGGAAGAGTAACGACCTTGTCCTCTTCTACCGAAGCAAACGCCACCGAAAACAGGGTCGATGGAAACGTGATGTTCATGCGACACGTGGCATCATTCACAACGGGGTCAAAGGTGAACGTGTTGCCAAAGACCGCCAAAGGCTGCCGCACAAGTGGCGCAGTCAGGCCCGTATCTTCGACGAAATTGATGCGACCTGTCTCCAACAGCTTAGACTTTTTGCAGCGCCCGTCCACTTCCACCGGAACGCTTACAGAAGACATGATGTCATCTTCGCGCAACACACCCGCGTCTGTGCTTGCAAGCGCAGCCACATCAATGGTGATAGAGTCAGTTGTCGAGTAGGAGACATTTGGAGAATACAGCATCAGTGGCAACGCATTCCGCACACGCGAAAGCGTGCCCATGATAGAGATGAACGGCCTCCCGTCAATCTCTCCCGCAGAAAGCTTGACACCTGCGTTCAACATTCCCGATTCGTGCGCCCATGTACACTTCTGACACGAAGCACGCACGACGAGGTTGGTGCTCGCACCATCCGCGTCGTCGAAGCTCACCATATCGAGGGCAGCCTGTTCGTATGAGGTCACATGCAATGCTGACACAGAAATGACCACAAGAGTTGTGGGCATGTCTACGCCCTTAACGATGACATTGATGACACCCTCGCCGCTGAGGGAAGATCCGGCAATCTGATCGTCTGGAGCTGTGCCGAAGTGGCCATTATCAGACGCACTCACTGTGATCTTTCCGATGCCACCGAAGCCATTTGTGGGAGTGTACGCGAGTGTGCTCAGAGCTCCATTGATGCCATCTAAATCACCGTCAATGACGAGACTATCGGCTGACTCGCCACTACTGCCTGTGACGAATGAGACCTCCGTGCTGGTCACAGAAGCGTGGCCGTTATCCACAGCCACGAAGACTCGCATGACCGCAGACACATCAGTGTTCACGCTGAAGTCGTTGTCCTCCACACTAACGCCAGTAATTGGTAGCGTTGCACCTTCTAAGGTATGAACCACATAGGGGCATGTCACGCGCGGCGCGTCGTTAACGGCTTCCACCACCAGGGTCAGGCTCTCAATCACAGGATCTAGTCCAGCCTCGGCAGTAACGGAGATTTCCAAGTGGTCTTCTCCGTTGAAGTCGACAGTCGATTGATACTCAATGAAGGGAAGCACAGTGTTCACATGGCTTAAGACACCTTCGACGGTGATACCTGAGGCAGCACCGCTGTCGGTGAGTGAGCTGACTGACACTTGACTAAAGTCGATGAGCTCAGCACTACTGCCTACAGCCAAACGCACCACGCCGAGACCGGCAGTGATTTGCAGAGTTACGACCTTGTTGGCAGAGGAAGCCGCTTGTTCGTCGACGTCCGCGTCACGTACAGACACGCTTTTGAACGGAAACGCCGCGACATCCTCCTGCACCTTAAGTTGCGTCTCGGGCAGGCCCAAAATCTCTGGCAAGTCATTGACAGGCGCGAGGTCGAATCTTAATACTACGCACGTAGAGTCAGACATTGCTGCTGGAGGCAACGCACGCATATTGTATTCCTCCACACAGAACACCACCCCGGGCTGCTCCATGTACTGGTTGTTGACGTCTGCATCAGGCTTGAACGTGAGCTCTTCCAACAGCTCAGTCAGGCCCGCGGGGTCGCCAATGAGAGTGTCTGTGCGCCCGTTGCGAGTTCCTTCGTAACGCGCACCCTTTGTCATGTCAGTCGCGGCAACCTCTAAAACGCCTGCTTCGAGCGTGCCGTGTTTGGTTGTCACGGTCAGGCGCAGCAGCCACTGCGTATCGATGTAGTCTCTATCAACGACTGTCATTCCCGACAAAATCACTTCTTTGTCCTCCGTTCCACTCACGGAAGAAACCGATCCAGGAAGCTTGACATATGGTAAATTGTTCTCACTTGCTACGACCACGCTCACGGTGTGCTCGACGAAAGCAGCAGCGAGATCTGTGACGGCAAACGAAAGTGTGTCGACGCCGTGCCAGTCCTCCGGTGGCACGTATACGAGACGAGTGAGTGCGTGGTTGATATAGTTCACAGGCCCCTTCAAGTTAATGCTATTTTCTGCCCCAGCACCCGTCGCAATGTGATGCGCGAGGTCACGTCGGAATTCTTGCGTAGCGAGCGCTTGCACGTGTGACAGGTCGGCTTCGCTATATGCGAACCCTACAGCTGCGGCCTCAGACAAAAATGTTGAAACGGACTGCACACTGCGTGCTCTAGGATCATTGGTGAACGCCAGCAGCTGATCCCACTGAGAAAAGTAGCCCTTGTTAGCAGTGATCACCACAGACACTATATCGTCTTCGTTGGCATCACTCACGGACACCTGCATGTGAGAGAAGATGGACTCGTCTCCCGTACCTGCATGCGAAGTGAGAGAGAGAACTCCATTTTCACCAATACTCACAGAGGCTGGTGCCGTGATCTGCGGAGCCACGTTGATAGGATGCACGGCAACAACAACAGAAGTAGTGGCCAGCTGTCCAGTGGCATCAGACACGGTCACGTGGACATACTCAAGTCCAGTTAACCATGTCGTGTGCGCGTCAGGAGTATACGTCACTGCGCTCATAACAGCATCTAATTCGCTCTGCTTAGCTTTTATTAAGCAGCTTTTACTTGCTGTGACACTGCATGAGCCAGATGCGAAATATAGAGTGCCGAATGAAGAAGTCATTTTGACGTCAAATTCCTTGGTGGCGGCATCCGCACCGTCGTAAGATAGATTCACAGCGAAAGTTTGACTGGAGCCTGCATCACAATCCACGCGTGCAGGTCCTGTGATAACTGGTACCGCACTTGCAGCTGTAATACTCACGGTCGCCGTTCGCTCCAACGGTGAATGGTCTTCCACCCAGACACCCATTGCCTGATGGACATCTATAATGGACACTTTTACATTGTCACTAGCATGACCATCGTTGGAATCAGGTGCATGATATGTCATGCTATTCAAGGCCTGTTGAATATTTCGCAGTGTACCACTAAGCTGGAATGCAGAGTCTGCATTGCCATTGCCATCATCCACACTCGACCCCCCACCAGATATGACTCGGATGCCACTGAGACTTTCGAAATGGATTTTGCCATGCACGGTAGATATGTTGGCGTGGATTTGTGCTTGGAAATGTGCAGCTGCATCAAGATCATCCATAAGCACGGGAGAGATATGCACACTGCCATCCGCCTCACATTGCACACTCACAGGCAGAGCAAGCGTAGGTGCCACATTATTCGCAGCAGAAGCGGCAGAGACTAGCACTAGCAAGCCGCCATACTCCATTAAAACCTGGAGCACAACCAGCAAGATTGGTAGACCCAAGCCTCTGGCGGAGACCATTTTCTTGATCAAAAAGGACGTCGGCCCTAGCCTTAAATCAACTCTACAAAACAAGCAAGTTATTAACAGACCCCACAATAGCCAGTTGACGTCAATTGCGCGGCTTCTCTCTCTGTGGTGCCTTGTGTCGTTCACGCGAGAGGAGTCCGGTTCAGATTGGCAAAAAGAGACAGTCGGCGCTGACTTTCCACCACACAGCTGTTTGTTGTACAGAAGTTTCATCTTGAGGCGCAGTTGCCCAAGTAAGCACGACAAAGGGGCGGTTATTACTGATCACAAAGTAGACTGCATTCTCGGTCTCGATTCGTGCTGGCTGACGCGGCATTCTCGCCTGTCCTGGCCGAAGCAACCAAGGAGTGCTGACAGAGCACGAAAGGGATAGTCCAATGGTTATGGAGCAAGCAAGCACAACTCATCGATCATTAGGCCCACAAAACGCTCAAAAATGGAGCATCAACTCAATTATGGAGCGCACACGTGACCAGTCAGCATTCCGTCAGACGATCATGGCTTCTACGCTTGGAAGTTGTGTGGCTACGGCAGTGCTCAATCCCATTCTCATTGTCAAGGTGCATCTTCAGAAAGCACGCGTGGCGAAGGATGCTGCATCCGTAGATATTCGAAGCACTATACATGATGTGCTCGCGAAGAGAGGCATCACAGGCTTCTGGGCTGGCATGCCAATGGGACTTATGCAATCAGTGCCCTCCACAGTCACATATATGCTCATATACGAAGGCTTAAAAGATGGACTGAAAAAAATCATGGGACCGGCATCACCAGTCACGGATATTGCACCTGGTATTGCGGGAGGGTTGGCGCGTTGCGTGTCTGCCACCCTCATCTCACCAATCGAACTTATTCGCACTATCCAAGCCAGTGGGGTCGGCCAGAGCAGCTTCTATCTAGCAAACAACCTCTACAAACGACGAGGCATTGGTGGTTTTTATCTTGGGCTGCGCGCTACACTCATGCGGGACGCTCCGTACAGCTTCCTCTACTGGCAAAGCTATCAGATGATGCGGGATGTGGTGGCTCCCGGAGGAATTGAAGGTGCTAACAGTGTAGTCTCAGTGTTCCTCTCAGGTTCTGCTGCCGCAGTTGCAGCAGCGATTGCAACACACCCTTTCGACGTTTTGAAGACAACTCAGCAGGTCAATATACGCAGTTTGTCACTGCAGCCGCCCACCGTGTGTTTAGCTGCTGATTGCACAACTGACGCACCCTTGGGCTCTGTTCTTGAACTTTATAACCGTGGCGGCGTGAAAGCTTGTTTCCGTGGCTTGAGTATGCGCCTGGCCATGGTCATCCCCGGCGGAGCTATCATGGTGACAGTCTACGAAGTTGTTAAGAGAATCACTCAGTCGGCCAATGCCGAAAAGTAATCCTTACTACACCGACAAACCTATCAATGACAATATTTGTATTCTTGTTTACTCTGATTAAAGCTCTATTATAACTATCCCTTTCCAGATCGATGATGATGATGCCCTTTCCAGACAGACAGATCCAGCTCCATTATCCTCCTCCCTGCCTCCCTTTCCACCATCATCCAGTACTGACCTAAGAAAACATCACAAGTTCTTCTGTTCTGTAATTTTTATTGCTTTCTACCACAGATTTATTACTTAGATATGCTATTGTATAGGTAATGCGATATTGATCGCCTAAACCTTTTTGAAGATACTTACAAAACGAGGGGAAAACGTTCAGAATTGAGTCTTCTTGTTATTGCTCGCTCTTGGCCGTGCCAAGCCAGTATACCAGGCTAAATTGGATATCATAAGGGGAAACAGCCTGTGAATGGTTCAATCTGCTGCATAAATTGTTTTCCAAGTATTGTTTTGTATAGTTCTTGAGGCAAGTTTTCAGCGCGGAAGACAAGCCTGCTGAAGGGAATGACCAACAGGGGTGGGGATACACCCAAGCCAAACTGGGGCACTCTTGTCGAAGAGGTGGATATCGAACGATCCAACGAGTTTATGCAACAGTACATGGCGCACTCCTCAAAGATTCGCAAGGAGGAGGAGGACAGGAAGAGGGAAGAGCTGGCGCACTTCACCAAGACGAATCTGACTTCCAAGCAGCGACGGCAACTCGCACTTCGCGAGCAGGAGAAGGAGTTCTTGGCTAAGCCGACATCTATGCTAATCTCCGATTCTGTCGCTGCTTCCCTCGGTATTTCATCGGCAACCGCTGCCACAGGAAAGAAGCCAAAACAGCATCAACATGCACAGCAGAAGCAAGAGCAACAAAACAATGCCAGCTCCACTGGCAGTCGCCTAAAGAACATGAAAGCTCTTATTGCGAAGCAAAAGCTACGAGATAAATGAGATTGAATCATAGATAGAATCAATTGTATGACTAGTTTAGTTGGTATATAAAAATGTGCACAAATACGCTGACAGATGCCAGTTTTACTCTCTCAGTGGGCCACGGATACGACGTGCTAGCTGCAAATCTTTAGGCATGATGGTGACACGCTTGGCATGAATTGTGCACAGATTTGCGTCCTCAAACAAGCCAACGAGGTGTGCCTCTGCAGCCTCCTGCAATGCAACCATAGCCTCTGCCTGCCAGCGATAAGACTTTCGGAAGAAATACGTCTGCACCTCACGAACAAGACGCGCAAATGGCAACCGTCGAATAAGCAGGTCGGTGTTGCGCTGGTAGAAGCGGATCTCGCGCAAGGCCCTCTCTCCAGGGCGATACCTTCGTTTACCCCGCGCTTCTGTACTCCCCTGCTGTGGTGTTGTAGGAGTACCACCAGGCTGTGCTTTGCGAACACTTACCGCACCTGGTGACTTCCGCACCGGCGTGCGGGCACCCCCCACGATCGTATCTTTCGTGCGCGCCATTCAGAAGATGTTTCACCCACTCCTTGACCTTGATATCCACGAAACTAACACAGCAGTAGTTTGAACTATTTATAGCACCCACCAATTAATACCAATGCACAAGTACTTTGCCTTTCGTGTTCTCTTGAGGCGAACGAGGCGATTCGACTTGTCCGTGTCTGCTTTCGTGCCCGTCTGGGGAAAAAATGGTTTTTGCTCTTGCGTCGCGCCAAAAAAAAGGGTCGTCTTTTTGTTGTGAGAAGGCACAAGCTTTCGCTTATTAAAGAGGGTGTGTGCTAAGTAAAAAGTGACAACTTCAAGAGTTTAGACGGCGTTTTCGAACTTGTTTTGCTTAGTGTCCCCTTACATCGCCATTCAAAAGTTCATCGCAGCTTCAGCCATCCGTCCATCTATCACTAATCTAGCGCTTGCTTGGCGGGGCTTTCACGCCATACTGTTCGATTTCGCCATCTCCATGGTAGTTGAGCTGCATGAACCAGTTGCTCTTGTTCTTGCCCTCGTGGATGAATTCCTTATACTCGGACAGCATGCCCTTCTCACGCGCAGCTTTCATCTGCAACTCAACCCTTCGGGTGAGGAAGTTGTGGGTGTAGTTGTTGCGGCCAGCCTCCACATTCTCATTGGCGAGGGCGTGGGGGGCACGCGTCTCGAACTTCCATCCGTTCTTCTTCGCGAAGTGGATAGCGTCCTCCTTGGAATCGAAATTGAGCTTCACTTGCGCCTGTGGGTCGGCACTGCTCGACCAGCCCATAAGAGGATTAGTCCACCTGTTGGCATGCTTCCATGTCAGCTGCCACTGGTAATTTTGCAAATCACCTGTTGTCATCGTAGAAAAGAAGAGTGGAGGAATTATAGGGAGCATAAAAGGAGAAGATAAAAGTTAGCCGATGTGAAATGACAAGACACACATTGTCTACTGAAAAGCCGCATCACCGTCATCACTACAAGCCCAATCAAGATCAAGGAAACAAAGAGAACATAGAGGACATACCTGACTGCGTGGTCTTGAGCTGCCGGGGGGCAATGATGACCGTCCGGTTCCTGTGCTCAATGGGCTGACCGCTGAAGACACTCAGCTCTGCCATGTTCTTGGGGATATGAAGGTCTGTGCCAGGACCATGCACCTCAGTCATGGTGCGCGGCATTGTCGTCTTCTGCTGCACCTTGGTGTGCCGCCGGGCCTGATCGAGGCTGCTGGCCACTTCCTCCAGGCTGCTGCAGAAGCATCTCGAAGACACCTGAGAAATACAACGAGCTCCCTGCAGTGATCCTTTTGCAAGCACACTCATCGCCTCGTCCTTGAACCGCAAACACCTCCTCAAAAAGTGGTTTTCTTCTCAATTCGCTGGAATAATGCTAATTTAAGACAGCCAACAAAACGTCCCAGAGCTTTTTCGGCTAAAGGCCTTCGACTACGCGATTCCACTTAACGCTCTACACGATGTCACAGTTTGTGGAGAAAGCGGTGAAGACCTTCAAGGATGGCACCAAGGAGCAGCAGGTGATTGCTGCTGTGGCAGCGGGCGTGACGTCCCTGATGCTCGTGAACAAGGCCTTCGGCACTGATCCGATCGGCAAGACCACAACACTGTTCAAGGCATTCATGTCACAGGAAAACACACGTAAAATCAACGTGAACGAGATGATCGACGGCTATGACAATCTGCATGCTGGTGACAGCGCGGATGATCGCAACTCCGCGTACACGCAACTGGTCAACTCCTACTATGAGCTGGCGACACTCTTTTATGAGTGGGGATGGGGTCAGTCGTTCCACTTTTCGTATCAGTTGGCTGGCGAGACCTTTTCTCAAGCCACTGCTCGCCACGAGTGGTACCTAGCTGGTCGTTTGGGTGTCAAGCAGGGCGACAAAGTGCTTGATTGCGGCTGCGGTGTGGGCGGTCCCATGCGCAACATTGCTCGTTTCACTCGCGCCAACATCACAGGTGTGACACTGAACGAGTATCAGGTGCAACGTGGCAACATCTTGAACAAGGAGGCTGGTCTTGCTGACTTGGCTAAGTCCGTGCAGGGTGATTTTATGGCTCTCTCGGAGAAGTTCGAACACAACAGCTTCGATGGCGTGTACGCCATCGAGGCCACATGCCACGCACCCAAGCGTGAGGGTGTCTATGGCGAGATCTTTAAGATCCTCAAGCCAGGAGCCGTCTTTGCCACTTACGAGTGGTGCCTTACGCCCAAGTACGACAAGGACAACGAAGAGCACAGAATAATCAAGAAGAAGATCGAAGAGGGTGACGGTCTACCTGACATGGCATACCAAGCCGAGTGCGTAGAGGCGCTAAAGAACGTTGGCTTTGAGGTTGAGGAGGCTCGCGATATGGCTCTTGACCAGCGTTTCGGTGGTGATGAGTGGTATCTTCCGCTGTGGCCCAGCTGGAACCCTCTCTCTTTCCGTTTTCAGATGAACCCCATTGGCAAGTTCATTACGCGTAACCTGTTGTGGATTTTCGAGGGCCTGTGGTTGGTGCCTGCAGGCACCTATAAGGTGCAGGAGATGCTTCAACAAGGTGGCTGGGGATGTGCCCATGGTGGCAACACCGGTACCTTCACACCCATGTGGCTCATGGTCGCCAGAAAGCCTTTGCGTTAAGATTTTCAGTTTGCGACGCGACTTAGCAGTGAATAGCAAGACACTCACTACATCCACCTCGTGCTTTGTCATTCAAGAGTTATTTGTAACGTAATAACGACTTAATAACATTTAATAAAATCCCCCTAATTTTTCTCGAGTGATATCGATAGAACAATGATGATAACACACTAGAGATAAATTGATAAACTGATTACGTTGGCCGCAGGCCCGTCTTTGTTAGAAATGTTGCAGCTTCTTTGTATGCAGCTCCCAGTGCCCACTCTACCTCTGAGCCATCCACCTCTTTTTGGATTGTGACGACCTTGTCTTCGGCGAGCCCGATACCGTGCGTCAGAAACGTAGTCGTGTATGATGCGCTGAAGCACCATCGTGGATTCTGGTCAGCCGGTGTGTCATCCTTGGGGTATTTCTTGCCAAACTCTTCCCATGTGGCACCGCATACTTCGTCAGCGGTTGCACGCATAAGCTTAGGCGTCGTGAGCAGAGGCCACTGCTTCTCATCACCGTCCCCAGACTCTACAGGCGCGACTCCAAGAGCCTTGGCTGTGTAGAAGAAGTTCTCGAAGACAAGAAAGTTCTTCGAGTTTTTAACGAAGTCAGGTTGGTACACGCAGTGAAAAGAGTACGGCCCATCATCTTCACATTTATCGCTGATCGTGTCAACTGGTTGAAAGATAGTCTGAAGCGAAGTGGTGCATCCCGTTCCCGAGCCTACACCTTGAACGTTAAAAGCACCATCTGGACCTTCGTACTGGCTAGTTCGCGGAGTAACCTCCGGTCGTTTGTATCCATTATTAAGACACGCGTCATTGATAGTTTTGCCCGAGGAGCCCTTGTCGGCGATCGCAGCGTTGTCGTGATGCTTGGTGTTGCTGACGTAATAATCATTGAGCTTCTCACGTGCCTGTTCGGCACCATAGCCTAAGTACGAGAACGTATACAGCGTGTAGGATTGCCCTTCGATACTAAACGAGAACTTGTACTTGTCCGAAATAGATTGAACCTCCTTGGGGTTACTGGCTACCTGTGTGACCTGTGTCGAGGCTCCACCCATCTCAACGACTGCGTAAGGGCTTATGGCCTTCGAGCCACTCAGTCGCTTCGGACCAATGACCTTCTTAAGATAATTGAATGAAATCCAACCAAACCCACCTTCTTCGTTACCAGGAATGACTTTGGCATAAGATCGGCGAAACAAGAATGGTGACCTCGAAGAATCCCCGAGGAAGTCGCGCACCGAGCCGAGAATGGCCTCACGCTGGTTTTCACTGACCATACGCAAGCCCGCAGTAGCCTTAAGCCAAATTGGAGTTGTCGCCCAGTCCTTCTCTGGTACCTGCTCTTTCATAAAGGCCACGAGCCCTTCTAAGGAAGCACCAGCATCCGTCGGATTCGTCTTGAACGAGCTGAGACCAGGCTTGACCTTTCGCGAGTCATGCTTGGGCACAATGTACAGAGGCCCAGACAATGTACCAAGCTTTCCGTATCGAAATACATGAGCGCGACAACCACTGCTGCCTGCATCAATCATTGCCAGGTACGAGAAGGAGTCCCTCGGCAGCGAGTCTAAATCTTTGTCGCTCAGTGACGCAGGTAATACCTTGACATTGTAGTGACCGCTGGCATCTCTGATAGTGTCATCCAAGATGTGACTCGCTGCACCCACCTCGTTGAGTATAAAGCCTAGTGTCACGATCAAAGCGATGGTCAAAAGCACAACCCACCGAGAGAAAGAACTCGTCTTTCCCCTCTTAGGGTCGTACGCGTCTGTAACGTTCGGCTGCTTGACTGTCATTGACGACACGGCTAGCTCTATCTCGGTCTTGTCGTCAGGCTCTTCTTCACTCTCCGGGAGCATTGGGCGTGTGCCTCAAAAAGCAGTGCCCGGGGCATTCTTTAATAGTGCGATGCGGAGTGGATTGCGCGACAATACCATCGCAGTTGCTTTCATTGTGCCAGCAGTGGCGTTCCTGTTACAGTTACTGCAGACGATCGGGATAGAGGCTTTGAAGACTACGTATTGCTGACCGCTTTCGATATTCCTCCTTTCGTGACATCCTTGCTGCCTTGCAGCCGTAAGCCCAGCAAAACTATTACGAGGTAATGTGGCGTGCGTGATAGCTAACTTTCTTTCAGGCGGTCCTGTTCTTTGCAGGTAGTCCGCCTGCTACCACTATAGGATGATCAAAGATGTCTAGAAGAGAGGCGTAATGAACACAATGCATTCGATTGCTTGCGGCGCGTGCAAACCCAATCGAAAACAAGACATCGAGTAGAGGGAAGATACTTTTTGTACTGCTTCTGCCCCGACCGAAGAAGTAGAAGAAGCATACCCTGGTCTTGCGCGATCTTCAAGGAGGCCAGCAGGTGGCTACCGGGGTGTAGGGTGACAAATGACAGGTTGATATTCCGATGGAAAGCGCCACCATCTCGGGTTTACAACTCGGCAGAGGGATGGGAGAAGTGGTCAAGCGCTTCGACGAGACTGGCTTCAAGCCGGATTTCTGCAATAAAGCTGCAAGTGGCTTCAAGGGTATATCGAATAAGGGTAACAGGTATGTTGCAAAACTTAGCAGGAGCGACAAGACGGTTCATCTCGGTTATTATGACACACCAGAAGGGGCGATCGTGGCTACGAAGCACTTCGAAGATGCCGGCGATGTGTACGCTTTCGTGCTCGTGGCAGAAATGCGAAAAAAAGAAATATAATTAAAGATGTCAATATTTTATTACCAGATTTACTCGAGCTCATTGCCCATTACTCCAGTTTTAGGGGTAGGGTAGCACTTTCGCCGACGCGATGACGTCGGTCTCGCGCAGAGCCCTGAGGAGGTCAGCACCCTCTACAGTGTATCCGAAGCAAGTGTAGCGCCCATCCAACAAGTTCTTGCCAGCAGGCGTGAGGTCAGATTCGAAGAGCAGCCAGAAGAACTGAGTGCTAGCGCTCTCAGCATCGAATTCCTCTCTGGCCATGCCGAGGGCACCATATGCTTGGAAGGGGAGCACGGTCTCGGCTTGTCGACGTCCATCGTCCTCTGTGCTAGAGGCGTAAAGAAGATCCTTTTCCCCCTTTATGGCAATCTCTAGCGGTACCTTTCGCTCCTCCGTCTGCCCAGGCGGTACGAAGCCGTGCACTGTGCCCTCTGGGTCGTTATCTCCAGTCTGCACCACAAAGCCATCACTGCGGTTGATCTGCTTGCCATTGTAGTAGCCACGCTTGACAAGATCAACAAAATTTCCAGCCGTGACTGGCGCATTGTAGCCATCGACCACCATCTTGATATCTATTTTGTCGTAGTTGACGCCATCCACGTTGAAGGGCTCGCCCCCTGGTCGGTCGAACTGAAAGGCAACGGTGGCGCGACCCTGCAGCTGAGGGATGTTCGCGTACTCGCTGGGCACATCCCGCTTGAAATTCTCAGGCACAAGCAGTTCTTGCAAGCGTGATATGTCAGTTGCCACCTTGTCTTGGGCAACGAATGCCAAGTCACTGGCACTGCGCTGCTGTGGCGAGCCCTGTCCTGCAGCATCCGACTGTGCCAATGCATCTTGCAACGGGCCAATGTCTTCCAGCAGCTGAGCGTAGGCAGTCGTGGCAGCTTCTTTGCGTGTAATAGGCACAGCTTTCATGATGGCTGGTTTACCTTTCTCTAGCTTACCCTTCGCTTGCGTGATGTCTCCCTTGGCAAAGTTCACTCTCCTCGTCTTGAGGTTGATCTTGCATGTCTCCACCGCAGCCTGCACGTCGCGTAGCTCCTTGCTTCTAATTGGAAGTCCATATCGCAGTAGGGATTCTGGGTCACTATTCACACGCGTGCCCGCGGCAGCACTGTTATCCCCTGCCATCGCAGCAACGGGGTTGCCTAGAAAGAGTGACGCCGCCATCGACCCCGTAACCAATACCTTGGCAATGTCAGTCCTCAAACCACTGTGGAAACGATTACTTCTTAATTTCCATGCGCTACTCACAGCCAGCATGCAGCAAACAGCCAGCAGCAGCCCAAACTTTCGATGATGAGCTGGCATGGAAACCCGATCTCTCTGATAAGGAAATACACAACAAGATGAACTGAAATTTGTTAAAATTTCTGCAAGAACTCTCCGATAGATTGCCCACTGATGTTCGTAAACCTGCCAAGAGACTCACTTGCCACCAAGACCAGTCTTTCTTCTATTCTATTATCCTGTCCCATTTTACCCTTCAAGCAAGTGTAGAAGTGAGTTTAGTTTTTTACGATTTAAAAAATACTGGGTCTTTAAAAACCGTCCGCTTACACAATGAACTCCATCACGATTCTGATTCTATCCGCATGCATCTGCGGGTTGTCCACAGCGTTTTCTAGGTGCCCAAAAAGTGGGTTAAAGAGGATATCCTCACTCAACGTGATCAACATCGACATGCCAGAAGGCATGACCGGCGCCCCATTCCCGGACGGGAAGGTCTGGGACCCACTCGGGCTCAGCACCAACG
>JACLAB010013732.1_pt1 | contig 22889 bp, 18 predicted proteins | sample 8027921 | NCBI WGS metagenome assembly JACLAB01 (sample SAMN15725117, study PRJNA655200) | protist metagenome | isolation source: fluorescence activated cell sorting (FACS) single amplified genomes of... | place: USA: West Boothbay Harbor, Gulf of Maine | collected 2000-07-19
GGGAGAGCGCGACGCGATGATGCGACCGCGAGCGCGCCCTGCCGCGTCTGCGCAGCGCGCGTCGACGCGCACGATTGGATCGCGCGCGATCGGATCGCGCGCGATCGGATCGCGCGCGACGCGCGCGCGACGCGCGACGCCGACGCGGGCGCTGCGAAACTTTGACTACCCCGAGGCGCTGCTGTTCGACTGCGACGGCGTGCTGTGCGAGACCGAGCGCGATGGGCACCGGGTGACGTTTAATAAAACGTTCAAAGAGTTCGGGCTCGATCACGAGTGGGACGTGGCGCTGTACGGGGAGCTGCTGAAGATTGGGGGCGGGAAGGAGCGCATGACGCACTACTTTGACGGCGTCCCGGACGCGGAGCCGTGGAAGAGCGTCACCGACCCAGAGGCGCGGAAGGAGTTGGTGAAAAAGCTACACCTGAGAAAAACGGAAATGTTCTTGGAGCTCGTGAACGAGGGCGCGCTGCCGTTGCGACCGGGTGTGAAGAGAATGGTCGCGGAGGCGTTGGAACACGGCGCCAAGGTGGCGGTGTGCTCGACGTCGAACGAAAAGGCGGTGCAAGGGATCGTGAACACGATGCTGCCTGAATACGCCGATCGTATGCCCGTGTTCGCGGGGGACGTCGTGCCGAAGAAGAAGCCGAGCCCAGATATTTACAACTTGGCGGCGAAGACGCTCGGCGTCGATCCGGCGCGATGCGTCGTCGTGGAAGACACCCACATTGGATGCACCGCGGCCAAGGCGGCGGGTATGCGGTGCTGCGTGACGAAGAGCATTTACAGCGAAGACGAGGATTTCTCTCGCGCCGACGCTGTGTTCGATTGCTTGGGCGACGAAGGCGACGAGCGCGTCAAGTTTCACCAGTTGACGACTCCCGGTGACTTTTGGTAAGAGAAATCCGCGCCGAAGTTTCACGCACGCCAATTGACACCTTTCTTTTCAAATCACAGGCTCAATCCGCCCTTGCCTGTGGACTACGACGGCAACTGGTACAACGCGGACGAGGAAGAGGACCCAGACGACGGGCTGACTCCGGAGGAACGCGCCATCTTAGCCGACTTGCAGTAGATTGAATATTATATTAACAATGCCCACTCACTAAGGCCAAACTATCGGTAACTCTGGATGCTTCGCCACGGCCCCGGGTTTAATATCTTTGAGCCAGCTATCGTAAGACCATGCGTCTTCGTCGTGCGGCACGCGGCGGAGCTGATCCGTGTCCAATCGTCGAGCGCCGTCGGCGAAGTAGCACACGCTGAGCGCGTATCGAGGGACGCAATCTTCCGGTTGCGGTGGGCTCCAGTGAAGACACCACCCGTGGTGTGCGGTAAGGTCACCTAAATCGAGCTCGTCGTACGTGTCAATTTCGTACCGCCCTTCGAGATCTTCCATGCCTTCCAAAGTGCGCCAATACGGAAGTGAAAAATCTCGATGCGAACGGTTCGCAAAGTGCAACGCGGCGTCATCCTCTTCGAGCGACCTCAGTGGAATCCAAAGTGTGACGAAGTCGTTCGTATCGAGTGGTACCATATTTAAATCCGAGTGCCAGTTCGTTTCAGCCATGCCCGGCTCTTTTACGAAAATGCACGATTGGTAAATTCGAGCTCTTTCGCACCCCATGAGTTCGGCGGCGATTTTTGCAAATCGCTTGCTCATTATGTACTCACGCGCCGCGCTAGTTTGCTCTCTGTGCAGATTGAACGTTTGTAAAAATCCCACGTCCTCCTGCGAGTGCTTCTTCAGCGCGCGCTTCGCGTCTTCCACGTCTCGCAACTCGCGAGCGTCGACTTGCGGGCACAGTACCGACACTCGATGTCGGTACGCCTCCATGCGTCGCGACATAATCTCGCCGCTCAGCGCCTTCACCATAGGTATCATTTCCATAGCGTCCACCGCGCCTCGTATGCACGTGTGCCCCTCTCGCTCGTATCGCAGGCACTCCTCGAGCGTCGTCCCGCGTCCGCCGTCGTCAAATAACGTCGTCGTCCCGCGTCCACCGTCGTCAAAATTTTTCGTCGACGCATTCGCTGATACCGCTCGCAAATCATCGGAAGCGCGCACGGCGCGCTCGCGCGACGGTTCACCTTTGCTCGTCGTCGCCTTCGACGACGCCGCGCGCGCGCCGTCGTTCGTTCTTTCACCGCGACCGCCGCCACCGTTAGGCGGCGGCTTCGACGTCGACGCGCGTTTTTGTCGTCCTTCCGCGGGCGGCTTGGCCCAATCGGGCGCGTCGCTTCGATTCGAACGTCCACCTCGGCCGGGGCGAGGCGCGCGACCGCCGCGCCCGGCCGCGGCGACGATGACGATGGCGTGGTGCAGCATGAGCGCTTTCCAGGAGTCGATGAGTGACGCGACGAGCGCGACGCGATGATGAATCAATCTTCTTCTAACTATTCGAGGCTGGCTATGATGCTACACGACGGCCGATGATGGACCGTCCTCTGACATGCTCGAATGCAACGACGCGTCGGCGTCTGCGTCGGCGGCAAAAACCGCGATGGCGGAGCGATTCCAAAACACGCCGCTTTGCGCGTGCACGACGCCCCACACGTACGGTATTAAAAAGTACGGCGCGTTCACTTCGTCTTCGACGTACGCGAAACGCATGGGATGGAAATCATGCACGGAACAATCGCGATCGCACGCGTTTTGGTTTCGCTTTTGCGGACTCGGCGTCAACGACGTCTCCGAAATCACGCGCTTGAGACGTCTGACGGAAATCGGGCTATCAGTCTCACGATTCTGTGCCGATTCGACGGCGTCTTTGTAATGCTGCAGCACGGTCTCAATGTTTTGCACGTACTCCGCGAACACCTCGTGCGTTCGATACGTCGTGAGCAATTCTTCGCGGTGCATGAGCGCGTAGACAATCTCCGGGTTGTGTTCGAGTGAATCGAGATCGGTGGCGAGACAGTTTAGTATCTCGAAAATGACCCGAATAAAGTCCTCGCACACGTCCGCGTCGGAAAAGGGCTCGCGTAAACCATCGCTAGACAAAGCATTTTCGCGAGTGATTTTGAAGTACCTGCGCGTGAACAACGCCAGAGTGTTCACCAGGCGTTGCGCCGCGTAACCAGAAATGTCGCGCGTGACGCATGCCATGTTGGCGATGCTGCCGAGTGCGTTCAACATTTTTGAAACTGTGGCAGTTTTTGCGACGTTGTACTTTATCGTGCGTGAAAGGACGACAACTATTAAACTTGCGAGCGAACTGTTTTGTAGGATGCGTTCCTTGTACCAATTTGACGACGCGATCGTCTCCGTCTGCATCATCCTGTTGAACCGCACGTCCTGAGACAGGATCAAAAATATCGTGACAATCAACTGCGACACGTGTGCAAGTTTGTTTGATTCCGCTTCGTACAGCTCTTTGAGTAGCCCTTGTACAAACCTCGACGTCGCCGCACTCGAGCTCAAATGTGAAACGAACCGTGAGTTTGTGGATAGCGTCACGTACGAAAGCAACAAGCCGACGTCGGTACACAAGGATGCGCTCAGAGCAACAGCGAGCCGCTCAAAGTCCACCAACTCCGAGGGTCTTTTGTTCGACGCCACGGACGAACGCGACGAGATGTCCTTCATATTTTTTACCGCAATGCGAAACGGATTCTCGTCGCGGTTGCCGAAAGCGCCGTGCGTACACAACGCCAGGAATAAATTTGCGCACTCGTCCGCGAGAGGAGATCGAGAAGTGTGCGCGCACTTGATGACGACGTGAGACCCCGTATTATCGGTGACGTCTTTGTTCGGCTTACTGCGCATGGAAAGCATCGAACTTAGCACGCTCGCCATGCCGCGCGTGATTCCATTAGCTTCGGCGTTCTCTCTGTTGACCGCGCCTTCGTAAATATCACCGATGTTTGGTGGTCGCTCGATGACGCGACGCAACAGCGCGCACATCAGCACGCCCGTGCGCCTGCTGTCGCTTGAACCGATCGCCGCGATCCTGCGAGCGAGTGGATGCCCGATTTCTCTCGCCTCGGCGTCGTCGAGATTGAACGTGAGTTGCGACGACGTCGCGACGAGCAAAAGCCGCGCGCACGCAACATGCAACGCCATCGTCTGCGCTGTGACGTGTTTGCCGCATAGAACATCTACACACGCTCGCAGTAAGTCGTCAAACGGCGAAGTGTTCTCCAAAGACGCGTTCGGTCCTCCGCCGGTTTCCCAGCGCTCGTCTCGCGCAAACGTAGCGGCGAGCGCGCGCACTCGCTCGCTGCGCCCACCCCCGAGCGCGGCGACGCCACCAAATCCGCCATCACCCTCACTCGCGAATTCGATGAAATACTTGATGAATATCGACACCAACAAGGTGACGTTTATCGCGCTCACCGGCGTCGAGCGCGCGTTTCCGCTCGCCACGCTCAGTTGCCTCGCCGCGTGTTTCGCCAACTTATACAACCCACCATTTCGCGCGTTATTCACGAACAACGCCCGTCCATACGGCCGCAGTATTTCATCTAGCGTCCTCTCGCTCACCGACGTCATCGGTTCACTCACCGCGTTCCCTATCTCGTACCAAAACACATCCGTAATCTCCGGCGTCGCGTCTCGCGTCTCGCACATCGCCTTTAGACTCCGTCGGAGTTCCCCGTACGTCCCGCTCACCGACGCCGTGGACGCGCGCGTCGTCGCGCGCGTCGTCGATCGGCCTACCTCTCGTTCGCGTCTCGTCGCCGACGTCGTCGTCGTCGTCGTCGTCGTCGTCGCATCTTCCGCGCGTCGCGCACGATGATGTCTGCCACCTCGGTCGTTGTCGTTCGCGCGTTCGCGCGCGTCCGCCGCGTCGTCCGTCGCGTCGAGCGTCTCCCATTGATCGCCCTCGTCGTCGCCGCGCGTCGGCGTCGACGCCGCGCTCCCCATGACGCGCGTCGCTCTGCGGCGTCGGGCGACGACCACGCGTCGCGCGGCGCTACACGTCGACGCGCGTGCGCGAACGCGCGAACGCGACGCGACGCGTCGAGCGTCGACGCGACGCGCGCGCGCGAATCGTGCGCGCGCGCGGTACGGCGCGAGAGACGCGCTCGAACGCGCCGTCGCGCGCGTTTAAAAATTTGCAAATTTGCAGCGCGCGCGAAAGCCGATGACTGCGCCGCGCGATGACGCGGCGAACGCGATGCGAGACACGGTGATGGCGACGGTGTCGTCATCGGTGACGTTCGCGCTGTCCGCGATCGCGACGCAGAGGATCGGGCTGATTTTAAACGTCGGGTGTTACGGCGGCGCGCTCGGCGGCGCGCTGAGCGCGGCGTGCGCGAGCGCGAGCGCGGCGGCGAGCGGACACGCGGCGAGAGAGACGGTGAATTTATATAGCGATGATAAAAGTCGGCGAGGCAAAAGACGCTCGAAATCTCGGCGACGGTCGAGTTGGAACGCGGCGATGGGGGTGGACGAGGACGAAGTCGCGCGAGACGTCGGCGTCGGGCTCGCGACGTTTATGGCGCTGAGTCGAGGCAATTTGGGAAGGATTTTACCGAGCGACGTCTCTCGCGTGGGCGCGAACGCGTACAAGAGTATCGCCGCGCGTGGCAGCGATTACGCGAGCGAAGGACAGAAAAAAACGCTGCAAAAGTGGTTTAAAAAATTTGGCTGTCATCACTGCGGAAGCTCGAAAGGCAAGGTCATCGGCGACCACATGCCGCCGAACAAGACCGCGTTCGGTAGCGGGGCGCGCGCGGCGGCGAATCGAGGCGCGTCCACGACCAGACGCGTGTTCAACTTCATTCGCGGCGTGCCTTTGCAGCGTTTCTATCCTCAATGTGAGTCGTGCTCGGCGTTACAGAGCATCGCCGTGCGCACCGGCGCGACGAAACTCGTCTCGCACGCCGTCGGCGTTAGGTACGCCGTCTTCGCCGGCGCCGCCGTCGGCGTCTCGACGTTGCACTTCGGGACAATCAAAACCTGGGTGGACGATAAAGTTAAGCGCATCAACGGCGTCGTGCGCGCGTGAGCCGCGGACGAACGCCGATAGTATTGGTCATAGCAAATCATAGGTCACCAGCCGCCGGCGCCCTTCGTCGCTCTCGCCGCACTTTCGCGCGTCTCGCGGTCCCGAGCGTCGCGCGCGACATCGAGACGCGAGAAACGCGCGCGAAGGACGCGTTCGCGGCGATCGCGCGCGCGTCATGGTCGCTCCGGGATGGCAAAACAAGAAGAAGAAAACCTTGAAGGCGCGCGACAGCAAAAACTCGAAGGCGCTGAAATTGAAACGAGGGACGAAAGCCAAACACGACGCGATGAAGAAGCGCGTGAGCGGTAAAGCGCGGACGGGGAAAGCGGCGAGGCACGCGCTGCGGAACGAACGGCGCGCGGCGAGAAACGCGATAGATGATGCGGCGAAGAAGGCGAGCATGGAGAACCAAGACGTCGTGATGAAGTAGACCGCAGACCGAGTCGCGTCCGCGAGGGAGCGTCGGAGATTGTAATAGTACGTATTTGAAGAGAAATTAATTAAATCACGTTCGTGTGTTTGAATGTGCGAGTCAAATCGAAAACCGCGCGCTGCTATCTAGAACGTCTTCGACGAACGGAAAAACAACGGCGCTCTGTCAGACGATTTCAGGGGTGACTGTGTCGTCTCCAGACGCTGCAGCGGCGGCTTGCGCGGTCATGAGCTTGAAGACCCGACTCGCGAAAACAGATGGCTTCTCGATGGAGAAACCAGACGTCAGCAAAGCGGTGTCGAACAAGAGTTGGCAGTTGTCTGCGGCTTCGGCGACGCCGGATTCCTTCATCTTTTTCAACTGAGCGATGACGGGAGAAGCGGGGTTGATTTCCATCGTCTTCTTGCCCTTCATGTAATCTTGCGCGCGGTTATCACCCATGGCTTGGGCTTTCATGATGCGCTCCATGTTCGCGGACCAGCCGAATTTGGAAGTCACTAAGACGCACGGGGTGTCTGTGAGACGGTTTGACACCTCAACCTTTTCGACTTGTTCGCCGAGCGTGGCCTTCATCCAGTCCGTGAGATCTTTGTACTCTTCCGCGAGCGCTTCGCGCGCGGCTTTGTCTGCATCGTCCTCATCACCGAGATCAAGCGCTTCCTTGGAAGCGTCGACGATGGGCTTTTCCTTGAACGTCGCCAAGTTGGCCATGGCGACTTCATCAATCGGATCGAGCAAGTATAAGACTTCGAAGCCCTTTTGCTTGAGCTTTTCGAGGAACGGAGAAGCTTCAGCGGCGTCCTTGTTGTCTGCAGCGACAAAATAGATGCTGTTTTGGCCCTCCGGCATGTCGTTCAAGTAGTCGTCCAAGCCTCGCAACTCGCCGTCGTCGCCGCTCTTCGACGTGGTGAAGCGCAAGAGTTCAGCCAAATCCTTGCGGTTGTCCGCGTCTTCGATGACGCCCAACTTCAGATTACGTCCAAAGTTTTCCCAGAACGTGTCGTAATCGTCACCCTCACGCGCGGCGATGTCACGAAGCATGTCAAAAGTCTTGCGAATCAAGCGCTTGCGAATGACGCGTACGATGCGAGATTCTTGAAGGATTTCGCGAGAGACGTTGAGAGGCAAGTCGGAAGAATCGACGACGCCTCGAACGAAGGTGAGGTATCGCGGCAACAACGACTCGTCAAACTCGTCGGAGATGAACACGCGTCGAACGAAGAGTTTAATGGCCTTCGATTTGGACATCATGTCCTGTTGCTCGAACGGCGCCATGCCTGGGACGAACAAGATGGAGCGGAATTCGATGTCGCCCTCCACGGCGAAATGCGAGTGCGCGAGCGGGTCGAGGAACTCTTTGAACGTGGATTTGAAGAACTCGTTATACGACTCTTGCTCGACATCCTTGGGCGAACGAACCCAGATGGGCTTATCGTTGTTGGCCGTCGTCCACTCTTCCACTTGCTCGAACTCCTTCTTCTTCACGGGTTTGGGTTCCGGCTCGGTGAACTCCTCGCCCTTGGCCTCGGCTTCGGTCTTCTTCTTCTCCCACGCTTCCTTCAAAGCATCGGTAGAAGCCTTGTCTTCGACTTCCTTTTCCTTGGTCGTCTTCGCCCAGACATCGATGGGGAAAGAGATGAACTCGCTGTACGTCTTCACGAGCGACGACAGCTTTTCCCCTGTGGAGAATTCCTCGCATCCTTCCTTGAGGTGCAAGACGATTTTTGTCCCGCGCGCGATGGCTTCTTCGCTCTCCTTCACGGTGTACGAGCTGGCGTTGATCTCGGACTCCCACACCCACGTCTTGTCGTCGTCACCCGACGCCGCCTTGGAGTACACGGTGATTTTATCAGCCACCAAAAACGCCGAATAAAAGCCGACGCCGAATTTACCGATCAAGTTTTCCCCGTCGCTTCGGCTCTGCAACATTTCCATAAACTTGGCCGTTCCCGAGCGCGCGATCGTCCCGAGCGACGACACGAGATCTTCTTTGTTCATCCCAATCCCCGTGTCCTCGATCGTCAGCGTTTTCGCCTCGGGATCTCCCTTAATCTTAATTCTCAACTCCTCGTTCCCTCCCATGGCGTTCGGGTCCGAGAGCGCGGAGAATCGAAGCTTGTCGCACGCGTCGCTCGCGTTCGACACGAGCTCGCGCAAGAACACATCCTTATTGCTGTACAACGAGTTCACGATCAAATCCATCAATCGGTGCACCTGCGCGCGCGCGAGCACCGCGATCGTCAGTCTCGCCGAAGTTCCCTCCGTTCCCTCTCGCGTCTTCTAGAAGGCCTTCTAGAAGGCTCTCTTCCGTCGCGCGCGCGACGCCCTCGCGCGCCTCCGTCTTCGCCACCACTCGCGCGCCGTCTCGCGTCGTGCGCGCACCTCGGCTTGATACTCAAACGTCTCTTCCGTCGCCGCCGCGCGCGTCGTCGTCAGCGCGCGCGCGCGTCGCGGCGTCGCCGTCCGCATCGCCGCCGCCGCCTCGACGTTCGTCATCGTCTTCGTCGTCGTCTTCGTCGTCGTCGTCGTCGTCGTCATCGCTCGCGCGCGCGTCGTCGTGTGCGCGCCGTGCCGCACTTTGCGTCGGATTGGATTGGTTTCGTCGCGGCGGCATGGGCGCCGTCGGGCGATTCACGGGCGCGCCGCTGGCGCGCGTGATGTGCGCGATGACGCTCGCGACGTCGGTCGCCGCGCGCGCGATGCACGGCGCGCGCGCGGCGACGGTGATCGAGCGCGCGCTGTCGAGGACGCGCGGACGAGGACGCGGGCGAGGACGCTGGGGCGACGCGCGCGCGCTCGCGGCGATGGTCGGACGCGAGTGGGGGTTTTGTCACGGCGCCGCGGAGCTCGTGATCGGGATGACGCTGCTGAGCGAGCTCGGTCGAGCGGTCGAGCGGGCGTGCGGCACGCGGAGGTTCGCGGGGGCGACGTTGGCGGCGCGGTGCGCGATGGAGATCGTGTCGAGGGTCGCGTGGCGCGCGCGAGGGGTCGGGAACGACGTGTCGGGGCCGTACGGCGTGGTGTTCGCGCTGTTGGCGATGTATGGACGGGAGATTCCGGCGACGGCGACGTACGCGGCGGGCGTCGGCCCGCTGAGCTTCGCGTTGAGCGATAAATCGTTGACGTATTTCAGCGCTCTGTGCCTGGCGCTCGGTCGAGGGATCGTCAGCGCGAGATTGGCGCTCATAGGAACGTTCGCGGGGTACGTCGTCACGGATGGCATCGGCCTCGATCACCGCGCGTTGGCGGCGCCGGAGTGGGTGGCGAGCCTGTGCAGAGGCTTCGGCGCGCCCGGGCCAATCATCCGCGTTCGCGCGAGTAGTCGACCGCGAGGGCGCGGTGGTGACGGCGCGGTCGGCGTCGAACCGAGCGCGGAGAACATTCAATTGCTCGTGTCCATGGGATTCGATGAAGCCGCCGCCGCTCGAGCGTTGCGCCGGGCGAACGACGACGTGCAGCGCGCGACGAACATTTTACTCACGGTGTGAGCGCGCGCGCCGTGCGTAATATCGCGCGCGCCGTGCGCTCATCGCATGTAATATCTGTATGTCTAGTAGAATTCGTTGTTGTTACACGCCGCGCGCCCGTCGTCGCAAAATCTAAAACTGCGCGATTCTCGGCAAGAGCGACGGCATCGCCGCGTGTCGTCGATAGTTCCCCGTCAACGCCAATCCGCGCGCGCCGAATCCACCCCCCCCTCGCACGCTTTCGCAGCACGTCGTCGCCAACGCTTCTTCCCCGCTCGCCGCGAACGTCGTCGCGGTGTCTCCGCCTCCGCGCTCCCGCGCCCCCGTGTGCACGCCTTGCTTTTGCTTGTGTTTCGGCGACTTCGTGCACACCACGAACAGCCTCCCGCGCCGTCGCACGATCCTGCACGCCTCGCACAGTTTCTTTATCGCCGTTCGAACCTATCGCGTCGCGCGTCGTCGTCGGCGTCAGTCGTCGCGTCGGTCCCGTCGTCGAGCGAGGCGTAGGTCACGCCGAGCGTCGCGTCGCGTCGCGTCGTCGCGTCGTCGCGTCGTCGGGCGCGCGCGCGACCGCGACCGCGTCGTCCGCGACGTCGTCCGCGACGTCGTCCGCCATCTCGCGCCATCTCGCGCACCTTCATCGCGTCGAGGCGACGATCGCGCCGCAGTGCGGGACGCCGCGACGTCGCGCGGCGACGCCATGGCGCGCGAAAACGTCTTCCACGTCGAAAAGCACGCCAACGACGCGCTGCACAACCCGCCGAAGCGAGGGCGGACGCACACGGTGCGAGAGATCGAGGCCGCGGCGCGCGCGCTCGGACGCGCGACGACGAAGGACGACGACGACGATGGCGACGGCGACGGCGATGGCGACGGCGTCGCCGCGGGCGACGTCGTCGTCGTCGATGGATGCGTCGTGCGCGTCGACGCGACGCGAAAACGATCGACGAAGACGACGCGCGCGCGCGAGTCCGCGCTCGCGACGAGCGGGGCGCTGGGTAAGGGCAAACGAAGAGCGCTCGCGGAGGAGGACAGGTGGAAGACGATGTCGCGCATCGAGAGCGGCGGGACGGCCGGCGCGGCGGCGCTTCGAGAGGCGAGGCGAGCGACGTTGGGACTGTCGCGCGGAGTTCGTGGGGAACGGGGCGACGACGACGGACCGGTCGTCGTGCCGGAGGGAGATTTACGCTTCGTCGACGGTTGGGCGGTCGGACGTCTGGACGGCGCGGCGGAAGGTTCGGAGACAGTAACGGGCGCGAGATCGCTCGATAGATCGCCCGACGGCGTCGCGGTGAAGTCGAAATCGATCGATGTATCGTTCGGACGCGCGAAGAAGAAGCGGCGAGACGCGGGACGAGTCGCGGAGACGACGACGACGAGTCGACGCGTCGGCGGTTTATCGTTCGACGTCGAAGAAGATTAGCGCGTAGAGCATGGCTCAGCCATCAACCACTAGGATCGCTGGGATAGATATAGTGATAGAGCTAGTACAGCAATTGCGAAATGCTTACATGACGACGCACTGGTCGCCGTTTGCCGGCGACGCATCGTTCGGATTATCCGGGATGGGTGCGTCCAGAGGCGCCGCGCTAGAATTCCGCGAGTTGCGGTAACATTCGGGCGGTTTGAATTCTACGCTCTTGACCGGGGCAGACTTGACTACGACTGGCGCTGCTTTCGGCAAATCGCGCGGCGCTGGAACGAGCGCTGGGGCCTGATTTACCACCGCCGCCGGCGCCGACGTGGACTCGCCGCGCGCCGCCGACGCAGTCGCGACTTCGACGTCCAATCCATCAATCGCTAATTTCTCACACTTCTCCGCCGCCCAGCACCCGCCCAGCACCCGCTCGCTCTGTGTGCCTCTCTCTTCCTCATCAATCACTTTCAAAAAGTCGAGGCGAGTGCCGCCGACGTCTTCGGCGCCGCTGAACCGCCCAGTCCTCGTCCCACTATCGACGCCGAAGCCACCGCCGAACGCGTCCACGGGTGTGTTCGGCATCGATTTCGCTTTCCTCTGCGCCTCTAGTCTCGATCGCGCGCTGCTAACGCGAGCCATCGCCGCTTCGGTGGCTTTGCCTATGTCTTCAAAGTCCCGTCGGTTTCGCTCTTTCACCGTCGGCGACGCGCGGGCGGACTGCGACATCGAACGATGAATCGAATTTCTCTCGCTGAGACGTCTTATCGCGTCTTGCGTTCCTCCAGCGCGGCGTTTGCGCGCGCTATATCACGCTCGGTGCGATGGCTCAGGTAAAGCAAAGCCGTCGGTAGCGCGCAAAGGGTGCACAGCGCGAGCAATGGAGACGATAACACGAAGCCTTTGAGTGCGTCGCGCAACGGCTTTAAGACCTCGGTCGTGGTTGAGTGCAAGAGCTCGAACTCCATGCACACCGCCGAGTCGCGAACTGCGGCGGGGCGCGCGGAAGCGAAGCGCCGAGAAGAGTGAGACATAGCGCGGACGAATGAATATGAAAATATGAAAACTACCTATACCTACAGTTTACTCAAACCCACTGCAGCGGCCGGCAGGACCTTGTACGGGTTCATGATCCCGAACGGATCGAGCGCGCGTTTCATCGTCGCCATGAGTTCGACGGCTTTGGCGTCTTTACTATAGTGAATTTCTTCCGCCTTCATCACCCCTAACCCGTGCTCAGCGCTGACACTTCCCCGTTCATCGCGCGTGTACTCGTACACGAACGGCTCAATCGCACGTTCGATGGCGTCGTCGTATTCCGCGCACGACACATTCAAATGCAAATTTCCGTCTCCCGCGTGCCCGTATCCGAGCACCTTCACCCGCGATCCGAACATCGGACGTAAACGATCGCGCAATACGACGACTAAATTGTACATGCGAGCCGTCGGCAGTGAAAGGTCGTATTTGTACACCGCGCCCGCGTACTTGAGCGCCACCGATATGCGTTCGCGAAGAGTCCACAACGCGAAGGCGTGCTTCTCGTCTCTACCCACGACGCCATCGACGACGATGCGCTGACTCTTGACGACGTTCAAAAATGCGTCGAGTTTAGCGGTATCGTGTTTCGCATCGCTACCGCTGGTCTCGATGACGACGTAAAACTCGCACGGCTTCCCGGGTAGAGGGTCTCGCGTGCCGCTGAGTTGGGCCAAGACCAAGTCCAAACTTTCTCGGTCGAAAAACTCGTACGCGCTCAGAATTTCCCCGAGGAGCCCTCGAGCGAGCTTGAGCATCTCAACGCACTTCGCGAACGATTCCAAGCCGAACAAAGCCACGTTTACGCTCCGCGGCGCGCGCGGCGTGGAAATCGCCACCTTTGTCACCACGCCGAGCGTTCCTTCGGCGCCGATGAAGAGTTGCTTCAAATCGTACCCCGTGTTGTCTTTCCGCAGCGTGCGAACGAGGTCCAGTACATCCCCGTTCGGTAAAACGACCTCCAACCCGAGCACGCTTCCCCGTAAGCTGCCGTATCGCAACAATCTCAAACCGCCCGCGTTGGTCGACACGCACCCGCCCATTTGACACTTCCCTTTCGCCCCTAAATCGAGAGGCACCGTCATCCCTCGCGCGCGCACCGCGCTCTCCAGCTCCTCTAACACCACTCCCGCCTCGCACACCGCGCATCCCGCGTCTTCGTCGATGGAGACGATATCTCGCATGCGCTCCAGCGACACCACGACTTCGTCTCGCGTCGGCGTCCCGCCGCCCACCAGCCCCGTGTTCCCTCCCTGCGGCACCACCGCGATCCTCCGCGCGTGGCAGTGACGCATGACTTTCGAAACTTCTTCCGTCGTTCGCGGCAGCACCACCACCGCGCTCGCGCCGACGTATTTCCCCATCCAGTCGACGCTGTACTTTTTCACATCTTCCGCGCGCGTCAACACGCGCGTCGCGTCGCCGCCGAGCGCGTCGACGAACGCGTCCGCGTCGCTCGCGCGCACGACACTGAACGGCCACTGTCGCGCGCGCGCGTCGCTCGCGCCGGCGCCGCCCATGGACGCCGACGCGACACTCTGTGACGCGACACCCGGTCTGGCCGACGCCGATGCCGCTCGAACTCGTCGACGCGGACACGCAGGTGGCGGGAAATCACGCGCACGGACGCATGGCGAAACAATCGCCGTGCGGGACGTGGTTTTACAAGCCCCACGTCGCGGGCGACGCGCGGAGCGCGGTAGAGTTTGCGTTTTACGCCGACGTTTCGAGAGAGGCGAAACTCGACGACGACGACGACGACGACGACGCGGTGCCGCGCGAGCGCGTCGATGACGCGGTGCCGACGCCGAAGACGCCTGATGACGCGAACGACGCCGCGCGCGCGCTGCGAGCGTTCGTGTGCGCGCGGATACCGAGGTGTCCGGCGTCGCGCGCGAGCAAGACGCGAGGACGAAACGAGACGTTCGGGACGAGCGATGGGTTCGGGGATGGGTTAGACGTGGATGGGTACCTGAGATTGAAGAATTTGACGTTCGGATACGCGCGACCGTGCGTGATCGATCTGAAGATCGGCGTTCGAACGTGGGATGGGAAGCACAGCGCGGAGTATTTGGAGAAGCGAGCGAAATCAGAGGCGGGGACGACGCACGAGACGCTCGGTTTCAAGGTGTGCGGCGCGCAGACGTACGACGCGAGTGGTGCGCTGCAAAGGTTGTCGAGGGATGAATGTAAACGCATACGCATGAGCGAGGCGCTGACGAAGGAGACGTTGGAAAATTTCGTGCGCGATCCCGCGACCGGGGAGAGGAACGCGTGGTTTTGGCCGGCGCTTTTGAAGCAGTTGTTAAGCGAACCCCTCAGAGCCCTGTCGTATCGATTAGTCGGTACATCGTTGCTCGTCGTGTACGAAAGCGGGAGCTTGGCGCCGTCAGAAATCGCGGGCGCGGTGTGCGTTCCAGAATCGAAATTGGAGGCTAGGTACATCGACTTTTGCCACGCCGTGCGTAAATGCGACGGCGAAGACGTGGATCATAATTTCGAGGGTGGGTTGAAACTGTTCCAGAGATTCGTCGAATCGATGTAGAAGTGCTAGAAACGATTAGCTAGACGTAGGTTATGTATCACGGGAGGTCACCGATCGCCTTAAACGCCTCTGACACGCGGATAAACATCCTCGTCGCCGATTTTCGTTCGCTCTCCGCCTTGTGCGTGTGCTTATCGGGATGCCACAACAGCGCGGCTCGGCGGTACGCCTTGGCTATTTCTTGCTTTGATGCATTAACGGCGACGCCCAGAGTTTTGTAGTGCTCGACTTGCACGTTACGTTCGCGTTGGATCTCAAAAACTCGCTGCGAGCGCTCGCGTTGGCGCTCGCGCTGCTCGTGTTCAAACCTGGCGCGACTCGCTTCTCTCTCGCGAGCCCAGTCTTTGCATACGCTGTGATCGGACGCGCGACAACCACATATCGAGCAAAAGCACACGATTTCTGGATTGTTTGCTTCGGTCTGCGGGAAGACGAGTTTGAATCCGGGGCACTCCGTGCACGTCTGACAGCCGACGCGTTCGGCGCCGGAGACGGCATCGCATGTCGATTCGCAAACTGTTTCCTCTCGCTCTAGCGCAATCTGCACGCGCTCACCTAGTAGTCGCACGCGATGGCGTCGAACGCAAGCTTCATCTTCCTTGCGAGTCTTTTCGATGCGTTCAAGACGCTCACGCTTGCGAAATTCCTTTTCGTTGCAATGGTTACTCGACTCACATCCACAACGTGCACATCGAGTGCCATCGCGGGCGAGCACCACTGCATTGTACAAAGCCGTGTATTCTTCATTGTTCGCGTCGTGATTCGGCAACGGCGCGCGCTTCCATGAAGAAAATTTCGCGAAGGAGGTGCACGCTTTGTCGCAAATCTTGCACGGACCGCGAAGCACACCTTCAGCGTCGGCGTCGCCCATCTCACCGCACGGTTCTTTAACCTTGAACAAATCGGCGAGAGAATCAACCTTTAACCCTGGCGGCTTGATCATTTTCACTTCCGTCGCTCGCCGTTTCGTCGCACCCGCGAGAACGATCTTCTCTGCGTTACGCTGTTGCTGGCGTGCAAATTGCTCTTCTTCCCATCTTTCGGCCCAGAGTTCATCTGCATCTTCGACTTCAGCAGCGTCCGTCACGGAGTCGGCGTGTTCGCCCTCGAATGCTTTAAACATGTTCATACTATCTGCCATTCGCAGGTCGTCGTCCTGCTCGTCGGTATCTTCGCCGGCGACGACGCGCAATAATCGTGACATTAGCGATGACTCTTCCCCCTCCTCCTCCTCCTCCTCCTCCTTTTCTCTACGATTGGACATGGGCATAGAAACACCAACTGTGCTCGTCGCCGCATGCTTCATCGATACTTCGCTATCGACGTTGCGAATCGCGGTTTTTACCGGCCCGAGACGTTCGCACGTCGCCACTTCGACGCGAATGTCACGCATCACGCGCTCGAGACGCGATAACAGCGACTTGGCTTCCTCGATCGACTGTTTTATCGTCAAACAGACGGAATCAGTATCCTCAAAGTCAGCAGGCGCGGGCGATGGCGTCGCCGTCGGCGGTCCCGCCGGTTTCGTTGGCGCCGGTTTCGTCCGCGGCGCGCGCGAGCGTTCGCACGCTTTCAACCCGTCTCGCGCCGTTTGTGACGTCGGGTCGAGCTTCAACGCGAGTTCGAATGATCTCTTGGCCACATCGGTGTTCCCCATCGCCAACGCCGCCGCGCCCACGCGCGTCCTCGCCTTGGCGTAATGCCCGTCGATGTCCACCGCGCGCTCGGCGTCGCTCAGCGCCTGCGAATACTTGCCCATCTTCAAAAAGCACGCGCTACGATTGGAGTAACTCTTCGTATCCCCAGCCCTGCACTCGATCGCCCGCGTGTAGTGCCCCACCGCCCGTTCGAACCGACCGTCGTCGAACGCGTCGTTCCCTCTCTCGCGCCAATCCGCGTTCTCGTCCACGGCGTGCTCCGCGCTCGCGCACCCGCACCTCGAGCAATTCGTCAGCGTCAAATCGTTGTGCGGATGCGCTCGCGTCTCCCCCGCGCTCGACGCGTCTCGCGCGTACTCATTCGTGCGTTTCAAGTACCCCCCCGCGCACGCCGCGCCGCACCGCAGGCACTCGCCCCGGCACTTCCCGAACAGGTCCCGCGTCGTCTCGCGATTCGGTTCCAAGTGCGCCTCCGCGCGTCGTCCCGCGCGCGCGTCCATCACCGCGCGCCTCGCGCTCGCGCTCGATCGCGTCGGTCGCGTCGATCACTCGGCTCGCGTCGATCGCTCGCGTCGGTCGGTCGCGTCGGTCGCGTCGATCACTCGCGCGGCGTCCATCGCTCGCGAGGCGTTTTCGCCGTTTCTTTCCCATCGCGCGCGCGGTCGATCGGTCGACGACGTCGGCGTCAGCCCTATCGCGCGCGTCGCGATCGTCGCGCCGCACACGCGCGCGCGCGCGGTGGAAATCTCGGGTCTCGCGCGTCGACGCGCGCGCGAACGATGCGCGGCGTCGCGGTGGCGCCGACGCGGTGCGCGACGCGCGCGCGCGGCGACGCGACGCGCGGCACGGCGACGCGCGCGGGACGCGCGACGCGACGGGGACGCGCGATGGCGCGGACGGGCGACGACGAGGCGGCGAACGCGAAGGCGAGCGCGAGGGCGGGGAAGAAGTGCGCGGCGGTCGTCGCGGGATGCGCGATGGCGCTCGCGATGGCGAGCGCGCGGGTCGCGGTGGCGGATTCGCTGCCGGATGAAGTCGACGTCAAGGTGCTGTGCGACGCGGCGTGCGAAAAGCGGTTGGAGAGTCAAGAGTTTAAGACGACGAAGAGCGGGCTGAGGTACAAGGAAATCAAGGAAGGCGACGGGATGGAACCGCCGGTTGGGTTCCAGGTCGTCGTGGATTACATCGCCATGGATGAAAAGGGACGAATTTTCGATAACAGCTTGGCCAAGGGCAAGCCGAACGATATTCGCGTCGTCGACTGCGTGGGTTCGGGCGATTTTGATTCCTGCACCGTGATTCCGGGCATGGACGAGGGGCTGCTGACGATGAAGTCTGGTGGTGTTCGTAGGTTGTACATTCCGGGCGAGCTGTCGTTTCCGAAAGGGTTGGCGAGCGCGCCGGGTCGACCAAAGGTGCCGCCGTTTTCGCCAGTCGTCTTCGACGTCAATCTCTTGTACATCCCGGGTTTCGATTAGGAGGTTTCGCGTCATAATAACAAACATCAAAGTCAACATTACTCTCATATCAAATTCGTTCCTATATGAAAAAAGTCGTGCCCTAATAGTCCTCACCCCTCGTCAACACTTCGACGCCCGAGGACGGCTTCAACAAAATCGTGTGCTCGTACTGAGCGACGTACGACCCCTTGATGTCGCAAAGTGGCGGGTAAGGTTGGACGATGCCGTTATCGCACAGATTCTTTAGCGCCATTGAATAGCGCTGCTCACCGATACGATCTAAGTATCGCTTACAGAACGCCAACGTGCCAAAGTTTCGATCGATGACGCCGAGGAGTTGCTTGGCGCGAGGAAGACGAAGCGGCACGTGACCGACGTCAAAGTTCTTCATGTAGTGACTGCATTCGCCATCCTCGATGACGTAACTGCGAGAGAAATAAACGTAAGCGCACGCGGTCAGTGAAAGTCGAGAAGCAAGCGAGGAATGTCAAGACCAATGGAGGCTGCGCGAACACTGGGAAGTCTCGCCGGGCGAGGTAGCGCGCAGTACTATGATATCTTGGTGTTCGATGTACGATCTCGGTGACGAGCTGGCCCGGAAAAACTCCAGACACTATGAAGACCATGACGGGTGTCACGAGTGACGGTCTTCGCCGTTTTAAATTCACCGAAATCGAAGAAAAAAAGAAACGAGCGAGCGAGCGAGCGAGCGAGCACGTACCCTCTCCCCGTGGTTCCAAAGGTTTCGATGGCGTAATACTCGCCCTCTTCCATCTTCGTTTGAACGCCACCTTTCACGATCGGGACACTTTTCCCGGCGTGAATCCTGTACGGATCGATGGAGTGCCCGTTCAAGTTGCTGCAGCACTTCACCTGGTACTCCTTGCCGTGAATTTCCACCGTGTGCGACTCCATGACTTCTTGCACCGCCTCACCGATATCGCACAACCGCACGTCGATCCCGGCCGATCTGATCCCGGTTTCTGTCGCCTCGTTCACCGCCTTCAACAGCGGGTCGTACATGTCGTTGAACGTCTTCGTGAACGCGCAGTCGATGATGCGTCCTTTCACTTGAACCCCAAAGTCGAATTTGATGACGTCGTCCTTATCGATCACGCTCTCGCACCCCCCGTTCGGCGTCCAATGCGCGGCGACGTGATTTTTCGAGCAACCCGTCGGAAACGCCACCCCAGCCTCCAGCCCGCGCTCCTCGATCAGCTTCCGCACGCTATTTTCCAACGTCTCGCACACGTCGATGTACTTCATCCCGGGTTTCACCCAATCGGAAATGTATTGCCGCACCTCTCGATGCACCTCCGCGCACTGCCGCGCCTCGTTGTACAGATTCTCTTCCAACCTCTCCAACTCTCGCTTCTCCTCGTCCGTCTCGCGCCACAGATTATGCTCGTGATGCGGCAATATCTCCCCCGCCGGATACTTCGCCCCCGGGTACAGCTCGCGCGACGGTCGACCTCGACGTCGGCGTCGACTCGGACGTCTTCGTCGTCGCTCGCGCTCGCGCTCGCGCTCGACGCGCCGCTCGCGCGCTCGACGCCCGCGGTCGCGCGCTTTTCGCGCGCCCTCGCCAGCGCGCGTCGCTCGGCGCGGTTCATGGCGACGCGCGACGCCGAGTGACGATCGACCGCACGTCGCGACGCGCGCGACCGCGACGATGGGCGACGACGGCGACGGCGACGGCGCGCCCGAGCGCGACGACGTCGAGGCGCTCGCGGACGACGTCGAGGCGCTGCGGATGACGCGCGACGACGACGGCGCGAACGACGACGACGACGACGACGACGCGGGCGACGACGGCGCCAAGGGTGGGTTCCTGGCGAACGTTTCGTGGACGCACGTCTTCTTTTTGTTGCTGTTCGTCGCGCCGACGGCGTTCGTGTGCTTGGACTACGTGTTTAATATCACGCCGCCGCCTGGGCGGGCGTACGGGACGCTGACGCCCGAGGGGAGGATGTATCGAGATAAGATAAAGGCGTTTTATTCCGAGTACGCGCCGGAGAAGGCGACGGCGGCGAACATGGAAAAGTTGATGGTGGCGTACAAGGGGAGAGAACGCGCGCTGTATAATACGATTCGGAAAAAGTACGCGCGGGAAAAGCGCAAGCGACACGATCAGAGGTACGACGAGGATTGATGGACGCGATGCAATATAAATTAATATTCGCTGAAACAACGAGCGCGTCTCGTCGGCGCAACTCGCACTCAGTGATCGTCGTGATCGTGGTCGTGGGGATGCGCCGGCGCGCCGCTCAGGAGAAATTTCGTGTTGGAGAAATCCTGCAGCAGCGGATTGTACCCGCTTCCGGTGACCGTGGCCGCGACGTCGGCGTAGTCCGTCATGAACTTTTTCGTCGTCACTATTGTACACAGCCGCGCGTTGGCGCGATGGGTGTTTTGACTTGACGTCGCGAAGTCGATCGCTCGCAACGTGTCAAAGCACGTCGGAAAGAAGACGTCAGCCGATCCCGCCAGTCGCTCGGGCAAGAGATATGTGTCGTGATCGTCGGTTTGCCCGCCCACGCGCTGAGTTGCGACGAGAGGCGCGTTCACGCCTTCGATGCGCACGTTTGGTAGGGTGTCGAAATCCGCCGCGATGAAACGATGGTTCGGGCGCTTGGCGTGCAACGTCTCCATGAGTTGCATCGAGCCAGTGGGAACGAACCATGTTTCGTCCCCGCTCGACGCCAAAGAAGTAAGCGCGCGACGAATCGAGTGCATGAACCCGCGTGGGTTGTACGCGCCACCATCACCGTCCACGGCTAAGTCTGCGGTCAAATCGATCGCCTGCAACGTTCTCTGAATCAACGCATCCGCGAGCGGTGCCTCGCGTTGCGCGAGCTCGCCGGTCGTCAAATTTCTCACTATTTCCGTTTGCATCCATTCACCTTCACCGCGTTTAGGCCGCCACACCCTGTCGTGTGGTAGGTTATCCAACACCTCGAGCGCGATGACGAAACAGGTCTCCTCGTTCGTCGCGCCCCACGTTTGGAGACTCGTCGCGTCGCCCACCGTCGCGTCGTGGACGTCATTCGCGTGTCCCGAACGCCGCACGCGGTTGAGCTGGTCATCACACAGCCTTTTACTAATATCAATCGATGTATACCTCATCTTTTCGTACACTTTCGGCGCCTCTCTTTTCACCGCGTCTAAAAATCCACTCGCAAACGTACCCGCGCCGCCGCCGATTTCGTACACACGCAACGGCTCCAACGCCTCGTCATCGCCGCAATCGCCCCGATGCGTCTCTAATATATATCGCACCAACGCATCGGCGTAATGTGGGGCGAAGATCTCTCCCGGCGTCAACCATTGCGCGCCTAAACGCGCGTATCGCCGGTTGAGCTCGCCAAAGTAATCATCTTGTCCCCGTAGCGCCTTGAAATCGATCGCGCCTTCGTCCATCGTCCCCACGGGCGCGCTCGTTTTGCGATCATTGGTAAAGTACCCTTTGTTCGGCGCGTACAGCGCGTCGTGGAGGTGCTCGCGCAGCAGCGTGCGCTTCGCCTCGGACGGTTTCGTCTCGTTCGACGGTTTCGACCGACGCGACGACGTCGACGCCTCGCGCGACGCGTCGTTCGCGAGAAAGACGTCCGAACGCGCGCCGCGCGCGAGCAGAGATGTGATTTCTCGCGCTCGGCGCGCGCGACGCGCGAGCATCGCGCGCGGTGACGACGACGACGGCGTCGATGACCAGTCGCGCGTCGCGCACTGGGGGCGTCGCGCTCGAGCGACGACGTCGACGAAGATTCGATCGACGATCGTGCGCGTCCGTGGAACGAATGAATGGTTCGTGCGAATGATGACAACACTAAAGCTTCGAGCGGCGAATCTCCATCTTCGCTATGGTTTCTAAGTGCACCTCATCCGGCCCGTCGGCGAGGCGGAGGGTGCGGGCGCCGGCGTAGAGACGGGCGAGAGGAGTGTCCTGACTCACGCCGGCACCGCCGTGGATTTGGATGGCGGCGTCGATGACGGAAAGCGCTGCGGCCGGTGCGGCCACTTTACAGGCAGCCACGGCGCCTCGAGCGAGTTTGATACCTCGCGCGTCGAGTTCGTGCGCGGCTTGCAGCGTGAGCAATCGAGCGCCGTCCAGCGTGACGCGACATTGACCGAGTCTTTGGAGTACTGCCCCGTTTTCCGCGAGTGGTTTGCCGAAGGCGACTCGAGATTTTGCTCTCGCGCTTGCGAGTTCCAACGCGCGCTCACCCATGCCGATCAATCGCATGCAATGATGTAATCGTCCCGGACCCAGACGACCCTGGGCGATTTCAAAACCGCGCCCTTCGCCGAGTAATATGCTCGCCGCGGCGTCGACGCGCACATTGGTGAACGTCACCTCGGCGTGTCCGTGCGGGGCATCGTCGTACCCGAAAACGGTCAACGGACGAACGACGCGCACGCCCGGGGCATCCATCGGACACAGCACCATGCTCTGTTGGCGATGCTTCGCCACGCCCGATCCATCTTTTGCGGTTTTGCCCATGAAAATAATAACCTTACACCTCGGATCGCACGCCCCCGAGGTCCACCATTTGCGTCCGTTCAAGACGTAATCTGATCCTTCGCGCGCGATGGCGCTCTCGATGTTCGTCGCGTCCGAGCTCGCGACTGCGGGCTCGGTCATGGCGAAGCACGATCGTATTTCACCGGTGAGCAACGGGCGCAACCATCGCTCTTGCTGCTCTACCGAGCCGTATCGCAACAAAACCTCCATGTTGCCCGTATCAGGCGCAGAACAATTGAATGCCTCGCTCGCCCAAACACTCGCGCCCATGACTTCGGCGAGATACGCGTATTCGAGATTCGTCAGTCCTGGACCCGCGAACAGCGTCGACTCTTCGCCGTCGTTGGGGCGAATTTTCAATAGCGCCGCGCTGTCGAGGGGCAGCCACAAGTTCC
>JACLAB010005811.1_pt1 | contig 22880 bp, 36 predicted proteins | sample 8027921 | NCBI WGS metagenome assembly JACLAB01 (sample SAMN15725117, study PRJNA655200) | protist metagenome | isolation source: fluorescence activated cell sorting (FACS) single amplified genomes of... | place: USA: West Boothbay Harbor, Gulf of Maine | collected 2000-07-19
GTGTTCCTGTAACTACTCTAGCCAATACTATTCAAATGGCGGGTGTCATGGACGGTATTCATACCATAGACGTGGGTATGTTAGTTCTTCCTATGCTTATGGAAATGATGATGATGATTGGTGACAGTGCTGGTATTGAATATGATAAAGGATTAGAAGACCCTACTAAAAGTAAAATACGAGATTCTTTGTTTGCAAAACTAATTAACAAGTATGAAAAGAAGGTTGAAACTGCAGACTTAGATTCTTCAAATGAAGAAGTTATGGAAGATATAGAAGAAGAGGTTGAAAAACCTTCTGGCTTAATGGCACGGAGAACGTAATGAGTTTTTGGACAGGGTTTACTACAGGATTAGCTAGCAGTGTAGACAAAAGTTTACAAGCGTCAATGAAGGCACGTGATGAAGAACTTAGCCGTGCTAGAAATTTTTGGATGCAACGCCAAGCTACTAAGCTAGAAAAGGCTGAAGAAGAAAAAGCTGATTACGATAAAAAGGCTGAAGAAGCGTTTAACACACTGGCTGAAGAGTTAGGTGATCCGACTTTTGCTGTAGCAGCTATGCGTAAATTAGGTACGCCTGACGATGCCTTAAAGTATATTGAAAATGTAAAAGCAACTCGTGCTACCTTGCAGCCGGGCGAGTCTTACCTTATGCAAGATGACTTTATTGACTACAAACCGGGTAAGACTGTGTTAAGTAAAGAGGAAGCATTAAAAGATATACGCATGAAAATGCCTAGCATCGGCAAAGTAACAGAAGAAGCTCTAGCCGTTGATGATCCCATTGCTAGATTGTTTGGACAAGATAGTAAACTGGCTGCTCGTGCTGCAGAAAACATTAATAAACGATTTGCCGACATTTCTAACATTGACCAAAGACCTAAGAGTGATATTGGAACTATTAGACAAGTTGATCTGTCACGTCAGATTGCGGCTAAAGAAGCGGCATATACGGACAAAACTCGTGGCAGAGAAGATGTTCGTTTTAAGATTGAAGTTGATGCAGCAAAACAAAACAGTAGTAGAATAGATCAAGCTATGAAAATAGCTTCCGCTGCAGAAAAACGTGCGCAAGGTCAATTTGCATCTGATCAAGATCAGCGTGACTTAGAAAATGCTAGGGCAGAAGTTGCAGCGTTACAAAGGCAGTCTACACTTATTCAGCAAGCTGAAGCACATGTCAAGGATATGGAGTTAAAGGAACTTAGTATTGAAGAGGCTAAAGCCGAAGCACAGAAACGTAAAGAGCATCCTATCTTTAAGAGTTTTGAGGACATGGCAGTGTATGCATCACAAAAATTAATATCACCTGATCTATCTGAGCAAGAGAAGTCTGACTTTGAGCGTATGTATACAGATGCAATTGCTGGTGCTAATGCCTATAACTCAGCAACTTCAGACAAAACTGGAACAGGTATAGAGTTCTCTAAGCAAAGCCTTGACAGCATTATCGAAGGTGCTAGAAAACTTGAACTAGAAAAAGTACCGACTAGAAAAATTGGTGATAAGGTAGAACTAATCATTGAAGGAAATGAAGCTGCGTACTATGGCGGTATGGAACGTGCTTTAAATACAGTTATAAGGCGGCTTACACCTAAAGGCAAAAGTATGTCACCGGAAGCAGAAAGATATATAAAATCTTTGAAAGCAGATAATACTCAAAAGGCATTTGGCTATGCTTCATCTATAGCTTCGGAATATGCTACAGCAAAAGCTGAAAATAAAAGCACTAAGAAAATTAACTATGTACCGTTTAATGTTGTTGAGGGTGCGGTTAAATCTTTACAACAAGCCAATCCTAATATGACTGATGGTCAAGCCACAATACAGTATGCTAAAGAAAATAATTTAAAAGCAGGTACTGTTGTGCCATCAGATACTACAGGAACTAAGTATGCTATTTGGACAGGTACTAAATTTATAGAAGCTAGTGATATGGGCAGATAAATGGCAACGCTAGATTTTAGTGACTTGTTTAAAGATGATGAGGCAGAAGTAGTAGATAAGGATACTACTACTACTGAAAGTAAAAGTGCGCTTAATTTCAGCGATTTGTTTGAAGATGATGAGCCTGAAGTAGAAGAAACTACTCCAACAGAAGTTACAGAACCTGTTGCAGCAAGTTCACTTAATATATTTGATGATGACGCCGACACTACTGAAGATGTAGAAACAGAGCCTGCACCTGTAGAAGAAACACCAGAACAAATCTTGGCACGTACAGGTGAAGTACCTGAAGGCTTTAAAGCAGTGCCACGAGTACCTACTGGCGATCAGCCAGAGGATTATCTCCCTAAACTAGAACCTATTGATGCGCCTACACCAACAGTCTCAGATCAAACTGAGTCTGCATTTAATTATGCCGAAACTAGGAAGATGTCAGACTTCTTTTCAGAAGATCAAGATACTATGGCTTTATTTACAGATAGTGAAACGGATAGTACAGAGGAATTTATTAAAGAAAATATTCCAGAGTCAATACAGTGGGCCGTAAAACCTTTGGCAGATTTAACCAATGATGGACTAGGAAAGTTAATAGTAGGTATGACTTTTGCTTCTGACAGTGGTGCAAACCTTGGTGTAGCTTTAACTAAAGGACTAAAAGCCGCAGGTGTAGATGTTCCTTTTGGTGATAGGCTTGGAGGTGAAAAGTTTGCGGGTGATGCTGGTATGCTCTTAGAGATGATAGAAGCGGTAGTACCGGGAGCCAGTGGTGCGTTAAGCCCTGTCAGAAAAGCTTATAGAGAAGCCGCCAAAGGAGCAAAGGCTAAAGCCGCTGGCGAAAAAGCACGTACTAAACTGCTTGACCGTAAGATGAATATCAATAAGGCCAAAGAAGCTACAGCAGAAGAGATAGCAACTAAGACAGCACGTGCTGAACAGGTAGCTGCAGAGAATGTAGACCTAAAGAATGAACTTATCTTAGGCTTTGAAGAGCAGACAGGTAAGACCATATCAACTGTAGTAGACGGTGTGCGTGTAGTTGATGATGAACTAGCACGTAAGGCAGGTATAGAAACTGCTAGAGAAATAGAATTTAAAGACAGGAAAACATCAGCAGGTGATGTTATCACATCAGGCAAAGATGTTGAAGTTGCGGATGATGACACAGCTAGACTTTTGTTTAATTTGCAAGGGGAAAGTGATTCTATTGTAGCACCTATACTCAAGCCAGAGAAGCTAGATGGCTTAGTTGCTGCAGCAGCTGACTTTAAAACTAAATATCCTGACGCATTTGATAATGACAAGACTGTAATTGATAACCTACTTGACCTGACTATCAACAAAGAACTGATAGCTGGTGATGAACTTATTGACACGTTAAACAAATACAATGTATCTTTTGAGGATTACATCCTTACTGTTGTAGGCTCTGGTTCACAAGCTGGTAAAGTACTTAATAAACTGTCTCAGATTAAACGTGCAAGGCCACTCAATGAGATGCAGGACTTGCAACGTGCAGCTACACAGGCACGTCAGGGTAACATACGTAATAACATTATGCGCTTAGAAGGTATACGCCGTGGTGGACTTGTATCACAGCTTGCTACCGCTGCACGTAACTTAACATCTGCAGGTATTCGTGCGCCACTAGATACACTAGGTAATGTAATGGACACTGCATTATACAATGCAGGAGAAGCAAAGGGTCTTGGCGGTAAGACAAAAGCATTAAGTAAGTCACTTGTTAGTGGTGAGAACTGGAAAAATAGTTTTGCACATATGAAATATATGTTTGGGCCTGAAAGCAGACTAGATACTAAAGAGTATGTAGACTTTATCCTTGACCGTCCAGAACTATCTAAGCAGTTTGACCTTATGTTCAATCAGCTTAATGAACTGCAAGCTGCTACAGGGCGTGGTCAAGCTACGACCTCAATAGGCAAGGGTGTAGACACTGTGCTATCTGAACTGGAAGATGGCGTAAGTGTACTCAACAGTGCTAACCGCTGGCAGGAATATCTTGTACGGCGTGGTTCATTCCTTGGTGAACTGGAACGCTTAGTTAAACGTGAGTATAAGATTGATCTTATCGACACTCTTAATGAAGGTAAGATTAAAGACTTACTAAACGACTCCACAACGGTTCGTCCTAAAGGTGCCAGATCATTTAATGAGTTAGTAGCTGATGCAACTAACAAAGCATTAGATGTAACTTATGCAAAACAACCTGAAATTGGTGTGTTCAGAGAAGCAACATCTTTCATTACTCGTAATGGCTTGACTGTTGTGATGCCTTTCCCACGCTTTATGTTTAACTCAATGGAGTTAATGGGTAACTATGCAGGTGGAGCCTCTATACCATTAACGAAGAAGCTAATGGGCATGTATCCTGAAGGCGCAAAACTGACCGCTAAAGACCGTCAACGTATCTCACGTAACTTAGTAGGCATTGGTGCTGTAGGGGCTGCTTACATGGCTCGTAGCAGCGAGGACGCACCTGCTGATTACAAAGAGATTAACGTAGGTGATGGTACAGTGATGGATACTACACCACAATTTCCACTACGTCAGATGTTGTATCTAGGTGAAGCTACTAAGCGTATAATACGTGGTACGTTTGATGATTGGTTTGATGGTAGAGAGTTTGCAGAAACATTCTTAGGTACTAATATACGTGTGGGTGTAGGAAATAGTATTGTAGATGAAGTTGTTCAACTAGCAGGTGATTCTGATTTAACTAAAGACGAAGCTACAGCAAGACGAGTAGGCCGTGCGCTAGGTAATTATCTATCTACATGGATGGTTCCGTTTGGGCAAATAATAGATAGTGAACGTGCGTTAGGCATGCGAGGAGAAGTTAATAAAGATACAGGTAAAGACCCTACATTGGATTTCTATGATACTCTGGGAAAAGAAACAGGTAGACCTTTAGCTAGGTTTACTATGTCACCTAAAGAAGAAGCGGCATTACCTAAACGTGAACGCTTGTTTCAGGAAGAATCAAGTAGAGTAGGTTCAGCATTAAAGGTTGGTCTTGGTCTTACTATGCGTACTAAAGATAGTGCAGAAGGTGAGTATATCAAACGTCTAGGACTTAGTGAGTTTGAGTTGGGTAGCACATCAAAAGTACCAAGCATACGTAGGTTTGAGAACTCACAACTGCGGGACATTATACCGGGGATCGTAGATGCTGCTCGTGCTTACGAAGAACAATCACGTGAAGAGTATCGCAACAGCAAGGTATTGCAGGAACGTAATATGTTTGGCATCAAAAAAATAACCGAAGACGAATTTGTTAACAGCCGCATAAGACCTTTGATTATACAACAAATTAAAGCAGCTAAACAAAACTTGTCTGATGGTAAAACTGTTGCTAGTGATGCACCGGAATATATTGCAGCAATGACTGCTTATCGTAGGCTACCGCCTGAGATACGTAAGAACGCAGCGACAGAGTTCATTATGCGTGAGGGCAGACCTGCTGATGGTGCTAGTGTAGAAGACTTGTTTACTCTAGCGGAGTATGGCAAAGCACTAAGGGAAGCATACAAATAAAAAAGGGGGCCGTTAAGCCCCCTGTTCCTTTACTAAGATATGTAACAAGTACATATATAACATTGCTATCACACCTAATAATACAATCAACGATTGTCTCCACTGCCACCTAGCATACCCCTAGTTTTCCTGTCTGCAAGTTTCTCCAGATTATCTTCCATAACTCTACCAAGGTTAACTCCTAGTTCTTGTGCTAGTACAGCAATGTACCAACAGACATCACCTAACTCTTTCGTAATCTCTGCACGTTTAGCTGGGTTATCTCCATCACGTATCAGCTTCTTAGCCTTGTTAGCAATCTCACCCGCCTCACCAGACAGTCCTAACGTCAAGTACGCTAGGGCTGTTTCTTTTGGAAAGATAGCTGTCTCACAAGCCTTCTGCTGGTATAGTGCCGCTGTAATGCCACTCATTTGTTTCTCCTTCATCCACTGTTTAACTTCTTGTTCTAGCTTCTTCATTGCGTTTTACTTTCTGTAAATTCACATGGTAGGCATCATTCCATCCTCTCTGCCATTCTCTTGCCTGCATTGTATTTGGATCAATGGGGCAGGTTAACTTTCCCTTTTGAAATGCTTCCTGCCCCCACTCAAACTGGATGCGTAGTGGTGCATCATACTTACTTAGTCCATTACGCCGCAACTTTATCTCCTTTAATTTGGTAATTGAAAAGTTTAATTGCTGTAACCTTGTCAATCTTAAACCACTCACCCTTACGTTCTTCAGCAAAGTGTTCAAAGATTTTATGCATCTCTTTTTCCTTTTCATGTCTGTTGTTTACTTGAAGTTTTGCTATAACTTTGTAGTCACGAAAAGGTGAAGATGTTTGGTAGCCATTTAGTCTGTCATCGGAGTTAACAGCCTTACCTACCTTTACCCACTCAGGCCATGCGGTATTTACAATGATGTAAACTTCACCTTCATTAACACTCTCAATCTTATCATGTGACCAAGCATCGTCTAGTGATTTGTATCGACCGGGTTTGTGTAGTGGATGCTTCTTGGAAATCTCCTTACCGTTAACATACATCCTTTGTGCGTCACGCTTACGTACTGCTTCAGGGTTATCTTTGTAGTACATAGGATTACCTGTGTAGGGGTTAGCTTTAAACCTTTCAAAAATCATCTTATTCTCCCTCTGGCTGCGCCTCTGGGGTTTCGTTTACAGAAGATACCAGCATTTTGCTGAAAGCATCCTGCGCTACAGTAAGTTGGTCTAGGTCAAACCTAGCTTGTGCAATCTTGTTGTTCAAAGAAGCAACATGATTAACCATAGCCTTCTGGTTATCTTCTAGTTCTTCAAAGTTGTACTCTTTACCATCAATGGTAATCATTCGGTTCTCATCATTCATTTTCATTCTCCTTCATTAATGCGTTCCAACTATAGGGAAACTTGGTTGAACAGTAGGCAGAAATTTGCCTAGCTACTTCTTGTACCTCAATCTGTGAGGTGCTGTCAAGTCTTAATTGACATACTCTTGCAAATGCATACAAGCTACCTGACCAGTACCACTCAGTGTACATATTCTGTGGTAGTACCATACGTGCCATCTCTGGTGCTACACCCGGATGTTCCAATAGCGAAGTATATAGATGCAAAGCATCTTCACATAAATCTTTTATGTAGTATTTATGTGGCTCACTATCTGCGGGACCATCCCAAGAATCTTGGTAGTTATTCATGTCACACCAAACATCTTCTTTAGGTACTGTTTCACTACTGCTTCCTTGTTTTACATTTTCTGCTTTCAATCGCCACTTATCGGGGTAATAAAACTCTGGTTCACTATCTACATACCTACGTGATACCTCATTCCATGACAACCCTACCTGATGCTTGGCTAACTGCCTTGCAATAAAGATAGGTGCCTTAACACGAAACTGCAGAAACACATGACTGAATGGAGACCAGTGTTTATGTTTTGCTAAATAGTTTATTAGTTTAATGTCCTTATCAGAAAGAGAAGAGGATGTTTTATCAAAAGACACCCTCGCTGCGTTTACTATGGTAAGGTCACTGCCCATTGAATCAATTAGGTCTACCTTCATCATCTTTCTCCTTCTCTTTTTGTTTCAGTTTCTGCCACTCTTCGTAGCTAGGGTGACTACGTGGGGGGTTGAACTGTACCCAACCATCCCCACGCTTCCACACTAACTTACCACTAAGCTGCTGCGATGTCAACTATTTCACACACCCCTGCAGTACAGGCTAACTCACGCCCACCTGAAGTTGTGTCCTCTTTTTCAAAGTCACTCAGCTTAGACCAGTCTACTTTCTTAGGCATCTTCTTCTTGAACTCAGCGTACTGTTCAGCATCAATGTCCTGATAAGGTGCTTGCTGATATGTATGTTCGCTGAATGGCAGGAAGCTAATACCACTCACCTCATCAAAGTGTTCGTACACCCAAGAGCCTACACTCATCCATTCATTTTCCTTCACAGAAATTGTTACGCTAGGCTTATGTTCGCACCAATGCCGCTGGTATGCCAGCCACAGTTCAAGCTGTTCAATGGCAGTCATTTGAGTACGTGTTACCGCACCGTTAGGTGACTTCATTGGGAAGCTAAACACTGTCGTGCTATCAGGCTTCATTACGTCAGGCTCCGCTGGGATACCTTCAGCAACCAAGAACTGTGTCAGTGGGTCTTTGTTATCGCCACGTACTGTACGAATGTAGTATGGATTGTGACGTGCGTGAATACCACTGGCTGCATCAGTAAGCTGCGACACAGTGCCGCTAGGCTTCACACATGTAACAGCAGTAGACTGTGGTATTTTAAGCTGCTTAGACATTGCTTCGTTAACAAGCACTGCCTCTGCACGTAGTATTTCAAGCGCAGTCTCTAGCTTGCCGCCAGATGTAGCTGTCAGATTATTGTCCATGATACCTGTCAGCGACACACCAAGCAAGCGTTCTTCCTCTGTATTCTTCTGCCAAATCTTACGCAGATACTTGAAGTTCGTTAGTGTTGCTTGAAATGTACCCAAGATGGTAGCTAGTCGTACCTTCTCTTTTAGTGTAGCAAGAGTATCTGACTCACGTACTACTACCTCAGACAAGTTGCAGAACTGATATGGACGCAAGATAATTTCACTGCAAGGATTGCATCCGAAATCATGTTCTGTCTCACGTCTACCATTCTTAGCTGCTTGCTTCTTAGCAGACTGACGATTGAATATGCCACGCTCACCTGACTTACTATCATACAACGATAGCCACTCACGCATGAACGTACCCATCTCAGGCTTAGTCTTGTAAGCTACAGAGTTATTAGCCAGCGCACGTTGGCCTTCATTTTCCCACCACTGACCTGACTTAGCATGTGCCATCTGGTCATCATTAAGATTAGACAATGAAATCAAAGCACTACGGCGTACACCACCGACAACCACAACCTCACCAATCTTACACATGATGTCGTGACATTCGATTGGATATAGCCTACGTCCAGCAGCACCCTTGAACTTCTGAATACAAAACTCAAATAGTTCAACAAGGGGCTGTGGACCTGATGCACGACCTCCAAAGGTCTTTAGCCGTGCGCCAGCAGGACGTACTTCGCTGACATCGAACTTCGGTATTTGTCCACTGTACAGCATAGCAATCAATTCCTTGAGTGACTTAGCCCAACCCGGACGTGAATCACCTACCTTAATTACTGTGTCTGTATCGTGGAACTCTTCGCTAACCATAGGTAGCTTCTCAATGCAGTGACGCTCAACGCTGAAGCCAACGCCAGTACCACACATAAGAATGTACATAGACTCGTCAAAGGCACGAGGACTATCTACAGGCACGTAGGAACAGTTGTATCCACCTACGTGACAACGATCCAATGCTGGCCCAGCAGTCATCAATGCCCTCATAGAAGGCATGATGGACTGGTTGAGTACAGCTTCTTCCAATTCACCTCTCAGTGTATCTGGTAGCTTATAGCCATTGTTATTAAGCAAATGGTCAGCCATATAATCAAAGTATCTTGCGACAGTTTCACCCCATGTCTCCCTTCGCTGTTCGTCTTCTTTCCATCTTGCATAGCGTGAAAGTGCTATGAAGTTTTGGTAGTCTGTTGGTAATGTATTACTAATCATCTCTTTACTCCGTTACTGTTCTAATGTTTCTGATGGTAGCACCTTCTATGTCATAGAAGTATTCTTGTATGCCGTCTTCTAACTCCTCACCTACTCGACCATCAGCGGGGATAGGGTATTCTTCTTCATCTATATCAAGGGTAATAAACATTTTAACTCTTATCACTTGCCATTACCTCTTCAATCAACTTGTCAAGATACCACTGTGCTTTCTTCAAGTCTTCTAGTGGTTTGTCTTTGTAATCAAAACGCCATAGGTATTTCATAATGTTACCTTGCAGGTAGTGTTTGAACCCATCACCAGTGGCAGCAGAGATAGCATGAATACATTCAATGCCTGTCTGGTTATAGTGGGGTGGACTGTTTACCATATCTACCTTTTCTTCAGGCCATGCTTTTTTCATAGCATCTTTCATAAACGCTTCATGTCTCATGCTGAACCTCCTGTCTTTGTGTTAAAGGACAAGTGTACTACGTTACCGTCATACGTCTTTTCTACACCTGCTTCTTCCTCTAGTTCTACATCAATATCCATCTCCGTGTCAATAACTTTTGTTACATATTCGTGTACAATATTACGAAATTCTTCTATCTCTTCCATGACAGGTACGGAAGAACACATCATCTTAGCAAGATGCATTACCTGGTAGTAGTCTTCATCGTCCATAGGATTATCTGGCATTGCCATAATAGATATGTCAACTTCACCTGACCACGTACCATCATCATTAGCGAATGGCCTGACACGGATAAGGAAGTCTTCCTCGTTTACTTCGTTAGCTAGTTTCTCCATCATACTCATACTTATCTCCTTTTCACTTTTGTGCCGCCAAACTTAATAAACTTTGGATGCTTGTTCTTGCCCTTCTCCTTCAACCAATCTTCAGGAATTATCCTGTCATAGTATCTAAAGCCGTGCTTAATGCACCAGTCTGCATATGAAGACTTGGCACCCTTGCTTAACTTAGCCTTGCTGTTAGTAAACACAAAGCGTATGTCCAGCTTGGGATGCTGCTTTTTAATGGCGATATGCTTGCGCCTATCTACTGCCATGAACCTGCCCTTTGTCTCAATTATGATACCATTGTCGAGTACAAAGTCAGGGGTATAGGTGCGGTAGGCTAGGTCTTCCCATTCAATCTTGATATTCTCGTAGTCGTATTTAACCTTGTGTTCATCAAGATAAATGGATAGCTTGTGTTCTAGCCCACTGCGATACCCATGTTTTATAGCCATACGCCTTGCCTTATGCAGCAATTACATCTCCAATGTAGCTAACTGTAGGCGGGTTCTTAGCCTGTGACTTTACAGCAGGACGCTCAGTAAGAGTATCCCAACAATCAAAACGATAGCTGCAGAATTTACATCCGTCATTAAGGACTTTATTACCTGTGGGCTTGCCACGAAAAGTCTCAGGCACTGGTTCAAAACATCTTTCAAACTTGTTCTCCTTTACTGTCTTTACTGTTGTCTCAATCTTACTGATCTCTTTATCCAGATCAAGACCTGTAGCTGGTACATATTTAAATGCCCCATTAGCTTTGTTGACTACCCACCAACCACCAGCACGTTTGCCTGATGCTTTAGCGTAGCCAGCTAACTGTCCTACATATCCAAACCCATCACCACTGGCAAGGGTGTCAAAGGAATCAAACTTGTTTCTGTATGACCAGTCTGAAGCTGATTTAATATCATCGACTGCATCGTCAATGACAATATCATATGAGCCGTTAATGTGAGTATCGCCAACGTCCAGAGTAACCTTTTCAGTATCTTCATACTTAACACCTGCTTCTTTGAGTAATCCTTTGAAGACAGCTTCAACGATGTCTCCAATCATCATGTTCATTATGAAGGTGGTAGGAAATGGAAGGGCAACTTCCGGCTTGTTCTTCTCGTACCAAAGCTGGCAAGTAGGTCTGCCAACATTAGACATACGGATATGGAAGTCACCCCTCTTGTTTCCCCCACCAAACTGACGCTGCAATGCATCGGATATATCTGTGGCTACTTGTTTAATTGTTTCCGCAGACATTGTGCTATCACCTTTGACAGCACTATCCATGTATTGATGTAACGCCAGTTCAGCAGGATGATTCATTATGCCACCTCTTCTTCAAACTCAACATCAACCACACCGTCAATGTCTACCTCGTCTAAGTCCATATCATTCTTGCTTGATGCTTTCTCAGCGTAAGCATTGATGATGTACTCATTATAGTTAGTCACCCAAGACATGAAGTCAGCAAACTTCTCTTGGTCATCCTGTGTAAGTTCAACGCTGTTAGTAGCGTCCAAGGATGTCTTAGGCAGGTAGAAGCTGTTACCGTTAGGCAGCTTACGCTCTTCAGTATTCAACGTAACATTGTGCTGCACAGGTAAACGCTTCATCTTGGCAAGCTGTGTGAACACACCACCAATAGTCTTGAAAGCGTCACGGTTCTCAACTTCCCAGATGAATGGTGTTGCTTCTAGTTCCACAGGCTTACCATCGGCATCCTTTGGATTAACCAACTCAACTGTACCAAGCACAACTCGTACACGCTTGATTGAACGGATGAGTTCTTTGGTTGCATCTGGTAAAGACTTGAAGTCTTCAATCCAACCAGAAGGCTTACCACAGTTAAAGCCACCATCGTTATCCTTCAAGTCCATGTTAAGGGTATCAGCCATAACAGTCTTGACGTAACGATTAGGTTTTCCACCGCTGCCCATGATGAACTTCTTGTACATGAAGCGTTGTAGGAATGGACGGATTACTGCTGACTCTGCATAGTACGTAGGGCCATCAGGAATCTCTAGCTTGTATGTGCCACCCTTAACCTTGATGGTATCTGACCCAAGGATAGGTGTGTGGTTGATGCGCATTCTAGCAAGGAACATGCCTTGTTTCTTCTGTGCGGGTGCCTCGTTTGCAAGACCCATAGCCTTTGCCATCTCAGCATAGTTACTTGTATCAATCGTTGTAATGTCGTTCATGTTTATTAACTCCTTTTCAGTTGTAAGATGCATAGTTATATCAGGTTACGTCCTTAACGTCAAGCCAATTCGGACCTATTTTTGCCTCTAATAATAGAGGAACATTGAAATCAACACCCCAACGTAGGGTGATGAGTTCAGGTAGTGCTTTATTAGTAGCGTCTATGATGTTGATAACCTGCGCTTCTTCGTCAGGATGTACATCAATAACGATACTGTCGTGAACTGAGTTCACTATACACGATTGCATACCCTTTAGCAACTCATCAATGTGCAACAAAGCAATCGGAACAATATCCGCTGTAGCGAATGACTGCACAGGGTAATTCTTAATCTGTGTAAAGTGTGATACACGTCCAGTAGATTTACGTACCACATCCGGGAACGCAAACTCACGACCACTGGGCGTGGTAATCTTTTGTGTGGTTACAGCTTCTTTAGCCAGTCTGGTATGCCAAGCTGCGACCCCCTTGTATTTGCTGTTGAAGTGTTCGTAGTACGCTGCTTCTGCTTTGGTTCTACCGAATCCTGTTGCGCCGTAGAGTGGTGCAAACGTGTGAGCCTTCGCATCTTGGCGAGACGTAGGCTGACCAGCATCGGTAATAACTTTAGCGGTGTATGCATGTACATCAAACCCAGTAGATACTTCTTCAATTGCTACCTCATCCTGTGATAAGTAAGCGGCAGCACGGAACTCAAGCTGTGCAAAGTCAGCTTCCATTACCTTGCCACCATCGAATCGTGACACAAACACTTTCTTTACAGGGAACGTACCGCCACGTGGCATGTTCTGCATGTTAGGGTCAGCACCAGAGAAGCGACCAGTAGACGTGCGATGTTGTAGTAACCGCACATGCAACTTGCCATCCTGCTTTGTGTAGTTGCTGATACCCTCAACGAATGATGATAGGTATGTATCAACTGCACTGAGCCTACGCACCTTGTACAAGAAGTCAACGGCATCAGTCATGCCACGCTGCTTGGCAGCAGACTCTAGTATCTCAAGGTTTTGTTTGCTGGTACTGAAACCATTTGCACTAGCCCACTTAGCTGAAGGTGGTTTGAACTTTAGTCCAGCCACATCCATAGTATTACTAAGCAGATAACCATCCCCACTACAGGTCTGACATTTATTAGTATTGGCAAATGGTGTTCCATCTTTCTTTACCTTTCGTATCTGTCCTGTGCCACTACAAGTCTGGCACTGTTGCGCTACAGTTTTGTACAGACGTTCTGTACCACCGGCAATCAAGCTGCGGAAGTCAGCGTCTGACATATAAGGGTCAATAGCATTACCCCAATATGGTTTGTCTGTCACCTTGCGGCTGTAGATAACCCAAGACAATTGCTCTGGACTGTTGAGGTTGATAGGTGTGTCACCCATAACCCTACGTACATGAGCCTGTAGGTCAGAGATTAGCTGTTGCTTCTCCTGCTCAAACTCTGTACGCACCTCGTCTAACTTAGACAAGTCAACAGCAAAGCCTGTCTGATATATCTTAGTCAGGCACTTGGCTACACGATTAGTCAGTCGTGCAGTAGATAGTAAGCCAGTATCGGCTACACTATTAAGACGCTGCCATAGCTTATCAGCAAGCTGCTGTGTTGCATGAAGGTCAGCGGATAGATATTCACTCAACTCAGCATGTGGTATGTCACGAGTATTGTAACCACGCTTGAAGTAATCCTTGAGTGTGTCTTGCTTCTTAGTGTCTAGGTTGTACCGTTCAGCACAAGCCTCAAGAGATAGTGGCTCCTTCAAACCACGTTGTAGTACGTACTCAACAAGCATAGTGTCGAACACTGCGCCATCATACTTGAAGCCTGACTCCCATAGCCATAGCAAGTCATGTGCTACGTTATGGCAGATGAGTACAGTAGCTTGGTCAAGCCAGTCTTGTACAACTAGATGACCATCTGCATCTGCCTCAACCTCACTGTGGTCAAAGGTAACGATGCGTTCTTCGCCTCTGTCATTAAGCATGCCAACCATAGTCAGTGAGTTGTCAGGCTCAAATGGGTCAAGGTGTAACTTACCATCACGTTTGGTAGTTGTGTTCTCTACATCAAGTGTTAGTTTCATATCTGTTCATCCTTACTTTTCCTGTCAGGGTTAGAGGAATCTGGTAGAACATCTCACCAGAAGCTACATATTTATTACGTACCTCTACTGGTGTCAAGTCTTTAATGTCATTTGACTTAAACATAAGTGCATTAGACAATTCATTATTCCATATGAAGAACAATGTGGGTGAGGTAAAGAACTTACTCTTTCGTTGCGGTAGTTGAACTGTCTCATAAGGAAACACCTCACCCTTCCACACTGTCTTTACTTCACATTCCACATAGAACTTACCCTTGCTGCCTTCAGCAATCAAGTCCTGTCCATATGGATTAGGGTTCTCCCATATCTCATACCCTCTTATCTGCATATATTCCATTGTCCTCACACGTGCAGGCTTATCATGCTTGCCGTGCAAGGCTTCGTTAAATTGTTTAGTTGTCATCCCTCATACCTCGCTGTCTGGTAGTTAAGGTCTACGTTTACCATACCGTGCCAGCCATTCAGCTTGTTCTTCACGATGTTGATATGACGCAGTGGGCTATCTTCCTCTTGGCCTTCCACACTAGGTGACTTGCCAATCAGTATCATAAGGTCAGCCTCTGCTGCCTTACCTGTTCGTGAACCCTGCATCATAGACTGGTTAAGCTGTGACCTACCCTCTGCCTCTGCAGATAACTGTGACATATAGAATACAGCACAGTCGTATGTCTTGGCAATCTGTCTAGCATAGATAGCACAAGCAGCAAGTGCTTGATCTTCTCTAGCATAGCTACCTGCCACACCAAACTTATCACCCATGTCAAGTACGAGAACGTCAGGGTTGTGTGTCTTACACACTGACTCTACCCATGCCATGTCACGACCACCAGCATCCTTAATCTTGATGTTCTGCATCACAGGTTCATACAATGATCTGGCTTTACTCATGTTGTCACGTACCTCACGTGCTGTCATACCGGCAGCGGCAGTAAGGTATCTGGCACCGACACGGTGTGTAGGCTCTTCGTTACACAGGATGATACACTTAGCACCCTGATGTGCGAACCCGCCCGGTGCGGCAATCAAGCTGGCATGAAAGGATGTCTTACCTGTGTTTGGTCTTGCCCCTACTTCGATAAGCTGACCACCAGACACACCCTCAACCTTACGCATAACACTGGCGATATTGAATTGCCAACGTGCTTCCAGTTCAGCTTTAGCCATGAGTGTTTCAATGCTGATGTCATCCCACTCAATGTTGAGGTTAGGTATGAAGTCATCACCGTAACGCTCAAGCAAGTTGCGTAGCTTTTCAAGTGTAGCTGCATCACCATTGACCATATCAAAGCCAATGTTAGCAACGTCCTCACCAACTACCTGCTGAAATAGTTTAGACAGTACCTCTTGTGCAATGTCACTACCCATAGGTTGCTCACGTTTGATTGATGAGAACAGAGATGCATAGCCCTGCTTCTGTGCAGTAGTCAGTGTTGGGTTGTTAGCCATGAACAACGCCTCTACCTCATCCGGTGTGACGGTACGTTCATACCTGTCCATAGCTGTGTCGATAGCCTCTTTAATCTTACGTGCATCTTTGCTGAACAAACGTGGTGGGCATTTGCTACCACGATGATCATCGTAGAATGACTTATCCATAAGGCTTCTAATGATTGATAATTCCATGTAGGTTCTCCATATCTGTCGGGTTACGATATTTCAAATCATCTTTTAAACGTAGGACACGAACATCGTTCACGTGTCCACGTAGTTCCTTTGCCATCTGCAAAGTCTTCGGTAGCGCATCGGGGTCTAACGCTATGATTGCTGTTGAGAACTGTGCAAGATACCCTTTATGCGCCTCTTGTAGAGATGTTCCAAGAAGCGCAACCCCGACAAAGGAACCGTAACCAACAACGGCTGCACTCACACAGTCCTCAACAACTACTGCGACATTACCACACCCAGCGGTGTAAGGCAAGCCACTTTTTCCATATCTCTTCCATTTAGGTAGACGCTTGCCGATAGCACGGCCTGTCGCATCTACAATCCTGCCATCATGTATGACAGGAAATACTACACGGTCATCCTTTACATCGTACATTATACCCAACTCATCTGGGTCTAGTTTGTACCGAAAGCAGAAGCTAAGTACAGTACGCTTGTTTCTGTGCGGCACGATGTAACTAGGTAATTCAAATGGCTCTGTAGCAAATTGCTCCGCACCCAAGAAGCCAGAACGTATGTCATCTACTGATAGGTGTACACGAGTACCACCGCCCACTGTGCAGGATACCTTGTAACAATTCCACACAAGGCTACCCATGTTGTTGGTCACAGTGAATGTCTTGATACCACCACACTCAGGGCAGTTCATACGTTTAGTCTCACCATTAGATAACTCTAATCCATTTACTATCTTATGTATAATATTCATTATAATACTCACTTTCGTTGCGGCAGTTAAGTGCTTTTACCATGTGCTTTACGAGTTGTCAACGCATTATTTGCAGAGGCATACGTATTTTTCATGTATGGTTTAACTGACTGCGGGTTACTATGTCCTGTAACCGACATGATTTGTCCCATAGAGACACCAGCCTCAACCATTTGTGTCGTACCAGTGCGGCGTAAGTCCATCAGCCGTAGTTCCTCAGACAGCCCAGCTTCACGCATGACAGCCCTTCCAGCTTTTGATAGGCGTTCCATGCTGTAAGGATGGTACTCGCCGCCTACGGGCGTTGTACGGGGAACAACGTAAGGTTGAAAGCCAAAGTCCTGCTCCTGTTGGACAAGCATCTCAAGCAAGTCATCTTCGATGGGCAAAGTTACCTCTGCCCTGCGCTTAGACTGCTCAAGATATAGCTTGCGTTCATCCAAGTCAAAGTTATCCCATGTCAGCAGGCGCATATCACCTAGTCGCTGACACCATTCGTATGCCATATGTACAATTAGGCCAAGGCTGCGCCACTGAAACTCACTATATGCAGTGTCAAGGAAATTACGAACATCACCCTCAGTCCACACAACCTTGCGTTGAATGGGTGTCTTACGTTTTACACTAGCAAATGGGTTGACCTTGGTATACTCCATGTCAATAGCGTAACGATACACGATGGATGACACAGTGCAGACGTGGTTGGCGAAGCTGATGCCACGCTCAACCCACTCTTCATAAGCGTGTTTAGCTTGCTTGCTAGTTAACTTGTCAAAGTTTACATCACCAAAACTGTCACACATTACACCAAGAAAGTATTGATAGTCTTTCTTGGTTCTGTCTCGTAACATCTTGAAATCATTGGAAGTATAGTACTTGTCAATAAGTTGCTGCACTGTTTGCATTAGCAATTCCTTTCATAAAACCTTATGCCAGCGAACTCTTCACAATATTCTTTGATGGTTTTATGGTTTACTTTTTTACCACCTTCATAGCATATATTCTTTTGAAGATAGGACAACGCTTCTTCTTCGCTGTCCATATCTTTGTAGTTAGTGGCAGTATACCAATAGTCACCCGCACCGTCAGCATCAAAGCCCATCTCATCATAGTCCATTGCTAATATATACTTCATGCTGCTAACAACTCCTTGAACTGCTTGCTTTCAATCCAACGTGTGACCTTCTCTTCACGCTCCCACATATTCTTGGCAGCAGTGTCCTTGCCAGTGTTACGCAACTTGAAACCATTACGCTCATCAGCATAGCTTGCATAGTTTGTGAAGGCAGAATACAAAGCGAAGGCATTATTACCACGCACACCAGCCTCTTGGTTGTACAATTGGAACAACCCTTCAGCCTTGCCCTTGTCGAGTGACTCAAGCATAGCTTTGACATCACCTACAAACAGGCTCTTATTTGCCCAGCGTTGTATCTGTTGGTGATAGTCTTTAAAATCGTTATTAGATTTTTGTACCTGCTCACCGAACCTATCAAGGTCAAAGCCACTGGTGTTCTTACGCTTCACCTTATCGTGTTCGCCACGCACCATGCCATTAGTGCAGAAGAAGTCGATAGCACCAAACAATACAGTGTTTGAACAAGTACCATCCACACCATGCAGCGCAATGATACGCTGTGCAATCTCAGTCTCATGCTTTGGCGTGACAATGGTATGCTTCATGTTAGGCAGGGTCATGTCCATCATAGCCCAGCCATTGTGATGCGCATCCCGCCATGTAATGGTAGCACCCTCTACTTCATGTGGGGTGAGGTTGTCAGTCACTCTTGACATGATGTCACGGAAGAAATCACCATGTGAACTACAGTTAAAGTTCTCGCCAACGATAGCAATAGGTTCGTCAGTGTTGTTATTGATAACGTACTTCTTGTCAGCGACACGAGTAGGTTCAAACGATACATCAAAGTCTAAGTTCTCAGGGATATATTCTAGCATATCAATTCTCCTTTACAGTATAAGCCCATAGTTATACTCTTTATTATATAAGATGTCAACTCTGTGGCATCTAATAGTTCCAGTATTTTACTTCCACACTGTCATCAACAAGTAACCGCCTTAACGTGTGCCATGCCTGATCCATGTTGCGTAAGTCCTCGTAGCTGATGTCACATAACTCAGACACTGATTGTCTGATAGGCACAAAAGCCTGTAGCATTTCCAGCACAGCCTGTTGTTGTTTAGGTGTCATGCTTTTCCATGTGGCAGCGGCCTGCTCTTGGTTTATTTCCCATTGTGTCTTCTCTTTTTTCTTAACCATCTTGTAACTCCTTCTGGAACTCAGTCCATGCGGCATAAAATACCTCGTTGAAACTGTGGTAGTTGGCATCCTCAAAGGCAGCAGCAGCTACCTCAAAGATATCCTGCCCACTCCACTTGACTGCTTGGGATAACTGTATCCCTTTGATTTCATTACTAGTCATTACAATTCTCCTCATACCATGTCTTGAACTTGTGATAGGCCAGTATCTTGTAGGCTTCCAAGTCAAGGGTTTCCCATTCCTTGATGTCAAGGCCGCCGCCATAATCGTGCCACGTTTGCATCTCGCTATCCAGCATGACCATCAAAGCATTGGCCTGTATAGGCGTTAGCTGTATCCATAGTGTGTTATCTTTAGCCATCGTAATCATCTCCTTTATCACGTTCATACAGGTCATCTACATCTATGCCATCACAAATGTATGAGTAGTCATAGTTAGGCATGTTAAATAGCTTGATACTACCATCCTCATTACGAATGTAATCATCAGCTTCAACATCCACTACGGCTACTGACATATCCCAAACAGTTATACCATATGTTTTATCAGGGTCAAACATTGTCAATCTCCTTTACCATTCTACAGGGTAGAATACTTCTACCATGCTGTCACACTTAGGGCAAGTCAGTATCGTGACCATGCTAAACTCATCACCACGATGCTCATCAGGGTTGATGTCATAGTCTACGTTCCATATTAGTTCTGTGTCTTTACAGTGCCAGCAGTTCATGTGTCAATCTCCTCATCTACAACAGATACATCTCGCACCATAGATGATACACACTTCATGTCTTTGTCTATGTACTTGAACATATCATCTTCGCTATTGCATAGGTCTATTGCTCGTTTGTATGCAGTAATCTGTGCTTGGCGCAGGTCTGGTGCATCCACTTCGTATGTGAGTAGTAATTCGACTATGTATTTCATCGTCTTGCTCCTATCACCCAATCCTCTGCGGTATCCTCTGCATACTGTTGTGAGCGTCCAAGCAGATTAAGTTCCTCTACAATAGCACCATCTTGTATTAGCACAATGGTATAGCTGCCATCAGGTTCCTTGAACACACACGACTTGCGGTATGATATGTCACCACGACTGCAATCATCATCACTATAAAACTCATGCAACAGCATTGTCAATCTCCTCTGTGTATAGTGCATTATCTGCAATGTGTTCACTGATGCTAAACTCAAAGTCAAGTTCAGGATAATCTTCAACTACACTTTCCACATCGGTAGTACACCAGTCATCACCATCGGTGTATTCGCCAATGTATCCCCAGCCTTCATCAAGGTAACGTGCATTGATTTCAAAGCCCATGTCTACCAGCTTGTCATAGATAGGGATAGGCGGCGACCATGCAGTGTAGAAATACAGTTGCAGTGTGTTAGCATTAATGCGAGTGCATTGTGTTTCGTACACATCCCACTTTGTACCCCAGTTCTCTAGCCGCCAGTCATACCAGCCTGATGTGGGTTCATTCTCATCATCACGAGGCTCTGGTATCAAGTGATGACACAGTTCTGTACCTTCTGTGTTCATCACATTGTAAATGTCATCAATCATCTGGCTGTCATCGTGTGACAGGATTACTCTGTTGTCTGTATGATTAGGCATATTAATTCTCCTTCAATGCATTAATTACTAGGTATATAACTATAGCCGTACCAATAACCAGATACCCAACGATGAACACGTCATCCATGCCCACATCAGGCATCTGGTTTTGTAGGCACAGGATTGTGTTACAGTTAAGCACCATTAAACTCCTTAACAAAGTTAAACTCAATATCAGCATCAGGATGTAACACCTGTGCCATGTCAAAGCAAGTAGTGACAGCATCTTCCCATGTTGGGTTGTCTCTGAGCATAGACGAATCCACACTCAGAGTACCTGTCTCACCGCCGATAGTCATACCAACGTGCCATGTTGTCATGTTAAGCAGCCTTCCGTGCTTTGCCACGACCTTGCCGTGCCAGTTCCCGCAGGTTACTTACAGTAAACCCGGCAATGTGAATAGAGATTGCCTCATCACGGCTCTTACGCCGTACTGCTGCACCTAATTCCTTGTGCATGTGGTCAAGGAAGATGCCAGCAATAGCCTCTGTTGTGTACTGTAAGTACCCGCCACAGTCTTCTTTTGCATGACGTGCAGCGTCAAGTGCAAGGTCATAGAACTTGTAACGACCTAGCTTCACGCCATGATACTTAGCGTACAAGGCTTCTACCTTAGACAGCTTTGCCTCAATCTGTGATGATGCAAGTACCTGTCCTGTCTTGCCGGTTGAACGCTGGTGAAATGTTACAGTTTTAATAGCCATGATATAATCTCCTTTAGTTGGTTAGTGTGTTAGTAGTCGAGGTTAGTCCAACATTGGACTTAATATGTCTTATGACATACTTGGCACGATTGATAAACTGTCGTGCTTGTTCTTGGTCATACGACATAACATGTTGTGCATCAGATAGGATAGACATAGCCAACATGCAAGGCATATCTTCATGCAGCATATCTTCCATGTCTAGCTGTGACAGGCCATACATATCCATGTACCGCTTGTCAGTCTCTGTCTGTGCTACTTCATTCCAAGTTAAGTTACCCATAGTTTTGCTCCTGCATTATACGCTTAGTACGAACTTGCACTTTGCGGTTACGCTTCCAGTCATCACGCTTTGCTTTGCGTGGCTTAATCTTTAGTGACTTCATCTTTTCCACTTTTATTTGCATCGTCTTTATCCTTCTTACGATTGTATTTGGTTTTGTCTGGCACTGTTTGTGTCCTGCGGCGTGACTGTGCCACTGCCTTCGCCACAGGATTGATAGGTCTGATACGCATTGTCAATGCTCCTATGAAAGTGCGTACTGAATAATATCTACAACTTGTGATATCGCTAACACAAGAATAACGATATGACCTAAGTGAATTTTCTCATACATATTCAAATCTCCGTTAGTCCAACATTGGACTTATCTAGTATATCTAAGTAAATATATTACTTTCACTAAAGTATCAAGTAATATTTTACATAAGATATACATAAGAGGTTAAGCGATACCATGCAGCTTTCGCCATGTCACCCATGTAATCGCCTGCAATTCGTATGCTTTCAGCTTACGACCATTGACACGGCAACGACTAGCAGCTTGGCGGTACGCATCCTGTAGATTGCGGTACTCGACAACGCCAATGTTAGTCTTGTTGTCAGTCAGATTGACACGTTCATTGTATGCAATGTTACGAGCATGACCATCAATAGTGCAAGTGTCATCACCCATGATGTTCTCATAGAAACAGACAATCTTTTTACCATTAAGAATAGTCTTAATGCTGTCATGGCTAGGCCGGATTTGACCTAGTATATGCCATGCCTTGTCACGCATAGCATTGTATGTGCAGACAGACACACTGTCTACGCTACGACCATTGACAAACGCATCAATCAAATCACGAGCATTTGTCACGTTAGTTGACCAACGATTATTAGGTGACAAAGCAGCCACCACACCAGCCGCAACATGAATAGAGATACCATAAGCTTTGTATTGC
>JACLAB010002823.1_pt1 | contig 22855 bp, 33 predicted proteins | sample 8027921 | NCBI WGS metagenome assembly JACLAB01 (sample SAMN15725117, study PRJNA655200) | protist metagenome | isolation source: fluorescence activated cell sorting (FACS) single amplified genomes of... | place: USA: West Boothbay Harbor, Gulf of Maine | collected 2000-07-19
AAATTGTGTTTTTTTCGATAAAAAAAAGTAAACTCTATTTTAAGATATGTCCCTTCTAATTTATAGTCCACAGTGTAATCATAGTTTGGATATAATTGATTATATTAATAAACATGAACAACTCAAGCAAATTGTTAAATATCATAATATCAATAAATTAGGTATACCACCCCAATATAAAAATAAAATTACACGTGTTCCAACCATGCTTACTAAAAATGGTAAGCTTTTAGTCGGTAATGAAATACGAAATTGGTTAGAATCACTTTTACCCGTGAAGGAATTAGAGACATGTAACTTTGGTGGTTGTTCAACAACAACTTTAGAAGGAGATGGCGAAGGTTCAGGAGACTTATTTGGTTTAGATGATTACGGTAAAACTTTACAACCCGCTATGACTCCAGAACTTGAAGATAAGATTAGTCGGAGTGTATCAGATGCATATAATAAGAATATAAAGAATTAAAACTTGTATATTTTAGATATGAAATTGGCAACAATTCAGGCGAGTGCCATAAAATCAACATTTGAAGTACTCAAGGATATACTAAACGATGTAAATATATACTTTAAACCTGATGGTATATACATCGTAACTCTCGATACAGCACGTACATCATTAGTAGATATGTACCTCTCATCTGATAATTTCGAAGAATATACATGTGAAACTGATATAATTGCAGGTATAAATGTCGCGAATACATTTAAACTTCTTAAATCGATAACAAATAACGATGTTCTCGTAATGTCTATAAACTGTAAAGAGTTTATGAATATAGAAATTCACAATGAATCGAAGAAAACATGTACTAAATTTGCCCTAAAATTACTCGATATAAATGAAAATCAGATCGAGGTACCAGATATGACCATGACTACTATCACACCAATGGCATCTATGGATTTTCAAAGAATATGTAGAGATATGCACAATATCGGTAATATCATAGAAATAACAAGGGAAGGTACACACCTCAAACTACAATGTATGGGTGATTTTGCAAATCAGGAAACGAATATTGAATGTGCGGAAGAAAGTCCCAAAATTTCGGGTGAATATTCCCTTCGATACATGAATATATTTACAAAAGCGACGAGTATGTGTTCTACAGTACAAATTATGCAGGAAGAACAAAATAGGTTTTTGATATTAAAATATAACGTTGCTAATTTGGGTGAGTTGAAATTTTATTTAGCAACTAAGGTACCCGAAGATCAGTAATACACCCGTCTACAGTACTCACAATTTTAGTTGTACCAATTGCACTTTTTAATTTTATCTTTGGAAAATCATTTTCAAGTGTATCCATGTCATAAAATAACATATCCCTTATTTTAACTTTTTCGTTATGAAAATCTTTACGTGGACCCGCGTATCGATTAATTTTGTTTAAAATGTCCTTAACCGGTTTATCATCCGAATCGAGCAAAACAGCTGAAACGATTGGTATGTTAAATACAACCCCACTTTTACGTGGTGGTGGCCATTGATGATCCATATCATACGTCAAATATTTGTACATCGTGTTATTGTACCAATATTTAACACGAACGACAGTTTTCGTAACATTTTCCGGAATTGTTGTATCTTTATAATTTGAAAAGTTTAATGTTTTGAAAACACTTTCGGTCTCATCATCCCATTCGTTACGCTCTTCGTACCAGAATTCATCGAGTTCTTCTGGTAAAGGTGTTTTTGTGTAATCTAAAAAATATTCCATAGACGAATCCGCAATTCTATAGTCTGGGGTGGAAAATACTGATTGTAGTGTTGAGTAAGCCCAAATAATAACGTTAGTTAAAAGATTACCGAGCATTCTATTTAATTAATATGGAAGGTAATTTTTTAAGTAGGTACAACAATAAAATTGAAACATGGGATAAGTCTATTCGAGAAGACCCTATCAATAAATCAAAGTATGAATCTGAAATGTCTGAATATATAATTCAGTGTATGCCATATTTAGAAATGTATACTGATGACCTTAAAAAAGAAGTAAATACCGATAACGTTTTCAATTGTAAAGAAACAGTTGGGTTACAGAGAAAAGACATATTTAATGATTATTTAATAGATGTAGAAAAGTTAAATATAGATAGACCCATAGAAAAGAAGCGTGAAGTGTGTCCCATGTGCCCAGAAAGTAACGTGTTTCATTTTGCAGATACAAGTGACCTCGTGTGTGATAATTGTGGTGCAATTTTAGCAACACTTATAAGTGAAGAGTTAACCTATAGAGAAGAACAGGAAACGTCGGAAAAGATAGTCAATTATTCGTATAAACGTGAAAATCATTTTAATGAATGGTTATCACAGTTTCAAGCACAAGAAACGACAACTATACCACCTGAGGTAATAGAACAACTACGTAACGAACTCAAAAAAATAAAAGTAAAAGCTTTAGATGAAATAACACACGCCCGTGTTCGTACACTTCTTAAAAAATTGAAACTCAATAAATATTACGAACACGTTCCATATATAACCAATATCATAAGCGGTGTAAAACCACCGTCTATGCCCCAAGAACTTGAAGAGAGACTGCGTATAATGTTCAAGGATATACAAAAACCGTTCGATGATAATTGTCCGAGTGAACGTAAAAACTTTTTGAGTTATTCATACGTACTTTATAAGTTTTGTGAACTTTTGAGTGAAGATAAATATCTTAAATATTTTCCACTTTTAAAATCCAAAGAAAAGTTATACCAACAGGACGTCATATGGAAAAAGATTTGTGGGGTTCTACAATGGGAATATATACCAACAATTTAAAATCTAAATATATACTAAATGAAATTCTCAGTGCGCTCTTGTAATTCTAAAAAATTACAAAAAGAAACCAATAATAAGTATCCAAATTCCCCAAAACCAAAATCTAAATCTAAATCGAAGGCAAAAAAGAACCCTTTGAGAAAGGGTGTTGTATACAATAGCTTAAGTAACATGCTCAAAAACTTCGCGAACAAAAAGAGAAACACACCCGAATTATTCTTAAACATAAACGATAAGCTTAAAAGATAAGTCTTTAATATAGGTAATGAACAACGATCCATATTACAATTTCTGTTTAGAAGAAATCAGGTTCTATACAGAAAAGATAAATGAAATTATAAAAGAGGGGCTTAAAGACCCTAAAAAGTATTACGAAGAATCCAAAAGTGAATGGAAAAAGATCTACCAGGTGATTCCAGTTATGTACATGATGAATCAAATCGAAGATGAAAAAAAATAATTGGTTACTATAAATGTCAGCTGCATTACTTGGTGTAGTCTTAATATGTTGTTCAAGTTCAGCAGCAGGAGCTGGAACGTTCCTTGGTGGTTTTATACCGGATACGTCCCCATTTATAGCTAAAAAGTTGAAAAAAATAATACAACTCATTATAACTGGTGATGCTAAACCAATAGATTGCGAGAATTTGTATAAATATGCAGAAGAAACTAAAGGAACGAGTGCTGCGGAATCTGCCTTTAAATCATTATCAGAAAATGAAAAAACTATATTAGACATGGTATATGATATAGAGGGAGAAGGGGTATCTCCAGAAAAGATATGTGATAAGTCTGGAATAGATTCGGCAATCAAATTATTTAAAGATGTTGAAAACGCAGCCGAAGGTGAAGATATATCAGGTTATTGTAACGATATCAATGAATTGGAGAATAAATATCAAGATGAAAGACGTCCTAGATATTATTGGGATGAATCTAAAAAGGAATTTATAAAAGATGATATTTATTCTTCAAATGCATTTGGTGGTAAAAGTGGACCAGAATTTAAAGAACCTATAACTGCTAAATGTAAAGCAGCTGGTATTAATATTCGTTAATCCAAAGTTATATACCTAACCTCTAAATCGGTGTTAAGTGATGTAGGAAAATTAATAAGGTACCCTTCCGTAAACCCCGTCAAGCGTAGATAGTTTTGTGCTTGTGTGACCATGACGTCATTCATAGTTTTAACCGATTTCAGCTCGACCACGGTTTTGTTATTTAAAATTAAATCGGCGCGAAGATTCCCTATTGTGTGTCCTTCAAACACAATAGGAACTATTCTCTCCGTTTCGTAATGTATCCCATTTTTCCGTAAGACAACTTCCATTGCATTGTGATACACACGCTCACTATAACCGGGGCCAAGTATTTTATATACGTGTTTGGCATATTGTTGTATCATCTACTCATTCTTCAGCGATTGTTTCTAAACCCCTTTTTTCATCCTCGGTTTCTTTTTTACCTTTAAAATCTCTTATAAGTTCTGTATACTGTTTATTATATCTTACAAGACTTTGAGAAAGTTTCATCATAATTTTACCCATTTTATCGAAATGTCCAATTTCCATTGATACGGAAATATGTTCTTCATATTTTCTAGAAATATCTTCAATCATATCCATAAATTCGTTTGAAAAGTGTATACCTTCCTGTATATACTTTTTTACGTCTTCACCCATTTTTATATTATTATACTATTATTTTTATATATATTATTATTATAAATTATCCAACAAAAAAGTGATGAGTAAGAAAAAAATTTATTTTTCAAATCGATCATCATTCTCAAGAAGATACTTTGTATAAAATAAAAAAAAGTTTTTTTGGACAATCACTTTTTTTTGGACAATTTATTTTATGGGTATATATAAAATGTGGATGCTCTTGTGTCGACCCATTACAATACCAGTAACTAAAGTTTCTGACCAAACTATGATCAGTACTGATAAGTGTCGAATAGTAACGGTATCCCCTACCGATAATCAAAGTAGATACGTCATTGATATAGTTGATGATGCACCGGAAATTCTTATAAAACCAGATAAGGAATAAATGTAAGTATATATAAATGCCGTCAACACCTTTCGTCAATAGTAGTATACGGTCAACTATACCTAACCCGTGTGAAGGTATTCAACAGATACTCATTAAGGTAATATATGAAAACGAACGTGGTAGAGGACCGGTTCAAAGTATAGAAGCATACGCGTCCCCTATATTTTCGTTCAATTATAACGCATTGTACCTTAACCGTAACGATACGTTACCTACACCCGAGGATGGTAGTATCCGACCAATATCCATGTTTAATTATAATCAAGGGTTATGGAGTGATACTCAAAATGTACTCGTCATTAAAGATTATATTTTTAGACACGACTCTGTCTGCTCGCCCACCACTTATTATACACGATTACGGGATTTCTTAACCCATATTCGCGAAATATACAATTACGACGGGGAAATTACGGGAACGGATTGGTTATGTCGCCCCCCTTTAACACCGGAACCTACATACGATAGAGATATAACATTACGAAGTGTTTCAAGAACCGTAATGGAACTTATTGATAAAAATTCTGAAAATTTACCTGAAGGTGATTATTTGAAGATGTGTGATGAACTTAAAAAGATACGTGATTTATAGAGTAGTATGATATGTCGGCTCTCAATAGTCTTAAGAAATATCTAAAAGGTAAGGGGCAGGAAATAAACGATGAATGGTATGTCAAAATAGAAACACGAAAATCGGGCAAATCCATTGGTATGACCGATAACTATTACTTTTCACCGGAAGGTAAACGATTCCGGTCCATGATTGAGGTGTATAGATTTCTAAGCACGGGTGATAAATTTGAACGCGATGAAAAAACGAAATGTTTGAAAATTAATAAAGAAAATAACGATGAAATAATGGATGATTTATGTGAACTTGTATCGGATATGTACATAAATGATAACATTAAAAATCTACACAATACAAATTCAGGTATGTTTCGAAAATTGAAAAAAGATTCGATTAACTTTATAGATTGTAAATTACAAAAAACGAGAATTCAAAATATGAGTGAGAAATATAGTATTACAATTCCAAAGGATACACCGGAAGAAAATATAATACACTATTCGAAAGCGAATGCCGCAAATTTAGTAAAAAACTTTTTTAGAACTGCACCCTCGTGTTTGGGATGCGGTTCAAAGAAAAATGAATTACAAAGTGGAGGTAAAAAATGCATTTTAACACATGCACACACGATCAAATCTCGACCCGAAATTTTAAAAATTGCTGTGTCAGAATCACGAACGGAAGAAGGGTATAAAACATATATGATTCTTAGAAAATTTATAGAATTACATAAACAATACCCCGTCGCAACACTGTGTTGGGAGTGTCATCACACACTTGGTTAAATTAAAATATCATTATTTAAAATGGGTTTTGATACCCGTTGAGTATATACTTTCTCAATACGGACCATTTCTATATATGGCGACGTCCAAAACGGTTTGTACCGTTTTGGATTATTGCATCGTCTACATAACGGTACAATGTAATGACGTTTATCGTTTTCACATGTTACGTGTGCAGCAACTTCAAACCATCGATTACATTCGTATCGTGAACACTTTTGTTTTTTTGCCAACTTCTTTTTAAGTTGTCTTTTCTTATCACCAGTTATATATAATGGGTGTTTAACATTACCAGTTCCAGGTGTATTCCTAATAACTGTGTACCCACCCTTATCCGGTGTATATACATCGCGACCGAGTTTAGCCGTTCGCTTGTATTTAGATTTACGTAATTGGTTTCGAGTTTTGACCATATTTTTATAAACTATTAAAGAAAAGAACCGTTACTTAGGCATAATAATGACTACTTATAACCAAAAACCCTGTGAATTCAAATACAAAATCGACTCGTGTTCGAAAGTCGTTGACGGTGATACCGTTGACGTTCTTATTGATTTGGGGTTCGATGTACTCATTCGCCAACGCGTGAGATTGCTCGGAATCGATACCGAAGAATCGCGAACGCGTGATTTGACCGAAAAGGTTTACGGGAAACACGCCAAGAAGAAACTTGCTGGGTGGGTGACGAAAGCTGTCGAGTGTGATAAGGACGACATCGAGATCGAATTGCGGTGTCAAGAACGCGACTCTGTCGGTAAGTATGGACGCGCACTCGGTGAATTGTGGGTATTTGAAGATGGTATCTGGACGAACGTGAATAAATGGATGTGTGATAATGGGTATGCGGTTCCTTACGTCGGACAAAATAAAGACGATGTTAAGGAACAACACATGGTGAATAGACGTATGTTAGCGGATAGGGGTGAATTAGTTATTGATACGCATACTTCCTAATCCATAAATTACACACCCACTTTTCACCTGATTTCACTTGTGTACCACCGTGTAATGCCTTTTTGGTAACGCGTTCGTAATTGTTTAATGTATTAAAGAACAAAGCGTCACCCTTTTCCAAACGGTATCGCTTATTTATATTTGGAAATTCTGTTTCACCACCTTCATACTCGTCATTCAAGGCAATTATGAATGTGTACATACGTTTATTTTTATCATTTGGAAAACAATCCTGATGCGGTTTATAAAAACCACCGGGTTTATATTTAAGAACCTGTAAATCTTCACAATTATGTAAAGGTCGATCCGTCATAGAAACGCATTTACGTATAAGTTTATCAACAACTGGATCTTCGGATGCTTTTAGCCACGCTGTTTCACTCTTTCGGATAGATTCGTCTATATCACGACTTTTAGATACCGTCGATGTATGTAATTTTTTAGATGCAATATCTTGTATATGTTTGCATTCATCTTCACTTAATACATTTTTTAATACTCTGGGTTTTTCATATATGGGTATGAAAAACCATATAATAAGTAAAAACGATAAAAATAAGATAACTTTGTTCATTTTCTATTATACTGCAATAATATTATTCTTCAATAAATATTGAGGTGGACACAAAAGTAAGTTTACTATTATATCTGTGTATCTTCCAAATATAGTATCGTAATCAACGATAAATGCTACAATCCAAAAGTAAAGTGAACCGAGGTAGTCTAATTTACGCATATTAGAAGCACCTTTTATCAAACTTATCATAATATTTATTTGAATGATATGTTTATCGTGAATACTCGATTTATAAATGATTACCAGTGATAAGAAATTGAATACAATTTCTGTATAATCTATATATCCTTTCAATCTATATCCTAATAATAGTACATCTATGTGTCTCGATATATAAACAAGTTTATACATGGTTTCATTTCTATGTAAATGGTAAAACATATTCGTTACACTACCAAGATTCTCTAAAATCATAAATGGAAAAAGTGATGTAATTGCCGAAGCTAATTCTATTAATTTCATTTATGATGTAAATGTCTCTATTCTTAAAGTGCACGTAAAAATATATAATGGGGTATCGAACAATTATACCTATTTCTTATTTTTGTTATGACATTATTCGAATAATCAGCTAATGCATGAACGGTACGCAGTATCTCCTTCGTTTTAGTTGGGTCGATAATCCATTGACGAAGTAAATCACCGCACGTATCGACAAACATTCCGTATATATTACGTATATCCTCTAATTTACATTTATGTTTATCACGTCTTTGAAGTTCCTTCTTAAATTCGTCGTCGGATATAATTTTTATTAAATAGTCTACACGTAAACGTAGATTATCATCGTCACCAATACCGTCGTATCTATATATGATATCTCTATCTAATAGAGTAAGTTTATAACTCAAATCTAATATATGTATATCCGCTTCACTTGCTTCAAGTTCTGCAAACGTGGGTCTTCCACCGCATGGAATGTCTCCGTGTTCCCTCGAACGTTTCTTGAATTCAAAGTAATGAGGATTATGTACACGACCAGTTTCTATACGCCCCGAACGCCAATCAAATGCGGTATGACAGTCGGTACACCACATTTGTGCACACCCATCTATTTTATGTATCATTGTACCACATTTAGGACACGGTTTAGTATCTTTGTTTATGAGTTTCATAGTTTCAACCGTTTCGGGATTGCAAACGTGTTCGGAATCTATAATAACTTCATTACAATGTTCACAAAACTCTTGAAAACATAATCCACATTTCATACCCGTGTCTAAAAAACCTCTACACTCTTCGTATGGACACTTACGTGTAAACTTTTCACTCCCATCTGTAGTAATATTTAATTCGAGTGAATTTACCTTTTCTACGATTTCTTCTATATCTCTACGCATTTTAGCTATAGCATCATCATAATCCAACGTCGAATTACGCATGTTTATCGCTTCTCTACGCATATCTCTCAAAAGAAACATTTGATCTAAAAGTTCAAAATATCGTAATCTAAGTTCTTTCATTCTTATTCTATATTCCGCGTATGGTTGAGTTTCTGGCATTCGTGCCATTTCACGTTCGTATAAAATTTGTTCCCGATGTTTTCTATACTCTACGTTTCTAAATCGTTTTGTACAAAATGAATCTATGAATTCACGATCGTGTTCATGTTTACATTTCATACAGTGTGGTTCTTCTGTAGTTGATAATAAATAGGTTTGTATACACGTTTTACACGCCTCGTAATCACAATGAGGACACGTAACTTTAACACGTTGTGTTTTATTGTACTTATCGCAACATACTGTGCACGTACTCATACTTATTATATAACACACGTTTTCTTTAATTATTTAATTTTAGTGGTCCACTATAATTTAAGAGTATAGCTATAACAATAGCTATTATATTTAGGGGTACGTCGTATACTGGAATAACGGATTTTTCCGCCCATCGTATCGTAAAAAATACAGAAATAAAAACACCTATATTTCTTAAAGTTGCTTCGAAGTATGGATTCATTCTATTACTTATACATATGATTTTTTTCTAGTTTCCCTTTGTTGAACAAAATCGGGAAAGCCGTGTTGTTCTTGTCGTTGTTGCCGATTCCATCTGTTTCATTAATTTCTCGTTCTCGATCCCTCCCGGGATACCGACCACGTTCCTGTATCCCGGCCCGCTATCTTGTGGGTTTGTCTCCAAAAATATAGTTTTTCTTCGGTGGGAGCGGCATCGGTGGCGTAGAAGGTGTCGATGGTGAGTTTGGTGGTAGTGGTGATGACGGCGTTAATGGTGAGCTTGGTGTTGACGGTGAGTTCAAACCGAACCCTTTTTCGTCTGGGTGCTTCGGCCCGGACGGAACGCCCGCGTGCCCTTTGAACACATTTCCGTCGGCGTCTATCATGTCGGGCACGGCGTGGTGAACGGTATAATCTCTCGCAGCCACTCTCTTCATACGTTCTTCTCTTGCTTTGTGCCACTCAGCGTTTCGGCTCGGAGCATTTCTTGCTAATATATCGGCATCCGAAATCGTTTCACCGCCGTATAAAGTTGAATCATCAACTAAATCTTTTTGCATATTTTCCATAATTCTTTTTTTAGGAAGTGACTGGAAAGTCATTGGTATACCCATATTTGGCATATTAATACCATTGTCCGCCATTGTAATAGCAGTAGCCAATAACATAAATTCGATGGGGTAATTCCAACCTGGTATTATTACCATTTTCTGTGATGGTCTATCACCACTACCTTTCTTCGATAGTGTTAATTTACCTTCATCGTTTATATAAAAATTAAAAGCGGTATTATATCCAATACTATCTAAAAATGGTTTTAATTTACCTGCTTTATAATCTCTATAGATTTCTACTTCTAGAAACTTAGGATTCAACCCTGTACTACGAAATCCACTAATTTTTCCCGTTTTCCAATCATTAACTTGTCTATATATACATGCATATGGGTTTTCGCTGCCGTCAATGTTTTTTTGCTTTTTGTTCGACGCGAGACCCTGAAATGTACATTTATTAGTGTCATAATCCCAAATAGGTTCAGAGTAATCCCCTTCATGGTATTGATAAGCCGTAAGAAATCTACCTTCATTCCCAACACGTACCAAATCCTTACACCATCCGTTTTCACCCCACATTTTATCTATAGTACTGAGACGATCAGCTTCATAACTAGCGTAATCCTTAAATTCATATCTATTTTTATCAAAGTCTCCGTAGCTAATTTCTGGCTTTATACACGATATTTCATGCTGATTAAAATACCCTTCTGTAGTCGAAGGTTTTGGAAAATGGATACCATCACTAGTTATTTTAACTAATGAGTTATTTGGGTTTTGGTCTGAAGATTTCAATCTATTTATTACAAAGTATAAAAATAAACAAAATAGTAAAAGACTAATAGTAATCGCGGCGAGTCCTGCGTTCATATTTTTATAGTATATACATTTATTATTTTTTAAAAAACGGGTTCTTATCAAGCTTACCTTTATGAAACAAAACAGGATTATATAACGAACCGTCTACATAATAGACTTTCGTATACCATGACATTGAATTTGTATCCCACACTTGACGTCTTTTTAATCCACATTTATATATGAGTTTTTCGTGCATATCATCACTACTTCCCGTAATTTCCCCAGATTTGTTTCCCTTAACGATAGTTTTTACTTTCTTTTCATCACTAATAGAACGCGCGTAGTTCATCATAACGGATGATAAACCTCTGTGCATGTTTTATTATTGATTGGATTATTTCTTTTAAATTGTTATTTTTTTGATGCCTTAAGAACGTGAATCTCCAAAAGGGCTAAAAAACGACTAAACCCTAATACCTTTCTTCCCGTTGGGAAAGACCACCAAATCAGTGGGGATTGGAGTATCACGAGTGATTGGATCAAATCTGTTTCCAGTTTGATCTTTGAATTTACCTGCATCTCCGATGGCTGCCCCCAATGCTCTAGCGAATGCTTTTTTCTGCTGACATTCTTCATTACAGTCTGCGGTTACTGGGTTTTTATAGTCAGTCGTTTTATATTCTTGAAGTTTTGGTTTAAATCCTTCGCCACTTACAAGGTCTCCTGCAGCGCTTAATCCTTTTCCAGCACCCGATGCTGCACCACCAACTAAATCTCCCGCGCCACCAACTAAATCTCCCGCGCCACCAAATAACGAAGTAAGTCCACTAAAAAGTCCACCGAATGGCCCCATTACACATAGAGAACTGCATGCAGAGCAAACACATATAGCTAATACAGGAATTAGCATAGCAAAATTTGAGGAATTTTTAACCATTTTTATATTAAGTGGATATTTTATTTCTATTGATATTTCGTCTGCTTATTTAATTGTGCAATTCGGGTCTTGACTGCCATTTCGGATATTCCCTCATTAATATTCTTTTTGAGTCTACTTACATTTTTAGCCGCGCGACCTTTCATGGTATTATTAACCAATTTCTTGAGATTCGCCTTTTTATTTATTGGAGGAGGAGGTGGCTTTTTTGCTTTCATGTTTCTTTCCATGTTACCCTTGATTCTTTCAAATGCTTGATTTGCACCCATACCCGATGAACCAGTTAAAATTCCTTTTCTCCACTGTGTAAGATTTGCACTATTTATGTATTTCTTACGATCGGCTTTCGACATATTTGGGTACGTTGTAGAAATATACGTTGCGAGTTGTTTCTTAACTTCTTGACGTTTCTTTTTATTCGCCGCTTCGTCATAATTACCATTCAATTTTTCAGATTTGATTGTTTGCTCGATACCTGGTGCAACATTTCGGATTTGAACACTGTAATTTTTGAGTTGGTTCAATAATTTATTTTTAACTTTTTGGTCCATTTGTGTTTCCTTGACTTTCTTTGTAAGAGATGCACGCATTTGTGTATTTTGCGCCGCCTTCTTTTTATTTTCAGCTTCCTTTTTCTTCTTTTCTTCGTCTTCCTTTTTCTTTTTTGCGAGTGCCTCTTCCTTCTTTTTTGCGATCATCTCTTCCTTCGCCTTTCGATTCGCTTCCTCTTTTTCCCTCGCTTTTCTCTCTTCTTCTTCCTTTTTCTTTCTTTGACTTGCAAGTTCCTTTGCCTTTGAAATAGCATTTGATTTTATTTTATTAAAATCACCACCATTTGTAAACCTTTTAAGAAGTGCGACTTTGTTTGTATTTGTCAAGTTTTTAGAATTATTTAGGATCTTACTCAACAATTGCTGCTTCTTTTCACGTTCTTTTTTGTTTGCTTCTTCTTTCGCCAAACGGTTTGCTTCTTCTTCCTTTTTCTTTCTCTGATCTGCAAGGTTTCGAATTTTACCAACAACATTTTGCTTTAACGCGTTATAGTTTTCACCATTTTCGAAACGTTTAAGGTACCCCATTTTATTCATATTTGTGAGGTTTTTAGAACTATTTAAAAGTTTACTCATGGCTTTTTGACGTTTTTCTTTCAATTTCTTTTCCGCTTTTTCATTCGCTAAACGTTTTGCCTCTTCTTTCGCCAATCTTTTTTCTTCACGTTCACGTGCAATTCGCTCAGCCTCTTCCTTTTCCCTTTCTAAACGGTTTGTCTCTTCCTTATTTTTTCTCAATTTTGCGAGTTCTTTTGCTTTTGAAATTGCGTTTACCTTTACGGTATTTACATTTTCACCATTTTCAAATCGTTTAAGAAACGCGGCTTTATCTTCATTTGTTAAATTTTTAGAGTTACCCAAAATTTTAGTTAATCGACGACGTTTTTCTTCGCGTTCTTTTTCCCTTTGTATTTTATTCGCTTCTTCCTTCGCCAAACGGTTTGCTTCATTCTTAGCATTTTGGTTCGCCTTTTCCTTCGCCAAACGGTTTGCTTCATTCTTAGCATTTTGGTTCGCCTTTTCCTTAGCCAAACGGTTCGCTTCATTCTTAGCATTTTGGTTCGCCTTTTCCTTCGCCAAACGGTTCGCTTCTTCCTTCGCCAAACGGTTTTCCTCTTCCTTAGCCTTTCTATTCAATTCATTTTTCTCTCTTTGAAGCCTATTCCTTTTCAAATTTTGAGCTTTACGAATTGCATCACCCTTTACAATATTGAAATTTTCACCTTTATTAAATCGCTGTAAAAATGGAAGTTTATTTTCATTCGTCATATTTTTAGAGTTGTTTAATATTTTACTTAAAAGTCTTTGTTGTTCGTTTCGAATACGTTTCTTTTCTTGATTTTCTAACATTTCCTTTTCTTTTCTAACGCGCTCCTCTTTCAATTGACGAGCCCTATTAATAACATTGGTTTTTAACGTGTTAAAATTATCACCATTGTTTAAACGCTTCATAAACCCATTCTTTTCGGTATTGTTAAATAAACCAGAATTATTCATGATTTTATTCATGAGTTTTCTTTGTTCGCGTCTTTGTTCGTTTTTATACTCGGCTTCCGCTTTCATTTTTTCTTCGAGTTCACGGTTTTTACGATTTTTAGAAAGGTTACGAGCTTTTTGTATAGCACTTTCTTTTAATGTATTGAAATTATTACCCGCCTCGAGACGTTGCATAAACTCTCTTTTATCGTCGTTCGTAAAGTTCTGTGAATTATTAAGAATCTTTTGTAACAATTTCATTTGGTCCACTTTTTTAATCCGTAATTCACCTTGATTACGTGCATTTTTTATCTTTTTAAATTCATCTTCAACATTCTTTTTCACTTTATTGAAATTCCGTGTCTTTTCAAAATTTCGTAAAAATTTAGCTTTCATAGAATTATCGAGATTTTTAGAACTATTAAGTAAAATACTCAACTCTTTCAATTTTAAATCGTAATTTTTACGATTTATGTTTTTTTTATTAACTATCCCAAGTATTTCTCTTTTCAAATTAGATATATCTTCACCCACATTAAGTCTATTTAAATATACACCTTTATTGTTTACGTTTTTATTTTCCAAAAATGTTTGAAGGTTTAGTTTAAGGTTTTCGAGTTTAATTTTCTTAATATTTCTATCTTTTTGGATAGCTAATGTTTTAGCATTATTCAATTTTCCATTCGAGTTAAATTTACCTAAAATTTCATTTTTGTTCGTATTTGTTAAGTTTGTAAGTTCACTCAAAATTTTTTGTAACTCGTTACGGTTTTGTTCCAATTTTATTTTTTGATTTTGAACACGTTGTTCATTTGTTATTTTTGTGGACACTATACCGTTAATGTACGTTTTTACGTTATTGAATTTTGTACCACGTTTTACTCTATTAAACGCGTTCGTTTTTTCCGAGTTGTTTATATACTTACTTACATTTTCTCGGTTAAGGTACGAGCGTAAAAGAATTTCGTTTTCTTTTATTTCTCTATTACGATTTTCAAGAACTTTTGGACCTTCGATAGGGCCACTGGGTGGCCCTTGAACAGGTCCTTGAACAGGTCCTTTGTTATTCCTATACATACCCATTCCCCTGTTATTTCTTTTAAAAACATAACCGGGCATTGGTTTGATTTTATTCGTTTTTATAAAACTTTTATTGAGAAATGCGGGTTTTTTTTGTTTAGGTGGTGTGAACTCTCTTATAGGTATTAATGGTTTAGTGTTTGTGAGCGTTCTGTTATTTTGTTTGTTTAAAAAACGTGGTTTTTCGTTCTTTTTCATTTTAGAACTCAAGTTGTTGATACCATTATTCAAATTGTTATTGAGTCGGGACCCGTTGTTCAAATTGTTATTGAGTCGGGCCCCGTTGTTCAAGTTGTTATTGAGTCGGGTCCCGTTGTTCAAATTGTTGTTGAGTCGGGTCCCGTTGTTCACATTGTTCACATTGTTGGTCACTCGGTTTACGTTCAGGTTATTGACCAAATTTACATTATTATTAAACGCGTTTTTCTCAATTTGTTTCTTCTGAACAGACCTTAATTTAACTGGTTCGTGTACGTTCATGGAGTGTAAACGCCTACCAATTATATCAGTGAGTTGTTGCTTCGTAAGTTTCTTATCGGCGTAACGCACAACACCAACTTTCTTTGCAATTCTTCGTATTTCACTAACTCTAGACGTAGAACTGAACAATGTATCAAAATCTTTACGTGTTAATGGTGATTTCGCATCAACTAAATACGACCCATCTTTACTCAAAATCAGTGGTGGTAATGGAAGTTTACCACCCTGGACTAATGAGTACACGTCACATATTTGATTTTTTGACAATTTTAGGTCTATACCCGCATTTTGTTTAATAAGTGTTCTAAGATTACTAATATCTAATCCTGGGTCACACGCATCCATATTGATATAACTCAACAAAAAAGTTATAGCGATATGCTTTTTGTATACATTTGAAATTTTTCTTCGTATGACATATTAAAATTAAATACATCGACCTGACCTATATCTATGTCAATAATTGTACTTTTTTCTATGTCATTATTTTTTCTATTATTTAAAGTTGATGAAACAAGTGCTTCAGCAAACTGTTTAGGGCTTTTTATTTCTTCTACAAATTGTGTTTCCATTTTCATTCGTATACACAAAATATTATGTGATTTCTTATCGAGAAATGGTGCTGTAGGTAACGTTTCTAATGTACCACCATCTACATATACCATATCATTATACCTATACGAGGAGAATATGAAAGGGACGGCAATACTCATACATATGGCATCTATGACTTTCATATCGGGGTGTGTATATTTCGAAAAATATTCGGTCCTTGATGTATTTACACAAAAAGCCGATATATATAAGGTTTTATCTATTTCCGAAAAAGTTGGATCTGATTCTAATAAATTAACTAACTGCTGACGTACAGGTTTCAAGTCAATCAAACCATACGAGTTTATAAAACATTTTAAATTAAGTTTAACGAGTTTACTTGGATCAAGTTCGAGTAATTTATATAACGTTTCTTCTACCGAATACCCAAGTGCTAAGAAAGTGCATATAATAGCACCAGCTGAAGCACCTGAGTACTCTTTGACATTTTTAATCGTGTTTTCAACACTTTTAAGGTACCCTAACATGGAAAATATACCCATGGCACCTGGCCCTATAATAAGATACTCGTAGGACATGTCACTTAATAAAACTGAGGAAATTGCTTTCGCAAAAGAGCGAAGACAACCGCGAATACCAAAGCGTGGACCAAGGCTGCTGGAACACCAGTTTGTCCTGACATAAAGACACCTTTGGAGCCTGGTGGGAGGGTCAAGAGCATACCTGGACTGAGTGCGAGAAAGAGAGACGTGGTCACGAGAAGATCCGTCTTGGTAAGAACGAGGCCCATCGCTTTCGCAACGAGTGAGAATGTGAGGAAGAACACGAGGGCGTGGAACATGACAGCTGTTCTGCCTGTAAGACCGTCTCTGAACGCGACTTTGGAACCGTCTGTTCTGAGAAGAATACCTGGGCTGAGCGCTAAAAAAAGTGAAGCTGGAATAGCGACTTTTTGGGACGTGATATCTGGGAGCATGTTTGTATATATATTCATTACATATTTATCTAAGATCCATATTCGGAGTTATAAAAGCAAAATTCGACAAATTCGTCATAGTTTGCAAATTTTAAAATGAGATGCGACATACATGCATCGTATAGATACTGTTGTAGTATCCCCCACATATAACGAAGATGTTCATGGTGTACTTCTTCCCAATCGTTTATATGTAGAGGTTCATCGATATTGATTTCCTGTTCGTTATCGCTATTATAGGCTTCATTGCCATGTGTGGCTTCGTAGACGTATTGACTCCAAACCATTATTCTTGTTTCTTTTCCTTGATTCCCGTGAGAGCGAGTGAAGTAGATTCTTTTACTGGTAAGTTATCGAGTATAACCTTTAATACTAATTCGGCCTGTTGCTCGTTTCCTTCGTAAAAAGAGATAAGTCCTTCCTTGACTGAGGTCTTATTTAACCCCGTTTTTCTGGAACTTTTACGAACCGAAATTTTACCTTTTTTAAGGTTGATTACATCGAGACCATTATCGGTCATGAGTTTTTTAACTTGTAACTTGAGAGACTTTTCGGCCTGTGTTAAGACCTTAATATCTTCGCGGGCTTCTGTAATTTGCTTGTTTAATTCAACCAACTTAGAGACGCTGTTCGAGAGTTCGTCTGTAGGTGTAACCTGAGACATTTTTATATATAAACTATACCTATATTCTTTAAATTAATTAACACAATGGTCTACGCATGGTATCGGAAGCAATGGTGGAGTTGTTCCACACGAATGGTTCCTTGGTGTTTGGTGGGTCGGCGCGGATTTGTTGGTTCGCGTTTCTGAGAGCACCACTGACAGTTTCTGGGAAACCGATTTGTGATCTTGGTTCGAGAAAGTTTTGGCCGGCGAGAACATCTTCTGGGGCAAATTCACCGAAGTCTTCTTGGGAAGCAACTTCACGTGGGAGGAGGGACGACGCAAGACCGGTACCAGCCTTCATTTCACACGCTGTTCCTGGTTCGGATGGTCCGACATCGGCACCGTACCCAGATGGGGCATACATAGTTTCTTGTACAGAATACATGGATTTTGTGTTGTTCGCGAGCATGAAATAGATTACAGTCGCAATGGCAAGGGCAATCAAAACCTGTCTTGGCGAGACTTTCTTCATCTTCATCATCATCTTTATATACTATCAACAATTTTTTTTATTCTGAATCCTGGATCATGTACTGGTCTGGGTATGTTTCCTCTTCTTCGACCTCAACTTCCGGTTCTGGAATTTTTTCTTCATGAATTTTCAATTGGACAATATTCCAAGATGGGCCAAACGCTTTCTTCGCGAACCAAAGTCCATAAAATTCCACGAGTGCTGTACATGACATACCGACTGTGATTGAACTAAATTCAACACTTTCTTTAGTGTGATCGAAAACACGTGTTGCGGAAATACGATCAGTTTCAAGATTTTCACTTCTGGTATATGCACCCGAAATCGTCTTCTCTGGAAGTTCTTTACCGAACCACGTCTTACTATTTTCCAATGCAGATTGAAGATTGATAACGTGAACAGATTCGACCTTCGCCTGGTTGTCTTCACCTGTAACTTCGAATGATACTTCGCCTGTTTCTTGATCGACATCAGATACAGTGACACCGTCCAATTGAACAAAGTATCGCTTTTTTTCGTCGTTTAATGCTCGAGAGTGGTATAATCCATCTTCGCCTTTTGAGAGAGTATCGTAAATCATTTTGTATATTGTATTGGTCTCAATTCTTTAACCCAATAAATGGTATCATTGCTGATTTTTCAAGAATTGGTTTTGGTACCCATTTATCTCTATTTGGTTTAAATCCATAAAGTGTTTCTTCCATTTTTATATTTTTTGGTAAATCGAGACTCGATGTACTATTTGGCCTGAAGTTATATTCATTTTTAATATACGAATGAGTTGTATTAGGTCTCCATGTGAGTGAGTTTGTGTTAAAACGACTTGTACCACTCGAATGTTTGAACCCTGGTATATTAAGCGTGTTTACGGATGAATCCAAACCATAAACAATCTGTTTCGTTAATTTATCCCTGGATGGTTTCGACGTATACCTAACGTATTTTGAAGGATCAACACGTTTCGCCTTTTGTATATTTACACTTTTAACGTATGTAACTTTCTTTACTGGTGTTTTAGCTGTCTTGTGTACTAACTTTAATATATCTTCCATGGGTTCCGATGCTTTGATTTGTTTTTTAGTTATAATACGGGCTAATTTTACCATACGTTGACGATCCTTTTCTTTCTTCTCTGGGCGTAACCCAAGTTTTTGCATGAGGTATATATCATCAATTAAAAATGTCTTACCCGCGACGTATATCTTAGTATTAATAACCGTTTTGTTTGTAGTTTGATTACGGTAAGTAACACCTTTTTTACGTGTTTGAATAACTTCGTACCCGAATTCATTTGGACGCATAAACGCAATATCTAAAATACCACCAAGATTCACTGGTATAATGCGGTTTTTCTCGGGTGAATACCATCTCACTTTTAAATCGAGTGTGAATAATTCAACATCGATAAACACGTTACGTTTCGATGGTTTATTATTGATACCATGTTTACGCTTTTTGATTAAACTGTATCGACGCGTCACATAAGGACCAGACTCACCAAACCGTAACCCTATAAATTTACCGATTTTACTCTTTTTCGATAAAATACGATCACGAACGCGAATATTGATCTTCTTTGATATTTCACCGAGTCTATTCCATAGAAGAAGTTTGACGGCTTGTAATTTACCAAAATACTTTTCATCTGGTTTCATACGAGGTGCAAATTTGGTATCTATATCACTTGTAATGACCTTATCGTTACGGTCCATATATACATTGAACGCTTCACCACCACTAATGATAATATCACCCATTGGTTTTAAAAAAACCGTAAGTTCACTTATGACTTCGTATATAATATCACGTATAGAATCGGTAACAACAACGTAGGCCATTTTTTCAAATGACTCTTTTGAATACATACGGTTTACACGATTTCTAAATTTTTTTAGTTCATCCTGTTCGTAATATTTCTTTAAAACTGGATCACCAAAAAATAAATTTTTATTCATGAATTTCGAAACCGCAGTTTCCGAGTAAATATTCTCGTCCATTATTATATTACCTATATAATAAATATGGAGTGTGAAGATACATGTCGATGTTATGCTGATTACGATACACCATACCCACATAATGAGCAAACGTGTGGTACTCGTAAAAAAGGGTACATAATTCCATGTAAATCAGAGTGTTGTGCTGGTGGATGCCCATCCCCATATAATGATTTATACCCCAGACAACCATATGGGTTTGGATACCTGTACCCTATACGTCTAGATAACGTCTTTAAATTTTCATCATTACTAGTAATTATTCTACTTGTTCTCAGTACATATCTATCGTTCAAAAAATAGACTTAAAGATTGGTGGCATAAGTAATATATAAAATGTCTATTGAATCCGTACTCGAAGAAATCACTGCTCTCAGAAACGATATCAAAACGCTCTCTAAAATCGTCAGAAAGGTTAAGGCGAAACAAGACGACCCAAACGGTGAAAAGGCGGCTAAGCGTGCCGAAAACAACGGGTTTAACCGCAAGCAAGTTATTTCCGAAAAGCTTCGTGTGTTTTTGGAATTGCCAGAAGGTGAATTGGTCTCTAGAAGTACCGTCACGCGCGCCATTAACAAGTACGTCAACGACAAGGGGCTGAAGCACCCGGATAACGGTCGCGTTTTGGTACTGGACGATAAGTTGCGTAATTTGCTCGAACCACCAGCTGACACCCAAGTCACGTTTTTGAACTTGCAAAAGTACTTGAGTCCACATTACAGTAAGCCAGAAGAAACGGCTTAAAAAATACATACTTATTATAAATAAACCATGTTAATTGACAGGCAATCTGTAGAATTACTTGTTGGTACAAAAATAACTAAATTAGATTTGTACCAAAAAGCTTTTAGACATAAATCCATACTCAAAGAAGATGAATCTTTAGACGGATCATTCGAAACACTTGAATTTATCGGGGATTCTGTATTGGGTTTTGTTATTACAAAATTTTTATTCGATCGATATGAAAATAGACAAGAGGGGTTCTTGACTAAAGCACGTACGAAACTCGTGCGGGGCGAAACGTTAGCTGATATAGCCACTAAACTTGGTTTATATAATTGGGTTCAAATGGATGAAAAGGGTATGCGTAATGAATGGTTCAAGAACCCTAAAATTCTTGAAGATGTTTTCGAGGCACTCGTGGGTGCCATATACATGGATCTCGGTTTGTTACATGCAAAACAGTTTATATTAAATGTATACACAAACCCTGAATATGTTAATATGAATTCGATTATGGTAGATGACAATTTCAAGGATCATCTTATGCGACATTGTCAAACCAATAACCTTTCATTACCCGAATACCGTGTATTAAACCATGAAAATGGTATTTTTTATATCGACGTCTATGTCGATAATGTATTTTTAGGTCGTGGACACGCTAAAAACAAAAAACAAGCAGAGCAACATGCCGCAAAACGATTTTTCTATCCACCGCCACCTCCACCCGGACCACCTCCGATGAAACCATACTTAAACAAAAGACCCTTTTAAAATGTATAATAATGAGAAAATATTTATACATTGCAAGTGGTGTTATTAGCACGATATTAGTGCTAAAATTATTGTTTAAAAAACCACCAGCGTCGCCAGATTATTCCGATTTACCACCGCTCGAAGACCCCGATGAGTCTTCATCCGGAGAATACATTACAGTTAAGAGAACATTAACTTCACGTGCTAACACATACCAAAAAGACGAGGTTCTTAAAAGACCTAAGTTATCACATATGTTAAAAGATGAACTTATTGAAGAATGTACGAGACGCAATATTGCAGTTATAGGAACTGTACGTGTTTTACGTGAACGTTTACGTCTCGCACGCGAAGAAGAAAAACAGGCTTAAAAGTGTTATAGTATAAATATTTAACATGCACCCAAATGTACAGAAGTGGTTAGATTTTGAATATGCACCACAAAAATCACAAGAATGGTTGGATCTTAGAATGGGTATGCTTACTGCATCGGACGCTGCATCAGCTATAGGAGTAAACAAATATGAAACACCGCATCAACTTCTTTTAAAAAAATGTGGAAAAGGTGAACCATTTTTTGGTAATGAGGCAACTCGTCATGGGGAAAAGTACGAGGATGAGGCACGTATTTTATATGAACAACGTCACGGGGAAGTTGTACACGAATTGGGCTTGTGCCCACACCCAAAGTATCCATTTTTAGGTGGGTCACCCGATGGTGTTTCAGAATCAGGTAAACTTGTAGAAATTAAGTGCCCTATGATGCGCGCTATAGATGGTAGTGTACCAGAACATTACATGCCTCAATTACAATTATGTATGGATATTTTAGATTTGGAAGAAGCAGATTTTATACAGTATAAACCGGCCGAAACAAATTGGCCAAAACCAGAAGAATTTTACGTGACAAACGTGAAACGTGACCGAGAATGGTTTGCTAAATATTTACCTATTATGGAAGATTTTTGGCAAAAAGTGTTATATCATAGAGAATATGGTATAGACGATCCACCACCAAAAAAGACACGTAAGAAAAAGGAACTTATTAGACCAGAATGTCCAATATCTACAGACACAGATGACGATTATATAGAATACGGATAAATTATACATTTTCAAGAATATTTAATATTATACTCTTT
>JACLAB010004336.1_pt1 | contig 22825 bp, 17 predicted proteins | sample 8027921 | NCBI WGS metagenome assembly JACLAB01 (sample SAMN15725117, study PRJNA655200) | protist metagenome | isolation source: fluorescence activated cell sorting (FACS) single amplified genomes of... | place: USA: West Boothbay Harbor, Gulf of Maine | collected 2000-07-19
AGAGATTCTAAGAAGAAGAAGAAGAAGACAAAGACAAAGACAATACTAATAAGATATAATAATAATAAGAATGAAAGTGACGGCGTTATCGGTGTGGAAATGGCGCGGGCAAAATACGGACCCGATATGTTTAGGCAAAGCGGAAGACGTGGAAGAATTCGGCTATTTCCAACGAGCCTCGGTGCGGGAGATGCTCACGTTTATATCGAAAACGATAGTCGCGAGAACGCAACCAGGACAGAGACAATCGGTAGAACAGGATCAATATTTAGTGCACGTGATTAATAGGAACGGTTTGGCGGCGATAGCGGTGATGGATAAGGAATATCCGTCTCGATCGGCGTTTTGTGTGTTACAGAAAATATGCGACGATTATTGCGACACGTTTGGTCAAGAGCAGTGGAAAACGCTCACCGAGGACGATGTGAAAGGGAACGAAATTATGGAAGACGCGATAGTGAAGTACCAAGATCCCATGGCGGCAGATAAGATTCTAAAGATTCAAAGAGAGTTGGACGATACTAAAGTTGTTTTGCACAAAACTATAGACAGCGTGTTGGCGAGAGGAGAGAAGTTGGATAATCTCGTCGATAAGAGCACCGATTTGTCGTTAGCGAGTCAGATGTTTTATAAGCAAGCGAGGAAGCAAAATCAGTGCTGTAACTTGATGTAGTACGTAAGAACAAGAGGATGCTACTTCGAGTTCATTAGCGCATCGGCGACGAAACCACGACGACGTGACGTGAATTCTTCGTCATATATTTTAAATAGCCGAAGAGATGACGCGTGGACGGAATACGATTTAAAGAGTGTTGATAAATCTCGCGAGCGATTGGGCGATTATACGTACACTTTTTTTTAGTAAGAAGAAGAACAAGAAGACAAAGAAGAAGAGCAAGGAGAGGAGAAGACGAATTAGAAAAGCACCACCCCATTATTCAAAATATAATAGACGAGAAAGAGAGAGAGAAAGAGAGAATACGTGATGCGTACTCTACGCACCGCGCATACCATCGTCACGCCGTCGTTTTTGTGTGTGAGCCCAGCACAAATCAGAACTCGATTTTTTTATAATATGCATCTGCATCATACGAGACTCGTCCGCAAAAAAAGGGTCACATTTTGTTACATTTTTTTACAAATTAAAATCTCTTTCCACGTCACTTTGTACTGGTGTTGGTGTTGTTGGGCGTTCGAGAGAGAGAGAGAGAGAGAAAAACAACGCTCTGTTTCCTTTTCTCTTCTCCAAAATCATTCTCGCGTCGTCGCGTTGAAAAACTTCTGAATACTCTTCTTTCTGCGTGTTTAATTTTAAGAAGCCATTAATCGTGGAATATCAGAAATTGAGTTTATAGAGTCCTTTCTTGTACCGATCGAGAGCGAAAATTGGACACAACGACAACATATAAAGTAGATGACCGCGACCGCAATCGCCGGGACAACGACGACAAAAAAACGTCTTAAAAAAGGTATCATCGATACTACCAGCGCTGTTACGAGCGACAACGAGAACAACAACAACAACAACGGGAGGGAACAATTTCAACAGCCTCATAAAAACTTTCCTCGAAGTAGGAGTGGAACCATCGTCGATTCTTCAAAAACTCCAACGACGCAAACGAGACGTGTTTTTGGTGGTTCGTCTGTGTCTGGCCAATTAATTTTCCTTAAGAACGATTTAGATAATTTTGAGGAGGAGGAGGAGGAAAAAAATACGACACCACCCAAGAAGAACGCGAGCACACAAAAAGAAGGAAAAGAAGAGCAAGAAGAAGAATATTCGAACAAAGAAACGGCGACGAGAGAGGACGACCTTCGAGCCGGGAGCAGCGAAGAAGAGGAAGGAAATGCCATCGCCGTAGAAACGGACGCGCCGCCGCGGGAGTTCAACGACAACGCTACGATAACGAAATCGAAATTATTGAGCGAGGGGAGCGAGCGTGAAGGAAGTCAGAGAAAGAAACGAGGTCGACCGAGGAAGAACGACGTGTTCGAAGACGTGTTCGAAGACGAAAGAAGAGCGCAAGAGGAGAAGGATAGACGGGAAGCGATGCGAGTGCTGTTAGAAGCGGCGGAAAAAGATGATACCGATGGTGCTCGTCATATTCAGAAGAAGGCAAAAACGACGACGACATCGAATGGTAATAAGAAGACTTCTTTAAATAACGCCGTGGATGTGAATGATGCTCATACCAAGGCTACGAATGGCGGCGTTGATAAAGAGGATGAGAAACTTCGGGGAAGACCGGATATTACCGGTATCGAAAAACTCGCCGCGGATGCTTTGAATAATATTTTACCGAACGCTTCGACGAGCGAAAGAATGGCGCACATCAACACATTCATGAATAAAGGAGCGAGCGGAAATAACGGACAGACCAAAGCGAGTCAGAAAGGACAACAAGACAAACAGCAACAAGAACTAAATAAGAACGAAAAAAATATCGTCTCTTCGGGAAAAGACTACTCGCGTCTGTTAGAGGAAAAGCGAAACGAGCTCAGTAAGAAAAAGCCAGAAAAAGAAAAACGGAAAAGAGACGACATTGTCGAAGATGCCGACATATCCGTCGAACAGTCAACTTTGCACAAGACGTATAAAGAGGCTCTACAGAGAATGCGAGAAGAGAACGTTCGACAAAGTCGGGACCAGAAACAACCATCGATTAAGAGTAAAAGTACCGCTCTCAACGCCGTCACGGCGGCACAAGTCAAACTGCAAAAGAAGAATGTCGCTGCTGCTGCGGCTGCCGCCAAGGAGGCGAGTAGACAGCAGCACGTATTGGCACAACAACAAAAGCAACAGCATGCTTCTTTTCTTCCTCAAACGCAAGAGGAATTGAAAAATCTTTTGTTCCTTCAACAAATCCAATCGCAAGTTGCGCTTCAAACTCAGCCGCAAGTGAACATAAATGCGGCGTTATTGCATTTACTCTTGGCGGGTGGCCAAGGTAGTATCCCTAGCATTGGTGGTATGGATCTTAATCAACCGATTCAGAATCTTCTCGCGCCAAACTTACTAAGCATGTCCGCCGCGCACCTTTCGAACGGTAACGGTTTGCACGGTGGCGGCGGTGCCGGTATGTCTGGCGCCGACTTTGCGGTTCCACCAAGTCGCTCGTCGCAGAAGATGAATAACTCTTCATCGAAGAAGAAGGAAGAAGGTTCTCGAAAAGGAGCGGATCACTCGTCATCAATACTCATGCCTTCGGTCAACGCTACCGCGTTTAAGAAACGCATCCGCGTCGTGGTTGACGAACTCATGAAGAAAATTCGAAAGAAGATTGCTTTGAAACTCGCGCTCTCCGAGGCAGGCATCGAAAAAGAGTTGAACCTCCTCGAAAGTGGCAGCGAGTTGCACGCGTCGTTATGTTCCTTCTTTGAGCTCCATTGATGCTTTTTACGACGAAAAAGCGACGGACACACCACTATGCATATAATAATAATAGAACTTAAACTTCTTCGAATTGCTTAATGAAGAATTTAATTGTTCACAGATTTGAGCTTGTTGCGTTGAGATAGGTTGCTGCCGCCAAATTTTAATAACAACAACAGCAGAGAGCATTTATTACGCATACCACTTACTCCTCCTCGTGCTCCTTCTAAACGCGTCGTCGTCGAAGAGAAGAAGAAGAAGAGGAGCTTTTATATTATGCGTTTGTTGAAGAAGTCTGGTTTTTTTGAGAAGACAAAAAACCCCACCACTTTAAAAAATTCTCTCTTCTTTGTTTTTGTGTCACTCATTTATTTTTGGGCTCAAAAAATTCTACTTCATTTTATCTCCTCAAACAACAAAGGTTTTGTAAGCGCAAAACTCTTCTTCTTATTCGTCGTATTCGAGGACAGATACTGCACTCTCTGATACGAAGAAGAAGATAAAGAAGACATATAACAACGTAATATAATAATGGGATTCTTCTTACCAATTTCCGGTTCCGTGTCCCAAGCGGTCGTCCATCCGAACGTCATTTTCAACGTCTGCGACTCGTACGTGCGCCGCAACGACAACGTGGAACGAGTGATCGGCACTTTATTAGGCCACTACGACGCGAAAACAAACAGATTGGAAGTGACGAATTCGTACGCGGTGCCACACAACGTGCAACAATCCACCGGGCAGGTTTTACTGGACGTGGAATTCCACCGCGCGATGATTGAGTTACACGCGAGAGTAAACCCGAAAGAGATTGTGATTGGATGGTATTCCACCGGGGACGGGATCGTCCCGGCGTCGAGTTTAATACACGAGTTTTACGCCAAAGAGATGGGCATGAACATCTCCGCGCCGTTGCATTTAACCTTCGACGTGGAGTTTAAGGATACGGATAATTTGGTCAGAGCTTGGGTCGGCAGGAGTTTAGATTTTGGCGTCAGTTCGCTCGCGCGAAGGCGAGAGTTGGAAAAGAAAGAAGCAGTAAAAAGCGGGAAAGAGGAAAAGAAAGAACAACATCAAAACGAAGACGAGGACGAGGACGACGAGGACGAGGACATGGGCATGTCTTCCGCGTGTTTCCAAGAAATCGCGTGCGTGACGAACTTCGAGCTCGCGGAACGCGTCGGCTTTGACGCGTTGAGCGCGACGAAAACGGAAAAGAACGCGGAAAACTCGAGCGCCGTGGAAGGTTTGAAGAAAACCGTGGAAAAGATTGAAAAGTTACTGGACGAGTGCAAAATACGCGCGGAAGAAAACGGAGGGGAGAGTTCTTCAATAGTCGTTGGAAATTCTAGAGTAGGTAGGCAAGTCGCCGACGTTCTCCGAGCGACGCCGCAGTTGACAAACGACCAGTTCGCCCGAGTCTTTGGCGAAAGCGGCAGAGATTGCATGATGGTTTCGTACGTCGCCAACGTCGCCAAGGTTCAACTCCAATTGGCCGAGAAGTTGAACACCGCCAGCTTTTTGGTTTAATTTTTACCTCTTCTTCTCCTCACTGAGAAGATGTAAATAGTAGAGTTTAATATAAATTTAGCACAGAACGTATGAAGACTCTTTAAGTTGCGCATAAAGTTCTCTCCTCCGACCATCTTCTTCACCGCCGCCACCGCGACCCGTCGCTTTTCTGGCCTTTCGCCCTGCTCAAGACAAACACCAACACCAACACAAAAAGAAAAAGAAAAAGAAAAAAGGAACAAAAAAGACGTCATAATCGCACCCAAAAAAAAAACGCTCCCCTCCTTTGCTCTCTCTCTCTCTCTCATCTCTCTTTCTTTTGCAAAATGGGGAACGCCCAAAGCCAAGAAGGAGGAGAGAATAACGGAGGAGGAGGACAAGGGCAATCATCGCAACTCCACATCTCTCCGAGAGACTCTTTGGAGGATAAGATGGAATCTTTAGTCATCGTCCCAGACGTGATTGTAACTCGAGAGGAGTTGATGAGATATACCGGGGGAGGGACTAATCATTCTCAGGAAAAGAGGATATATTTGTGCTGTAAAGATATCGTCTACGACGTGACCGCGGCGAAAGATTTCTACGGACCGGAAGGACCGTACGCGAATTTTGCGGGGAGAGACGCCTCGAGAGCGTTAGCGCTGATGTCTTTGAAAATCGAGGACGTGGAGAATACGGATTTGTCGGATTTGGATGACGAACAGCTCTCAGTGCTCAACGATTGGGAGCGAAAGTTCAAGTCGAAGTATAAAATCGTCGGGAGGTACCAGGCGTAGGCTTTTGGAAGAAATAAATAGAAAGAGAATATAGGAGGATTAAGAAGCGCGGCATCGTATACACCACACTACACCGAGAGAGAGGGAGAGAGTTATTTGTAATTATATAAAAAATTCAATTTTACCATTTCAAAGACGCAAACGCTTTCGTCACGTCTTGTTTTTGTCTCGTCCCATCTTTATTATGCTGCTGCTGCTGCTGCGCGTCTAATTCCGCTAAAGCTTGTAAACCTGGTCCGGTCATTGGAGCTTTTGGCGCGTCGTAGTTTGTCCTCGCCGTCGTCGTCGTCGCTGCCGCTGTCGTCGTACCTGCCATGGACGAAAAGAACGCGTCGTTCGTATCGCTCGCGGCATCGACCATGAACAGCGAAGCGTCTAATCCTCCCGACTGAAAGGAAGAAGAAGGAGGAGGAGCAGGAGGAGGAGCCGTGGTGGTCTCACTAGTAGTTCCGAAGAACGAGGCGTCCATTTCGTCCAATTGCTTCAAAATCTCGCCCGCAGATTTTTTCACCGTATCTTTCACGCCTTTGATTTCCATCGTCTTGCGAAGGGTCAACTTTACGTTTTCATCCTCTTTCAACGCGTGCGCTAAAACGGAGTCTCGTCGAGATAACGCTTTAGACACACAACCCAGCGCTTTTTTCGCGCACTTCCATCCAGATTGCGCGTCCATGAGCTCAGCGTCGTACCCGAAGGCTATTTTATCAAGCAGCGCTCGCACGATTAAAGATGTTTCTAATCCTTTCCTGTCGATGTGTTCAAAGAGTTGCGCGAGTTCGGCTTCGTCGGGGACGAGCTTTACTCCGGCAACGCCACACAACGAGTCGACTCGTTTTTGTTCCTCGGATCCATCCAACGGTATTAACGTTGGCATTGCTGATGGTGGCGGTGGTGATTGTACCATAGCTCTCGTAGGACCGGTACCTTTGAGCACCCACTCCGACGCTTTCTGCCGCCGCTTCACTTCTGAATCGGATTGTTGTTCTCCTTGGCGCGCACTACCGCTATTACTAAAATTCGTCGCCATCCCGAGCAAATCCGCCAGAGGATCTGAAGACAACGGTGTTGGTGTCATCGTTGTTTGCTCTGCTTTTATTTCTGGTTTTACTTTTGCTATTTCTTCCTCTTCCTCCGGTTTCCCCCACGGTCCGCTCGCGGTCGTTCCACTTCTTCCTCCTCCACCTCCTCGCATGGCATCCGCCAACGATCCACCGGTCATCTCAGACTTTTCGTACGTTTCGTCCACTTTCGTTCGATGTTTTTCTTTCTCCTTTGCGATTTCGTTCACTTGCGCTCCGATTTTCTCCGCCACGTTCATCGCCGTTCCGCCCGCCGTGCGAAGTAAACCGGACGCGACTTCGAGACCGGTGAGCGAGGCTTGTTGCGAGTGTTGTTGCGAGTGTTGTCCGGATATTCCGACAATTTTCGCGGAATCACTCCCTCTGTTACTACTCTCGCTACCAATCGCGCTCCCGCTCGTTTTCGTCAAATTGCCGAACAGACACTCCGTGGTGTCCTTCGCGTGTTCGAACGTTTTTTTACCAAAGTTCTCCCCGTTATCGACGACGATATCTCCTAGTATCTTTGCCACGCGTTTGCTCAGACATAACTTCATCTCCTCCGGTCCTTCTCTCGCTAAAATCGACGCCAGCTTCAACGCTTTCACTCGAACGTTTTGAGAATCGTGTTTGATTCGTCTCGTCACGTGTTCCGCGCAGTCGTCGATTAAATCTTTCTTAATCGAAAAGCAATCCTCTCTCGCGAACTGCAACATGCCGTGAATGTTTGAAGCGTTGATATCGTCCACGCATAATTGGTCCACGGACGCGTGCAGACGCATTTTGTGCACGATGTCCATCTCTTCTTCTTCTTAACGAAGAAGCGCGCGTCAAACGTGTGTCGTCGTAACGATTTTTTAACGATGACGATGAGAGAGAAAAAAGGGTGCCTTTCTCAAAAGACGCACGCGCAGTACAAATAATACACCATAGGTACATCATCGAGGGGCTTTTACACGACCACACTATAAATAGAAGAAGAAGTCTGAACTACTTTTACTACCTACTAAAACGACTCTCTCTCTGCATCTCTCTCTAACAACCTAAACGACTCCAGTGGCTCATTTTCTTCACGATTTTCCTGTTCTCTTCCACGGTATCTTTCGCGTTTTGCATCTGCGCTGAGGTTCTTTGCAACGTTTCTCGTTGGCGTCGCAGGTTTTCTAAAGTGTCTCTCCCAGCTTGTTCAGCGCGTTCGGCTTGTTTTAAACTGTCTTCTAAAGCGATGGCGGAACGGTTGGCGGCGAGGGTGGAGTTTCGAGCGGCGTTGATGTCGTAACGAGTGTTGTCGGTATTTCTGTTGTTATTGTTGTCGTTGTTGCTTGGAAGCGATGATGTCATCGTCGTTACTGTTGGTGTTATCGTAGCGAACAACGCTTTCCTCCGCGCGTCGTCGTCGTCTTCTTTTTCCTCTTCGTTTTTCTCGTCCAAATCTCCTTCGAACACGCTCTGCTCTCCGGTATTATTATTCGTCGTCGCGTTCTCGTACCCGTACCTTCGCAAGCGTCGAATCTCCTCCTCTTCTCGCCGTTCTCTTTGCCTCTGCGCGTCGCTATATCTTTCTTCATTTTTAGTCGTAGTCGTCGTGGTAGTAGCAGCAGTCGTCGCGGCGAATTTCTTCACCGCCGTCTTGGTCTTCGTCGCCACCGAGTTCATCTTCTTCTTCGCCTTTTCTAAATACATCTTCGCCGACTTCTTCCAATACACAAACTGGTCTGTTTCTTCGCGCAACGCCTCTCTGACGATGTCCTCTCGCTCTTTTCTCGACGCATCTTTTTGCGGTTCCGGGATTAACGGTGGTGGTATTCTTCTTTTCTCGTCGTCGTCGCATTTGAAACTCGTCAAGTGTTTCCTCACCTCCTCCAACTCTCGTCGTATCGTTCTCGTTTCTGTTTTAAACACGAGGACGATTTTGGTCTCGTTCTTGTTGTTGTTGTTCTTGTTGTTATTGTTTGCGAATACTAAAACTCTCCTCTCGATTTCTGCGACCGTCGCCGAGCACTCCTCGAGTGTTCGCTCTAAACTCTCCGTCATCATTGCATCTCTCTTCTTCTTCTTCTTCTTCTCGTCGCGACGAACGTCGTTTCTTACGTCCTCGTTCTCGTTCTCGTTTTCGTTCTCGTTCCCAACAAAATTGTTTCCGGGGTGGTGAGTAAAAAATCCAATCCGCGCTTCCGCGACCGTCCTTCTCGCACGCTCTAACAAAGAGCGACACTTGGAGAGCAACAAAGAAATCTCTTTTTTTTTTCGTTGCTGTTCTTTCTCTTCTTCTTCTTCTTTGTCTTCTTCTTCTTTCATGACGACGAGTATTCCTCTCGCCTGTCTGTGTGTGCGCGCACGAAAAGAAGTTTTTCTGCTTTTGGGGAAATCCACACTTTTCTCTTTACGCAACACAGAAAGCAACGGAGAGATATGTTTACTCCTACTCTCACCAAAAGTTACTCTTCGAAGAACACCGCCGCTGCTGCGACGACTCCTGAAAAGACGACTCGTCGCACGACTTTTAAGAGGAGGCGCAGAAGAGCAGTCGGGGTTGTTTTTACCAACACCAGAGCGTCTTCATCGTCGTCGTCCTCATCAGCAAACGAGGGGGGTGACGTCGAAAGTGTTCAGAATGCAACGAAGAAAAAAACGTGCGTAATAACCGGCGCGAATACCGGCATCGGGTACGAAACGACGCTGGCGATGTTACAAAAAGACTACAAAGTCATCTGCGCGGTTCGCAATAAAGAGAAAATGGAAAAAGCGAGAGAGAGTTTAGCACAAACGCTCGGTGTTAATAGTGGATTAGTAGATATAGAAATCGAAGCGTTGGATTTGAACGACCAGAACTCCATCGAAGCGTTCGCGAAGAAGTTTATGGATTCAGAAAACGGCTTGGACGTTTTAATCAACAACGCGGGCGTTATGGCCACGCCAGAGATGAAGACCAAAGATGGGTTTGAATATCAAATCGGCGTAAATCATCTCGGGCATTTTAAACTCACGAACATGGTGTTGCCGAAACTGTTGGAGAGTCAGCGAGACGCGAGAATAGTCAACGTGTCGAGCGAAGCGCACAGATTTGGCAAGCTGGAGAAGAACGATCTGTTTTACGAGAAAGCGGGGAGTTACAACAACTGGAAATCGTACGGGCAGTCGAAATTAGCGAACATTTTATTCGCGAACGAGTTACAGAGGAAATTAGAACGAGAGAAGGACTGTGATTACGTCTCGGTTAATTCTTTGCATCCGGGGGCGGTGGATACGGAATTGGGAAGATACCTCTACGACATGGATAAAAAGCCGCAATGGTACGAAGAAATCATCTTCAACATCATACGCCAAACGATGAAAACGCCCGCTCAAGGTGCGGAAACCTCGGTCTATCTCGCCTCCGATCCGACCGCGAAACAATATCGCGGCAAATATTTCGATAACTGCAAAGAGAAAGTCTCGACAAACGCCGCGAGAAACGAAGAAGACGCCAAGTGGTTGTGGCAAAGAAGCGCCGAGTTAACCGGCGTCGATTTCTTTTGAATCCTCGTTTTGTCTTCGCGCATAAATACACGTACATAGGTTTCTAGTCGTTTCTATTGTAGAGTTTAATTTTTAACCACCCTCTCATCGTGTGCGTATATTGATGATTGTTCGTTCCGAGACACTCGTTTTACGTTTCATTCAACACGACACGACAACTTCACAAATCGTCACTCGAAAGAGAAGAACACAGAAGAGTACACACACACACACACACAAACACACAATCTTAAAAAGAATAAGAATAGTTTGAACGCAACAACAACACTAACGTTTCCGAAAAAAAGATGCGATTAACCGTTTGCAATCAAACGAACGAATCCAACATCGCGCAAATAGAGATAGATTCGAACGCGCCTTTGGTGAATTTGCAAGCCATGATTGCCATCGAGTTGAACATTTCCGAAGAGAAACAAATATTGATGCACAACGGGAAAGTGTTAATTGGAGACGACGATATTGTTGAGACGAACGCAGAGACGAGCACGATCGCATGTAAAGGGTTACAAAACGACGATATGATTTTAGTCACGGAGAAGCAGCAAAGACAACAACAACCGATGATGAGTATGGGTGGTGGAGTCGGTCAACAACCTTCATCGCGAGGAGGCGTTCCTCAAACTCCAGAAGAGCTAGAAAAGCAGTCGAGAGAAATGATGGCTGATTTGAAACGAGAAATGGAATATGGGGACTCGTCGTTACCTCCAGGGCTGGTAACGATTCTCAGAGAGGACGACGTGAAGGCGTTTACGAAATACGTGATGAAAGCGAACACGCGAACACAATCGAAGAGGAAAGAAGCGGAGATGTACGCGAGACTGGAAAGAGACCCGTTCGACGTTGAGGCGCAAAAAGAAATAGAACGAATTTTAAAACAAAAGCGGAACGACGATATGTACGAGCAAGTGATGGAAGATACGCCAGAGCTGATTTGGGGAAGTGTGACTATGTTATATTGCAACATGGAGTTGAACGGACACAAAATGAAGGTGTTCATCGATAGTGGAGCGCAGATGTCCATCATGGGTTTAGACTGCGCGAGACAGTGTAACTTAGAAAAGGATATTGACGAACGCTTTAAAGGTACCGCGGTAGGCGTGGGGACGCAGAAAATCGTCGGAAGAGTGCTTCAAGCGCAAATTAAGGTCGGCAGTACGTTTTTAGCGTGTTCTCTTTCCGTGTTAGAGGGACAAAAGATGGAGTTTATTTTTGGGTTGGACATGTTAAAGAGACATCAGTGCGTGATTGATTTGAAGAAGAACGTCCTGAAGATTGGCACAACTGGTGAGGAGATTCCGTTTTTAGGCGAAGGGGACATTCCGAAGCAACATGAAGATCAAGAAAACCTGAAACAACAAGACGCGATGATGAACGCCACCGACGAGAACAAGAATAAGAACGACACCACGAAAGTTGTAGCACCACCACTAGATGACGTCGCCGCTGAAGTGAGCGGAGTGCACGAACGACCGTCGCGTCCGGCAACGACAGAAATTTCCGGCGTCGTCTCTCCCCCAATCGCCGGCGGTGGTTTAGGAGGAGCTGGAGGAGAAGGAGGAGGAGGAAGAAGCGCCTTTCCGGAAGCCGTGGTCGCCAATTTAATGCAGCTTGGATTCTCTCGCGAACGAGTCGTCCAGGCTTTAGAAGCGACCGGGGGGAACGCGGAAACCGCTGCCAGCTTATTGTTTAGCGATTAATTTGTTGATGTGTGCATCGTGTGCACGTGTGCAGCACATACCTATACCAGTCGCGGTGTCTTACCTAGAATTTTTGAATACGAGAAAAACACAAACCTCTGCGTTTTCATCACTTTTGAGCTTTTATTCGTTTTTTTGAAAAAAAAAAAAGGGGGGGTCTGTTTGCCACGTGGAATGATGATGAAATCTCTTCATTCAAATTCTCAATTCTGTTGTAAACATGTGGGCTTCTCTCACATCTTCGCAAAAGGTATTATCGCTCGAGACACTTTGCCAAAAGCGAAGGAGTAGTTTTTAGTTCATTCATTTTTATTCTTTCTGTCGTCGTCGTTCACGTTTCGTCGTTGTTTCAAAGTAAAGAAAGTGAATTGGAGAATTGAGTAAATTCGACAATTATTACTACGTACGATTGGAATAATTCAAATACTTAAATTACCGGTGCTCTCATTCAATTCAACACTCAACGTACACAACAAACAGGTCATCCTGGTTTCCAACTTGATGGGGTTATACTACGCCGTCATGCTTTTGGGCGACAAAATCGGTTTACCGATCGAAAGTTTCGGCGCTAAGTTCTACGGCTTGAAAAAAGCGTCCGTCGTCCAAGCGTCTGGAGCGTCGTGGACTGGGGTGTTTTTGTGCACCATCCTCGCGGATGCGTTTTACGTCTGCTTCAAGTGCTCTGAAGGCGCGAGATTGAGATACTGCAACACGGCCTTAATCATGGCGTGCCAACGATTGACTTTGCAAATCGCGCATTCTACTCAGTCTATTCGAACCGTCGCCATTCCGGTGGTTGCCAAAGAATACACGGCTGGCCTCATCTCCTCCTTCGTGTTCATCGGTTTGTTTTCGTCCGTCAGCTCAACCTCTCGCTTGCCGGCGGGCTCGGTTTGGTACAAACCGGCGACGACCACGGCGAAGTGTCTCTTCGGCATGACTCTCGGATGCCTCGCGTTTTTCCTTCAAATGATCACGACTGACTTTTTGGCGGCCGTATCGAATGTGAAAGGGAAGAGAACCGCCGTCGAATACGCGCAACTGGACTGGTGCGCCGTCATGTTGATGGGTCTCATCTTCGGTTTGCTTTTCGCTCAAATGTACTTGACTGAGAACGAGCAAATTGGTTTCGCCAAGGTTCGCGTCGGAGCTATCTTGTCCATGATGTACTTGGCGTACACCGAGAAAGCCATCACGCCGTGCAAAAACTACAAAGAAAGCATGCGAATGATGGGCGCCATCCTCGCCTTGGCGGTTTACGCCGCGCACGGCAAAGACATCATGAAAAAGTTGAAGCGGGCGTAAAGAAACAACAGCAGATTCATTACTGATCAATCTATCGTCACCTTTCGTTGTTGTATTTTACGATGATGATGGTGCTGATGATGTGGATTATACTTTTATACACTATTTAAAACCAAACAAATGAAAAAAAAAGAATAAATCCGGGAACGCTTTTGTCGATTTGCGATTGCCGTCTAAATTGTTATACAAATATTACATTTATTATATCTATTTCCTACTACGCGTACCAAGCTTTCCCTGCGTTTGCATCGTAAAACGCTTTCGCGGTTGTTTTCTTCACGAAATCGCCGATCAGAGTGTTCACGCCAGCTTCTCGAATCCGCACCTCTGCGTACTCTCCTTTCTTACTTTCATCGTTGTTCATGAATACGACGCGTTTCCCGTTATCTGCCCTTCCCGTTGCTTTTGCATCGTCACGTTTACTCGTTCCTTCGACTAAAACCAAGTGCGTCTTCCCGATTTCGCCCTTTGCTTTCTCTTTGGCCGCTTCGCGGAACGTTTCAATGACTTCTGCTAATCGTCTCTGTTTTACTTCTTCGGGCACGTCGTCGGTTAATTTTTTCGACGCTGCCGTTTTCTCTCGCAAAGAATACGCGAACGTAAACGCCTGTTCGTATTGCACTCGCTTTAAAAGTGAAATGGTGTCTTTGTGTTCCTCTTCAGTTTCTCCACAAAAACCAGAGATAAAATCGGAACTAAACGCGACGTCTGGGATGATTGCTTTCGCCTTGTCGATTAAATTCATGTACGCTTCGCGCGAGTATCCTCGATTCATTCGTTCAAGCGCAGACGTCGATCCAGACTGCGCCGGCATATGTAACAACTTTGAAGCGTTTGGTGTATCGGAAATCGTTTGGAGCAGATTATCCGGAAAATCCTTGGGATGCGGCGATGTAAATCGGACGCGTAATTCCGGCGAGATGGCGCACACGTCCTTCAACAATTTAGCGAAATCGTACTCATGATTCCTACTCGGCACGTACACGCTCTTGAATCCTTCGGCATATACTTCGTTCGACGTCGTCGTTGTTGCGGTGTTTGAAGACGACGACGACGACTCTTCCTCTGCGGCTGCGGCGTGCGATTTATCCGAATAACTGTTTACGTTTTGTCCGAGCAAAACAATCTCGCGCGCATTTTCCTCGTAAAATCTTTTCTTCGCTTCCTCTAATATCGACGCCGAATCCCGCGAACGCTCTCTCCCGCGCGTGAACGGAACGATACAAAACGCGCACATATTATCGCAGCCTCTTTGTATGGTTACGAACGCGGACGTGCTCATATCTTCCACTCGACCTCTTCGCATGGGGAAAATCTCCGAATACGTTTCCGTCGTCGATAACTCGACGTTCATCGTCTCCGTAATCTTCGGCTCGAATCTTTTTCGCGACGATTCGTTTCCATCGTCATTCTTCTCCTCGTTGTCATCATCCTCTTTCTTCTTCTTCTTCTCTTTCTTACCAATACTATTATTACTATTATTATTCGATATCGCGTTTTCAATCAATCTCGGCAAGTCTCGATAGCTGTCCGGTCCCGCCACGATATCCGCCAACCGAACACCCTTCGAGTCTTTCTTCAACAAGTCACCTTTGATGCGCTCGCCCATGCATCCCAACACCCCGATGACTGCTTTCTTCTTCTTCTTTTGCTGAGTACTAAAACTACTCTTCTTCGTAGTATCAGAGCGAAACTGTCTCAGTCTCGTTTTCACTCGTTCCTCCGCTTTGTCTCGTATCGCGCACGTGTTCACCAAAATCACTTCCGGAGGAGATGTCATCGAAATCATTTTCTCTTTGCTCTCTATGATCTCGTACCCGTGCGAGGTTAACACGGCGGCGATGACTTCGCTGTCCGCGGCGTTCATTTGACACCCGTACGTTTCTATGTACGCCGTTCTTCTCTCGTTCTTCTCCGGAAAGAATGTGTCATCATCGTGTTGTTGTTCCGGTTTTTGCTCTTCCTTGAAAAGTTGTCGTCGCTCTCTCCCTCTCGTTGAAGACGACGCGAACGAAAAAGATGAAGACAAATAAGCGTTTCGCAACAAACAACGCGACAGTCCCAAAGCTCTTCTTTGTCCTCGTCTGATGCACGAGGACGACAACATCAATCTTTTCTTTCTCTCTTTCTTTGAGGAAAATGATTCTTTTTTTCTCTCCTCTTGCTTCTTCACTTTTTTCTCAGAAACGAACGACGAACTACTGTATTATGGCGGATGATAGTAACTCCTTTTTGCAACCGAGGATGAAGACAGAGTGAGAGCGAGAGAGACGATGATGAAGACGTTGATGATGATGAGGAAGCAGCGACAGAAATTTCTCCCTTCTTCGTTATCTTCTTTGAAAAGAAGAAGAGGAAACGAAAGCAAGAGTTTGGTGAGTTCCACTTCCTCTCCCCAGAACTTTAGTATGTTCGATACCGTCAAAGGGTTCTTCGGAGTAAAAAGTAATAATAAAATGGAGCTCCCACCGGAAACGTTCACCCTGCGAGAACTCGTTCAGATGTTCTCGAAAGCGGAAGAGGAAGGCACGAACGTCGCTTCTGATGTGAGTTCCGGGTTTAATAAAATCGGTCTGAGTTCGAAACAGTTGGAAAAAATTTGCACAAAACTCACGGAAAAAGAGTTGACGGATCCAACGTCCATCGGGAAGAGGCAAACGAGACTGAACGAGGTCGCGAGATTATGCGAGGACGATGAAATTACCGCGGATAAGGTGAAACGAGTGATATTAGCGCACGCGACGACGAAGTTGATGTTTGGGAAGATTCGGAAAGCAGTTCTAGAGAAAGGCGCGAGCTTACCCAAATCCGTCGCGGACTTTGAGAACATCGTGCGAGATTTACAAAAAAGCGGAGACATGAAACTAGAGGCTAGGAATTTGAAAGGCGCGTATTCGAATAACGCGCCGTGTCCGTGTAACAGTGGGAAACGGTTTAAAAGATGTTGCGGATCTTAGATTTTGTTTTGCGTTCGAACGACGACGACGAACAATGTAAATTTTCTAATACTAAGTAATACTAAATACTAATACTATGTACCTGTACCGTGGTACCTAGGAGGAACTAGGAAAGAAACACCGACGATGCAATTAATACGTCCACTGTCCATCCAAAAACCTCTTCTCGAACGCGCTGCCTTTAACCACGCAAAACAAAGTTGGGTGACCGCTGACGACGTAATCTTTCTCTTTCAAGACGTCCGCGAGCGTCCAGTTTTCGCTTTTCAACTGGACGAATTTTCTATCTCTCGGATCCGTTCTGTGCGCTTCCAAGTTCAGCTCTAATTCGCTTTGCATCATCGTTTCTTTCACGTCGCCACCGGCGTATTCGGCAATTTTCATCGCCAGCGCTTCCTCTTCGTATGGTTTCACCGCGTTCGTTTCGTAATATAACCCGACTGAATTTCTGTCGTATTCATTCTTTTCGTCCCACGGTAACGGAGGCCCGTTCGGATCGAACAGGACGTCCAAGTGCGCTTTAAAGCTATCGTTCTCTCTGAACTGCTGAATGACGTCGGTTTGATCGAATTCTGGGTACACGATTAACGTGAAAAACGCAAACACGTTCGCCTGTTCGTCGTACTCTGGTAACCTTTGCCCGGTGTGTAATCTCGGCGGCCCCCACTTGATTTTCTTCGTCCGCGTCAACGTTTTCGCCAAAACCTCCGAGCCTCGATTAATCTCTAACCTCTTCTCTTTTTCCTCCTTTTCCATCTCGTATCGTTTTTTAGCTACTTTCTTCAACGATTTCAATTCCGGAGCGTCTTTTTCCACCTCTAAGCCTCTCTTGCAAAACTTCAAACATTGCTCGTAATCGAACAAATTTTTACACGCCGTCGCCGCTCGAAAATACGCCTTGATGTTCCTCTCGTCGAGCTCTAAACATTTCTCCGCGTCTTCGATGCACCGTTTGTTGTTTCCTAAATTCAACGCCGCGAACGCTCTGTTGTTATATAATTGCGAGAGAATCGTTTGAATCTCTTTCCTCTCTCGTTCTTTCTCTTCTTCTTTGTCTTCTTCTTTGTCTTCTTTCAATTCTTCTTTGTCTTCTTCAATTTTGTTTTCCACCAAAAGCCGCCCTCCTTGTTTTAAAGCGTCCTCGCACAAGGCAATCCCGAGCGTGTATTCCTCCACCGCTTTCCTCGCGTACATCTTCTGCATCTTATATTTCAACCGCGCGTTTCCTTTCTGCTTTTGCATCTCCGCTTTTTCTTTCATTGTCAAATCATCATCGTCGTGTAACAACGCTTTCAACGCTTGAAACTCGTCCGAGTTTTCGTCGAACCAATCTTCGCAGTTCCCGTTTTCGCCTTTTTCCCAAAACATCGGGTGGTTTTGCCAGTCGTCATCGTTTTCCTTTTTTGTCTCCTTATCCGTCTTCATCTCTTCTCGCTTTTGGGAGGAGAGGGCTTCTTTTGCCAACTCGTCGAAGTTAAATGTAGAAGGTGCCATTTTTTTTCTGATGATGCATTTTTTTTTTGCTTCTTCTTCTTGTCTTCTTCTTCTTCTTCAATCGACGAGCGTTTTTTGTTGGTCTTGTGTGGCAAAAAATCTCTCATGCAGAAAAGTCTTCAAAAAAAAAAACATCGTCTGTCGTCAAAGGAAGAAGAAGTTTTTGTGCTTCACTCTTTTTTGTTGTTGCACAAAGCTTTTATAAGCTTTATTATTATAAAAACATATTCTCTCTCTCTCTCTCTTCTTTGACAACAACAGAGCGTAACAACAACAACAACAACAACAACTCTCTTTCTTCTTTCGAGAAGAGTGCTTTATTTTATCATCTACCAACAACACAACAAGAATTCTAAAGAACTTTCACATCGTCGAGAAAAACGAGAGAAGAGGAGTACAAAGAGAAGGAGAGGTCTTGGTGTGATTCCAACAACAGCATTAACGACGACGACGACGCGAGAGAAAAAGAGGGGCAGAGAGGAGAACGTTTAAAAGTTGTGAATGCAGACGACGAGAAGCGCGAGCAATAACCGTGTCGGACTGTTCGCGCGCTCGTCTGCAGTTTTATCATCATCTTCGAGAAGAAGACAACCGAGGAGAAGACATTTTACGACTACGAGTAAGAACAACGACGCGAAAACTCGAGGGGGAAAAGTATTCAGAGCGCACGACAAAAGAAGAGAAGAAGATAACTTAGAAGAAGAAGAAGACAAAGAAGAAGATCGAAACGTTCCTTTTTTATACGACGAAATCTTGTATCAATTTGGAGAGGATCAAGAAGAAGACAGTTTCGACGAGACCTCGCGAGAAGACGAAGAAGAAGAGGAAGAACAACGACGCCCGGCGGGACTCCTATCGAAGACGACGACGACGACGACGACGACAAAGAGAGTGACCAAGGTTGAAATCATGGGCGCTGGAGATTCAAAACCGAGTTCTGCGAGTTCTTCTGAACAACAACAACAACAAATACATCTTCAACAACAGAAACAGAAACAAAACAGACCGATTGATGTCGCGGAAGCGATGCGCGTTGGCGATAAATCGAAAGACGCGGGAGGTTTGCATCCCAGAGGACACGGCGCGATGGGCAAACAACCTCTGAATAGTAGTAACGCTCTAAACAGCGGCAACGAGACGGCGCTTTCCTCGACGAGAGATCCAAAAAGCCCGAAGATGATGGGATCTGGACAGAAGTCCCCGAGACCAATCGCCGGGACGTCGTCGCTCGTCGTCCAGAACGGCAGAAAAGAAAAAGAAATAGACTTTCCAGCGTTGACGTTGAGACAAGTCGTGAAGTTTGCCGTTCCCGCACTCGGGGCCGTTTTGTGCGATCCAGTCATGACTTTAGTGGATACTGCGTGCGTCGGCCGCATATCGGCGACGTATCTAGCGGCTTTGGGACCGAACACGTCCATTTTCGGTTTCGTCGCGATGATATTTCAGTTTCTGACGATTGCCACGACTGGCATGGTGAGCAGAAATATGGACGCGAAGGACGCGAAAGGATTAGCGATGGTCATCTCCGACGCACTCACTATTGCGATTGTTATGGGCGTGTTAGCGGCTTTTGGTATGATTGTCTTCGCGGTGCCGCTTTTAGATCTCATGCAAACGCAACCTCACGTCATGCAACCGGCGGTGACGTATTTAAGAACGAGAGCTTTCACGATGCCGTGTTTTTTAATAACGCTCGTTGGTACGGCGACGTGTCTCGGACAAAGAGATTCACAATCGCCGATGAAAATTTTCGCTTTCGCCGGAGGATTGAATTTAGTTTTGGATTTGTATTTAGTCATTGGTCCACCTAAAATGGGCATCGCGGGCGCCGCCATTGCTACCGCGATTTCGCAAACGTTCGGAGCTTTGATCTTTCTGCGAAAGCTTTCGAGAAATCACAATTTGATGTTTCGAATGCCTACGAGAGCGCGTTCGAAACCATTTATCACCGCTGGTGGCGTCTTATCCGTTCGATCGGTGTGTATTATGTTGTTTTATAGTTACGCAGCGGCTTTGGCGTCGACAATCAACGTCGTTACAATCGCCGCGCACCAAGTCGTGGCGGGTATCGTTTCCGTGGCGCAGTTTTGTCCGGAACCTTTATCGGCGTGCGCGCAGTCCGTGCTCGCCACGGCTGGACCGAGGAATGCGAACGGTTTCGCGACGAGTAAAGAATCGCTTTATGTGAGGAAAGCTGGGAGATTACTTTTATTAGCTGGGTTGGGATTAGGAGCGGGAGTTGGCGCAATCTGCGCCTCTATTTTAGCGTATCAACCGGAGATGTTTACGAAGAACGCGACCGTAATGACAGAGGTAGGATCCGTGGCGCCGATTGTATTTTTCTCCATCTTAACGTATTGTTGCGTTTGCGTCACGGACGGGTTAGTTTTTGCCACTGGGAGAATAGAATTTGCCGCTCTCACGCAGGTTATCAACTTGCCTCTCTCGGCGTACGCGTTGTGGTTTTGCGTGTCAAAGCAAGAGCTCGGGTTATTCGGTATTTGGTTCGTCGTCCTCGGACTCTTCATTTTGCGAGTCTCGGAGAACATTTTCATTTTAGCCCGAGACTTGGGACCGCAAGCGTGGAGAAAGATTGTCAGTCCAGCCGAGCGCATGTCCATGGAGGAGGAAGACTTCAACGACGTAGAGAGCCAAAAACAAAACTAGAACGCGACGCGAAAGCAGAAAAAAAGAACGACGATGCGCAATCTCACGCGACAAAACAAAAGTACACGTAGTGTTGTTGTTGTTGTTATTGTTCTCGTTATTATCATATATTTAAATTAAACCGTAGTCAACTCTTTCTCCTTCGCTTTCACCGCGTCTTCGGTCTTTTTTACGTACGAAGTCGTCAAATCTTCAATCTTCTTTTCGAACGAGGCGAATTCGTCCTCGCCCAAAGTCTTGTCCGTCTTCATTTTTTTAATCTTCGTCATCGCGTCTCTTCTCACGTTTCTTAAAGCCACCTTACCTTCTTCGCCCAACTTGCTGACTTGTTTGGTCAACTCTTTTCTTCTCTCTGCCGTCAACGGCGGCACGACTAAGCGAATCACGGACCCGTCGTTCGACGGCGTGATCCCCAAATCCGATCTCACGATCGCTTTCTCGATTTCCTTCAAGGCGCCTTTATCGAACGGCTGAATAACGAGCGTTTGCGCGTCCAAGTTATTTGTGTTCGATAACGATTTCAACGGCGTCATCGCTCCGTAGTAATCAACTTCTATTCTGTCCAACATGTTCGGGTTCGCTCGTCCAGTTCTCACCGTGGAAAAGTTATCCGTCATCACTTCCATCGCTTTCTCCATTCGGTCCATGCAGTCCAGCTCCACCTCCTCGGCTTCTTCCACGGAAGCTCTCGTCGTCGTGATTCGCGATTTTAATCCTCCTAGTCGTCGTCTGGTGTTCCCATTCCCAAGTTTGTTACTGCTGTTTTTGCTGCCGCTCGAACGAGATGCTACAGCTGTGCCGTTATAGCCTCCTCGTTTGCTCGACAATATCTGTTCATGTGTTTATACATTTAAGAATACTTAAGAGGAAAAGAAGAGAATAGAAGACGTACCGTGTGTGCGTTTGCGAATACTGCGACGACGTGTCCCATGATGATGTTTAGTATTACGAGTCCGTTCAATTTTTATGATTCTATGATGTGTGCGCGCGCAAAAGTGTGTGTGCGTGTGCTTCTTCTGAAGAGCGATCAAAAACTTTGGGTGTGTAGGTTTTTGCCTTCTCTTTCGACGGCAAAGAAATGAACCAATTTTTTCTCTCATCTCTCTGCTCTTTTCTGCAAAATGCTCTTTTTTTTCTTTTTGGCGAAAAAACACACAGACAGAAAACAAAAAACATTTATTCTTACTATATAAAAACACCAACATATTAAATCGACTTTTATTCAAAGACAACAACACAAAGAAGAAGAGAATAACAACAACAACACGGGATGATGATGCGTGCTACTGCTACTACTTCTGTTGCGATGATGATGAACGCGATGATGATGATTAGGACGACGACGACGTCTTCTTCCGCGAATCATCATCATCGTAATGCATTTTCGAGGACGATGATGAACAAAAAACAACAACGAAAGATGAATAAAACGAAAAGGATGATGAAGAATATCATCGTCACGAAAAGCGGAATGGAAGAAGACGCGATCGATGCGTACAACAACGCCTCCCCGATGCCACCAAACGTCGCTCCGGAAGAGTTTGAACGATTTTACCAGCTGCTTTCGTGCGAAACCACGGAGGAAGTTATCGCCAAAGCCGAAGAGTTTGGAGAACAAGGTGTACTCACCGAAGGCGTGGTCGCGGCGGCGCACGCGATGTTGGAAGAATCGAAGAAAAGGAACGACGACGAACGAGTCATCGCGAGTTTACAAGGCGTTCTGAGTTTTCTCGTGCAGTTGTATCAAAAGTATAACGCGCCGCCGACGTTAGGGGTGATTGATAACATCATAAGAGAGTGGCAAATCATGGCGGAAAAAGGCGAAACGACGGACGAAAAGATGAAGGAAATAGTTCAAACAGTCGCGAAGGAAGGAAACGTGGAGTTAGCGGAATTAGCCGGCGCCGTGGATGGGTTTAAAGCGAGCATGGACGAACAAGACGTGCAATTTGAGCAACAAGAGGAGGAATTGAGAAGTCGACCGGAAGGGGTCACTCCGGAAGTGGACGAAGAGTTGACGCAGATGCGAACGATGCGATTGGCCGCGAAGGAGCAGATGGTTTTAGTTGGGAAGATGGTCAAAGAGATTATGTAAAAAGAATAATAATGATTTTGATACGATGACGATGACGCGATATTCGAGTCATCACAGGAGAGAGAGACGAAGAAGAGAATAGTTTTTAGAATCCATTATTATATTTACTAGCTAAAGTCTCTCGTTTGTTTTTTCCAATAAAAAATACTCACGACGAAAGAAACAAAAAAAGCGATACAAAAAACGCGCGCGTTAAACTTCTTGGAGGATGATGACGACGACGAAACAGAAGAAAACGAGACTGAATAAAAATCCTCAGCTCACCGAGGATGTCGTATTCAACACGCGTATTCAGTTCCAACACGACGACGAGTTGTTACACACGGTACCTCCTTTTTTTCTTTTCTTTTATGAAACGCTTGGATGAGACTA
>JACLAB010016614.1_pt1 | contig 22788 bp, 17 predicted proteins | sample 8027921 | NCBI WGS metagenome assembly JACLAB01 (sample SAMN15725117, study PRJNA655200) | protist metagenome | isolation source: fluorescence activated cell sorting (FACS) single amplified genomes of... | place: USA: West Boothbay Harbor, Gulf of Maine | collected 2000-07-19
AAACTCCTCCTACCAATCGCTCGTCGAGTTTTCCGGTCGTTAGAAAAAAATTAAAAAGTCATTTATATTTAGTAACGCGCGCTATTTATTAGCTAAATGAACTACCATCAAACGAAACGCTTGGTCTTCGATTCGTTTCTTCTATACCGCTATTTTCTTATGCATGCTCTCTCTTCACTCTACTCGTCCTCGTCCTCCTCTACTTCATCATCCTCTAATTCGTCGTCCTCGTCGTCTTCTCCTTCGTCTTCATCCACCGGTCCGAGCGCGTCTAACTCTCCGATCGAACACCTGACAATCATCGGTGCGAATTTCCCTTCCCTTTGCCCTCCGTCCTCTAACTTTCTCCTCTGAAGTTCTTCCCTCGTCTTTGGTTCTTCCGGGTACGTCACTTGTGTCACGCGTACTCGAATCTGTTGCCCCGGTTCTATATATTTCGACACAACTGCCCCTGTTTCTCTTCTATCTTCTTCTCTTGACTCGCTCGTGTACTCTTTCTCTTCGATGTACCACATCTTCTCCCTGTCGTCCCATTTCGTCTTTTCTAAATCCATCCCGCTCTTGTTCGGTAAAACTATCAAATCGTCGAAAAATCCCAACGACACACGTATACCATTTTCATCCGTCAACGAGTACACTTTCCCGACTAAAATCTCGTTCACGAACGGACTAAACACCACCATCTTAAACTCCACCTCGTAATGCGCGGCTCCATCTCCGGCGTATATTATCCCGCCTTTGATCGAATTCACTTCGTATAAAGTCACCACTAAGCCTAAATCCGGTATGACTTTGTCCACGTACAAGTTTTCCAACTCCGCGACGATGGCTGTCAGTGGTTCTTTATCCAAGTGCTGCGGTTTGATGGTCACCGCGGAGTCTTTCAATCTCGCTATTTGAAACATTTATGCGTGCGTTTGTTTTTGTGTTTTGTGTTTCGTGTGTGCGTGTGCACGCGCGCGTGAGTAAAAAAGTGATGTTTGTAAAAATGAGTGAAGGGATGCGGCGGCCGTAACAAACTCGTACAAACTCTTCATCAAAAATAAGTTGTTCTTTGATTTTCTTTGAAATAATCCCCCACAGACGACCTTTTGACGACAACACACGACCGAAAACAACGAAAACACGCATTTTGCCTCACTCATTACCCCGCAGAAATAAAACAAAAATTGTATACTACGTACTACTAAAAAAAGAAGATACAGATAAACAGTAGTCAAAATTCCGTCTCCTAAAGGCCACGCGCGAGGAGGATATACGAGCGTTGGGAGCCGCCACACGAGCAGTATCATCAGCAGCAACAGCAACGGCAACAACATGAGAGACTTGGAGTCTTTAGAGAGAGAAAACGATAGAAATTTAGAAACGATGGGAGACCGAGTGTCGATGTTGAAAAACATCACCATGGACATTCACAAAGAAGCAGACGCGCACCATCGAATTTTAGACGGCATGAGAGACGATATGAGTGGGTTCCAAGGGGTTTTAACGCAAACGGTGGCGCATTTTTCGAAGGTTTTAGAGACTAAGAATGGGAGATACTTTTGCTATTTATTCGGTTTCTTTATTGGCATGTGGCTGTTGAGCAAGATTATTTTTGCATGATTTTCCTCCAAATGAAAAGGAAAGAAGCGAAAATTAGCGACGGCGATGCGCGCGCGCGAGAGAGAGACGGCAACACATATACGAACAAAGCGCGACGTGTGTAGTAGTACTATAACCAATTTAAGAAGAAGAATATAAAAAAGAATAAGCTACGTGTACACATCGTTATTATTATTATTAAATACAAGTCCATTTTTCATCCACGCACATTATTAGTAACTCAAGACGTGCGTTTCCTTCTTCGCGCGGCGCATCTTCTTCGTCTTCTCGTCAAATGCGTCTAGTCTCTGATGAGGACGAGGACTGCACCAAAGTCATCAGATAACCTCAGAGGGGTACATCGCACGGTGATTGTTTCTTGTTGTTGTTGTTGTTGCTGCTGTTGTTCAGGCACAGAAGAAGAAGACATTCTTTTCAGTATAGTTTTCTTCTCTGGACTAGTTGGTTGCGACATCGACGCTGTTTTATTATAGGTCTCGTCTTCATCTAAAGGTATCCAATTCTTCGTTAACTTTTCTGTCCATGGCGGCGGAGGATTGGTTCTCTCGGCAATGCGCGCCGAATCTCTCATGCGTTTAGAAAACGAGCTCGAGGGGAAAATCATCGTCCCACTAATGCCTCTCGCGAAGCCTTTTTTGGTGCACAGAATAATTCTCGCATCCGTATCGACCGCAAATATCGGTAATCCAGTAGCTTCTAAACCAGCCACCATTAAATTTGCCGAGGCAAAGTTCGATAAATTCTTCGATTTATTTTCAGCCTCTCGCAAAAGGTTCGATAGCGGGTTTATGATGGCAGGAGAACTCGTGGATGCAGATGATGGTATAAAGTTGTTGTTGTTGTTGTTGTTGTTGTTGTTCGACGATTTTTTCGATTTCGTTGCAACTTGTATCAGAGGAGGTTTCGTTGGTGTCGAGGGAGCACTTTCACCAGCGTTCATACGCGAAGTCCTTCCATCACCGCTGTCGCTAGATAATTTCTTTTGCTGTTGTTTCTGATGTTGCTGTTGGTGACGTAAGAGCGAATTTCGCGACGAACTTCGCATCGATCTGTGTGCTTCAGCATTAGCTTCGTTGAATAACAAATTTAACTCGTCAACCAACGGAGTCATTTCTGCATCTTCATCGACGAATAACAGAGGGGGAAGCTCAACGTCAGCACCGTACTCCACCGGAGAGCTCGCAACGCCATCGATAACGCTGGATTCATCCGTTAACAACACCGCAATCTTAGGTTGTAATGTAAACGGAACTCGTCTTCGAATTTTTTGCACTAAGTCGCGCAAGGAAGTTCCGGATTCGATCGTTCCAACTATAATGACTACGCTCGGAATTGAATCTCTCAGGTGATTATAGTCAGAGTCGAACAAGTTTTCTCCCAACATGTCGTCATTGCTGTCGACATTTGATGAGAATTTCTTCAAAACATCCTCCGAAGTCTTAGAACGCGAGATGAAGACGTGCTCATAGCCGCCGGCGACAGTTTCTACCAGCGCGGCCATTCGATACAGGGCAATGTCGCTCGAAGAAACGAGTAAAATGTTCTTCTTGGGCACGATAATTGCAGAGCTTCTGTCGGGAGATTCTCCTCCACCATTTGCGGAAGAAGTGTCGCTAGCGCGCGAGTCCATCCCAGTGGTGCCACCATGACTTGAGATTCTTGGTGAATTATTTTTACTTCTTTGAGACTTTCCAGTATACCCATCGAGGGAAGTATTCAGAGGTAAGGGTGGAGTCGGAACCGGCGAGCGCCCAAGCGATAATGTTTGATCCCCGTCGCCAATATAACTCAAAGGACGATCTATACGCTCTGTTTCTAAATCCCTCGTGCTTAGCCTGAACTTATCTGTCGGGTCTATTACTTTTTGAGCACCTTTAACAGATGCGAACGAACGCATGTTCAAACTAGCGTCGGAGACTTGTACCAAACCAACTGGATCCATGATGCCTCGTAAACTATAAAGACCAATGTATCTGGAATGCTCGTAAGGGAACCCCACACTAGCTGCTTTTTTCCACGTGTTCTTATCACACAAGATTTGTCCTCCGTGCGCAAGACCCGCGACTCGAGCACTCAAATTTAGAACTTGCCCAAAATATTCTGCTCGCCCGGTCCGTTGACACGGCTTCATATATGTCGCCTCACCAGAAACAACGCCCATCGTAACACGTAAACCTTTGAACGTAACTCTGTGGCCGGCGGTCATGTTACACGCTTGCGGTTGTTGAAGTAACTTCTCGTCCCACGGAACGCGAAGCAAGATCGTTTGAACAACCAAACACCAACGAAAAGCGTCGAAAGGGTGATGAAAGGCAATGAAAAATTTTCCATTACCGCCTCGACACTCGTACCCACGAAAGGAGAGGAGCGTAGACCGTATCACAGCGTCGTGCTGCGCCGTAGCTTTATCACGCATACTCACATCCTCTCTTCCAAGTTCCTCCCATCCTTCGATTCTCGTAAATACGACGGTCAAATTCTCCGATTCAAAAACAGGAGCTTCAAAAATGGACGGTTCGAGTTGGCGAACTGTTTTAATCGGAGCGAACAAGGTGATGCGTTCCACGAGTTTCTTCGGAATAGCTTGAATAATTTCCTGCGAGATGATCTTGTGGTCATACGATGTGATCATTCGTCGGAGCGCTTGTAGCTTTGCGCTCGTAGTTGCTTTGTATTGTTCGTATTCGCTCGAACCATCGGTGGTGTCGGACTCGGAATCTAAGAAAATTGGATTATTGAGATTGGCGTCGCTTGGGAATAAACTTTCTCTCATGTTCTGCATAGGATCGCCACCATCCACCCCATTATCAACGCCTTCTTCTCCTCCTGGTCCAGAATTTTCGTTCAAGATTCCATGTCTGTTCAAATATCCCATATCTAATTGATGTTTACCCATGTGCATGAGTTGCAGCATTTGCGAAATTTGCAAGCTATCGGGACCGAATGCAGCCAAAACGTCGCCGGACATTAAAATTTGACCTCCATTTGCCGCGTGACACAACAGCCGCGCCAGTTCCACCGTTTTTCCTTCATAGACATGCCTTCGAGTCGTTGGATGAACGTATCTGTGCGTGTTTCCGGTATGAATACCCATTCGAACGCGCAAACCGTTGATGATTTCTTCTTCCTCTTCCGTGCGCCCAGAGTGATGATCAGTGCCTTCCGCTTTGCTATTATCTTTGCCATTGGCACTATTACCGTTTATCATTTCTCCTTTCTTTTTCTCCTTGATTATGCCTTCTGGATCATTTAAACTTTTCAAGGGAAACCCACGCTCTTCGAGAAGCGCTCGGAGAAACGTGGGAACTCTTCTTGGTCTCGGAATCGTTGACTGCGATTCGGCGTCATCCGTTCGGTAGATGTGTCTGCATGCCAGGAATAACGATCGGTCCCAAACACTCGATTGTAATCGGTTCTGAATATTTGCACATGCTTTCAAAGCATCGCCAGGCGTATGAAATGCCATCGTGAACGAATCGCCTTCGGAAAAAACCTCGTAACCGTAGAACTTTTGCATTTCTTGTCTGATAAGCAAATCGTGCGCCGCGAGCGCTTTGTTCATCGTCACCGGAGCGATTTCCCATAGTTTCGTGGACGACTGTATATCCGTAACGACTATTGTGCAGGCTTCAGAAGGCGGGGCATTTCGTTTCTTATATCGTTCGAAGAAACCCTTGGCGAACACCGCATCCTCTCGAAACCGGAATAACCAGAGAAAGATGAAGAGAAGAGCAAAGAGCGAGGATGTCATGACAACGATCAAAATGTTCTGATCCGACCGAGTCACCGGTATCGTTGATACTAAAATAGGCTTACCATCGCATGTTATGGATCTCAAGGCAGTCAAAATTTCCGCAGAGCTCGTAGCATCAAAATTTGGTTCAGCTGTGACGCTCGAAATCATACCAGGGACATCATCTTCAGTATACACCCATTCCCAGAAGCGCAGTTGCGCATATACTTTATCGTACGCGCCGGAGCTTCTTGAACATTGTGCACCACTGTAACTTCTCCTTAAAGTGACTGAAATTGGTACACTTCCAATTTCGTCAAGAGCGTAATGCAAAACTAAGTTCTGATTTCTTGTCACGTACGCTGTCTTCAGCAAAAGTGCAGTCGCGTAATCGTTTGCGACGACGAGAGCTCCAACTTCATTCAACGTCACTGCGCTTTTTGTCGGACTACGCGAAAATGTAAAGTCAGGAACGGATGATGCAAACTTTTTCTCGATAGTTTCATACGTTTTCAACGTCGACCAATCGTCTAATCCAACTAAAACAATCGGTTCGGTGACGCCGCTCAACCACGGGTTCAATCTTACGATGGTTTCGTCGCCCCATGTAGTTGCACGACCAGATAATATAGCCCCCACAGAGAAGATGTCGAACGCTATCGACTTACTCGTTTCACCTAGAGTCAGAACGCTCGGGTGAACGGTCATTTCTGGTGTAATCTTCACGAACGGAAACGAAATATATTCCGGGAAATCTGAAGGTAACGGTGAGGGGTAAACCGGCGTTTCCGCGTTGCTGAATATATTTGACTTGACTGAAGTTTGAGGGTCAGTTCCCGAGCTCGCTTCGTCTTTAACATAATTCAAGGCTAACACAGACGCGTAGCTATCATCAAATGCGGTAAACATGGCGTCTTGAGTGCCGAGTGGCGTGATTTCTAAACCCATGCTCGAGTTACTCGCCGAAATTAAAATCGACAACGAATCCAAAACGGTTGCAACCTCCTGAGGTCCGTGCACTTTAACCATCGTCACATTATCTAATGAATTGATCTCATCATCATAAAGACTTGCTAGTCTATCCCCTTCGCAGAACAAATCTCCTTGCATTCTCGCCAAGACAAAATTTCTCACCACCGCGGGAACTTGGACTAAAGAATTGGTCTCCATTACTGTTTTTGTCAACGGCGAGGTCAAAAACCACGACCAAAAATCTAACGTTTCTCTCATGTTATCACACGTTGCACCAACTCTTAGGCGATCTAAAGCCGTATTTGAGGTCGAATTCATCCCTTTTCTGAGAATCAAATACGAATACGTCGCAATTGGCCACGCCCCGGGATCATCCGCGCCCATCAAATCCGCTGTGAGTCTCATCGATTCGTCCTCGTTATTCCCAAACTGTAACCCTTTTTGCAGAATAGCTGAAGTAATCGAGTCCGAGTCCGCATATACCGGATTACTCGTGCTCTCGGTACTTTCCAAAAGCCCAATCATACTCAATTGTAGATTCATCGCGTCTGACAACACCACGTACCCGATGGAATACTCATTCCCTTTTACAAAACTCGCCAGACCGTAGCCTGTATCTAACTCGTTTAATACGCTATTCGCTATGTGAGTTCCCCACGATGGTAACTTTGACGCTCCTATGTTATTTTTGAAAGTATTCGAAAATTGACTCAAAGCTTTAGTCCACGCTTCTGTCGTCCCGGACGAATCTTTCCTCACCGATACTAATATATTCTCATCCGGAAGGATACTCTGAATGCTCGCTTGATTCGCGCTTTTGATTCTGTTGTCGTTCCACTTTGTAATTACCCCGGCATAAATTAAACTCAACGTTTCTTTCGTTAATACTAGAGAACTTTTGCCCGTCGCGCTATCAATCTCAGGCAAGTTGTACACTGGAGTCACCGCGCCAGCCACGACGGGATACATTTGCACGTCCGGAAATTCAGTGTATTGACTTGCGCTGATTAGAGAATCCGAGCAAGCGAAATCCACCTCCAACGGTTCTTCGGTATCCGTGCACTCCGTGGTCGCGTTCAGGATTCTACAAATTCCTTTCCCCGATCCGACATCTAGGTAACTTACTCTCACAGACGGCTTTATCAAAGCGTACGCTCTTGCGCACGATTTATATGCCACCGCCGGGAACGTGGCGCCTGCGCCGAACAAATTCAGCGGGTTCGTTGCAGAATAAAGTGAACTGTCAGTAATATTTGTTGTTGAAGTGGTGTCGGCGATACTATTGGTATCCTCGTCAGTTTCTAGCAATATCCTCCTCCTTTTACTTCTCCTCGTCCGGCTTTCTCTCGTCCGGTGTTGTTGTTGTTGTTGTTGTTGTTGTTGTAGCTGTTGTTCCTTGGGAAGGGTAGCAGTGGGAGTTACTACTTCTCTCCCGGGGTGTCGTCGTCGGCCCATCCCCTCTTCTCTCGCATTTTCCTCTTCGCCGCTGTCCGATATTTCGCGTGGGAACAATAATTTTCTTCCCTCGCTTTGGCGCATAAAGAACGGAAATGAACACACCAAGAGGAGAAGAAGGAAGCAGAACGTTCGAGAGCAAAATGTCTCCCTTCGACGACGACGAGGAGGAGGACGACGACGACAACGAGGACGTCTGCTGTTCGCCCGCATCATCGTCGTGTCTTCTTCTTCTTCTTCTTCTTCTTTTATTGGAATAAAAATAATAAATGAGGCCGACACAACACTCGCTTTTGGGGGGCCATCATTTAGTTTTTTGTTCCTTTTGTGCAAAAAAGAAAAACGAGAGAGTTTTATGTCAATTGCCACACTTTTTGTGTAAAAATAAAATATCTTTCTTCTCAAAAAAAACAATGGGCGTCGGACCATCGTCTGAAGCGCACAAGGCGAAATACAACGTGGCCGTGTTAGGCGCGGCCGGGGGGATCGGTCAAACTTTATCTCTCTTGATGAAACAGAGCAAGTACATCAAGAGTTTACGTTTGTGTGAGTAATTTTGTGTTTTTTTTTCTGAGAGAGGGGGAGATCCAATTTTTTTCCAATCGTGTGTGAGTGTGTGTGCAATTGAGAGCGAGTAACTGTCTTTTTAGTTCCTCTCTTTTGTTCTCTTCTTCTTCTTTTCCACGATGCGTAAAACTGACCGCCGCGCGATCTTCAAAATCACTCAATTATCAATTGCGTTAAATAAACCCACAGACGATATTTCCCCGATGGTTACCGGTGTCGGCGTGGACCTCTCGCACATTTCCACCATTGCAGAAGTGAAAGGTTTCTGTGGGAACGACCAAATCGAAGAGGCGCTGACAGGATGCGACCTGGTAATCATTCCAGCCGGAATCCCACGGAAACCGGGGATGACCAGAGACGATTTGTTTAAAATCAACGCTGGGATTGTGAGAGATTTGGTCCAAAACGTGGCTAAGTTCTGCCCGAACGCGGTTTTGAACATCATTTCCAACCCGGTGAACTCAACCGTTCCAATCGCCGCCGAGGTGATGAAGAAGAACGACTGTTACGATCCAAAGAAAATTTTGGGCGTGACGACTTTAGACGTCATGAGAGCGAAGACATTTGTCGCAGGTTTACGACCGGACGATATTAAGGACGTGACTTTGTGCGATGTGCCGGTCGTTGGGGGACACGCCGGTACGACTATCATTCCTTTGTTATCCCAAGTGACGCCGAAACTGTCCAAACCGTTCGAAGGCGAGGAGTTGACGGCGTTGGTGACGAGAATTCAAAATGCCGGGACCGAAGTTGTGGATGCCAAAGCAGGTGCAGGTTCTGCGACGTTGAGCATGGCTTTAGCCGCTGAGAATATGGCAACCTCGTGTTTGAGAGCGATGAGCGGCGAGAAGGGTATTGTCGAGTGCGCCTACGTCGCCTCAGAAGTTATTCCCGAGTTGGCGTTTTTCGCGTGTAAGTGCGAATTAGGCGAGAGTGGGGTTGAGAAAGTTTTAGGATGTGGCGAGATGGACTCGTACGAAAAAGTGCAAGTGTCCAACGCCGTCGCGGAGTTAAAAGCGAGCATTGACAAAGGCGTTGAATTCGCCAACGCACCAGTCGCGGAGAAGTAAGCACATCTTTGATTTGTATATTCGCTAGAGGACGATGGGAAAGAGTCTCATATTTTTTGTTACATAATAAGAATAAGAATAATGATAAGAGAGAGGAAGAGAGAGAGAGAATAACAGTTGTGAATGTTACGTTGATTCTATTTTTGCTATTATTAATATATAGGTTTTGACGCGGACTTTTTTTTCCTAACTTCATCTGGTTCGTGACGCACATGATAACAACCACGGGTCACAGACACGGAGCGTCAACTCCATCACGGAGCAATCAAGCGCTCAAAGAAGCGGCTAAGCCGGCTTGGAACTTGCCTCCCGCGACTCTGTCTGTCGAGTTCGCCAAAAGCACCCGACCAAAATTTAACTCGATGTTCCCCACTGGCAAGGGCCACACTATACCAGCGCCACAACTCGCTCGCAAAGAATCTCTAAAGTTGGATGGTTTAAACGTGTCTCTGACTTTCGCGTCGTGTGGAATGAGACATCCTGCGTTTATGAACGCATGTCCGTGAACGCCAATGTTTCGTAACTTTTCAACTGGGATGTCCATCTTAACTGAGGCCGTTCCGCTGACAATGACGTCCCCTCCTACGGAATCATACGGCGAACTCGATTGTACTGAACGTGGAGGCGTCAAATTACCGGAAACAGATACTCCCGGCGATGAAGGGGTGCGGCTGGGCGAGGAAAGCGTCGAATCTTTCTCGCGACGCACGTCACAAGGTCCTGCACCGTGCGGTTCAAACATTCGCAAAGAGCCGACGCCACCCATGAAGAACCGGTCGGCAATGTTTGACCCTCGAGCGGCAGATGAACTAGATGATGTCGGCGTTGACGCGTAGAACTCTTTTTGAAGCGGTAAAATAATACCCGCGCGAACGCCTATCTGCCAACTCAACGACTGCTTCATTTTTTCCGGCAAGAAATCATTCACGCGTTCCGGAAACGCTCTCGTGTATTTCGCGTGACATTCTGATTTGACGAACGCTTCCGTCGTCGAATCAAAGACTGGATTCAATCCTGCTAATTCCGTTCGAACATTCCACCACCAATTTCCTTTCTTTCCTAATTCCTCTACGCCTTCTTCTTGTTGATCATCTTCCGATTGGCCACCGAGCGTGTGCACGATGGATGATTTCAACGAGTGTCCGCACATTTTTCTCACCGCTCGCGAGGCAAATCTCGTCGGGTCGGTGATTTCTCTCCACACCAAGTTATATTCCAACGTTGCCGGCCGCTCCGGCGAACTTAAGTGAAAGGATAATCCTCTTCCAGTTTCGTGAAACGACGAGTGCCGCACAGAACAATTGTGTTGCTGGAAAATCCTCAACGCCGTCGTGACGTCCGATTGGAACACTCTCGGTTGTTCCCAGTGTAACGCGTAACTCGCTGATTTTTCGTGCCCTCTGATCAGCTCAAAATCAATCTTTTCCGCGCATCCAACCGCATTTTTCAACCCACCGGTTATCTCTACCGTTCCTTCGCCGCTTTGCGAAACAAACGTCCCGGCTTTCAAAGTCAGCGCGTCCTTCTCTGCCACGTCAACGATAATCTTCGCACCGTTCGGGACGTAGTTTTCCTCGCTCCCAGCGTCTAAAGTCACATTTATGCCTTTAAATATGTTAAACTTCTCCAACTCTTCTCTGCCTTTCAACAGTTCGTCTTTAATCTCTTCTAAGTTCCCGCAATTCTCCACTCGTTTCTCGAAGCACTTTTTAATCAACTTGTCTCTTGTTTTTTTGTTCCCTCGGACGACGATTTCGGAAACGAAACACGGGTTGTGTTTCAACTGTTCGTATCTGTTTCGGAAATCGATCAGCGCTCGTTGCATTTGCAGATTCTCGTCGTTGTTCTTATCGCTTTCTTGTTGCTGTTGCTGTTGCTGTTCTCCGCCTTCGCCTTCTTCTTTCGTCGCTAGTGGTGGTTGTTGCGCGGGGGAGGAGGAAGGAGAGGAGGACGACGCCTCCTCTTCGGCAGCTGACATCCTTCAGTTCAGAAGAATACAAATAAATACGCGCGTATAAAAGTTAAGTCTACGTGAGAGAGAGAGAACAAACGATAGATGGTATGCGCGCGCTGTGCAAAAGCAAACTCTGATGGATTGTGCTATCTCGCTGTTCGTGTGTGTTTATGTGTTTATGTGCGCGTTTATGATATTCGTGCGTTGTTGTGTTGTCCCGTTGTTTCATACCGAGTTCATCACTTTCATCATCTCTCACATCTCTCTTCCTCTCACTCATCACGCGCGCGTCAATTTTTTTCGAAAAAACTTTCCCCAATACGGTACGAGACTGCTTGTTTGTGCTCCTTTCGTCATAAAATTTTCATATCGCACTCCTCGAAACGCACCTTTCTTCAAATACACACACACACACACAAACACATAGGAAAAAAAAGAGGAACAAACAACGCGCGCGAGATATTACATTCATCGTCGCCATGAATTCCACTCCGTTACCAACCTCGCGAGAGTACGTTTTATGCGTTTTGACGCTTCTGATTTTTTTTTTTTTTGAATCGTTCCCACACCCCCCTCCCCCTCGCTTTTATTTTTGTGTCCGAGTCGCATATGTATAATGTTCTTACTAACTTTTTTTCTCTAATCAACAGAAACAACAACAGCGGCGTCACGATCGAAGGGGAAGATATCACGCAAACCATATCGTTCCAAACGCCTGTAGTCGGTGGTAGTAATAATAATAGTGCTCGAGTGCCTTTGCATTCCGTCGTGGTACGATTTTTTTGAAAATTTTTGAACTCCATTTTGCCCCCTTTATTTTGAGTGTCTTTTTGTCTTTTTACCCCTCCCCCGCCAAGCTCAGAAAAATTGAAGAAACTGACAAAACGCGACCGACGTGTTTATTACATGCGACTATCATTGAACAAAACAGAACGAACCGACGCCGATGATTGCGAAGAATACCGCAACGCACACGGTGACGAAGAAGCAACCGTCGACGGCCGTAAAGAACTCCTTCGGCGGGTTTGCGTTTAAGAAGAGGAAGACGCAAAACTTTACGACTGCGAACAATATGAACAACATTCAACGTCAAACGAGACAAACGAACGGCATGGGTGGCTTCGTAGAAAACCCAGGAGCAAATCATCAATACATGTACGGTGGTGTGGAGTACGGCATTCATAACAATAGCATGATCATGAGCAATCAACAGCAGCAACAACAACAACAACAAATGGCGCAACCTGTAGGTACTACCGCTGGAATCCACCAAAAGCTTGGGAACCCGGAACGCTTCCATGAGGCGCTAAGAAATGACGTCACGGAAGATGAGCGCATGTCCGACCTGATCGCCGCAATCACGGATGCTGAAATTAACAAAGCTAGATTGAATTTTGGTTCCAGCGCGGAGCACGTATTTCTGAGCGATATCATCGAGATGGTGATGAAGGAGTTTTGCGTCCAAGTCGAGGAAGCTTTGGTTGATGACAAAATCTTCTTTGACGAAGGACCGCATCAAATTAAACAAAAAATAGAGCAAAAGAAAGATAGTTTACGGAAATTGAGAGAGGAGTTATACAACGAATCGAAGAGGTGGGACGACATGATCGAATCGACGTCGAAATCGACCCAAGACGAAGAGGCAAAGGCGTTGTTGCAACAAGAGTTGAAGCGACACGACGAGGTGTTGAAGACGACGCAACACAGAGGTACTTTAGCATCCGCGTGTTTAGAAACGCACCGCGCGCTGGCGCTCCAAGCCGAAGGTGCGGCAGCAATCGTTCAAGGCGCCGAAGCCTTGTGTGTGAGAGCTGAGAACGCGTGTAAAATCTTTGCGGATGCCATCGCGAAGAACGATTTCAAGTCGTTACCGAACGTGGACAACCCGCACGGCTTGCTACAGTCTCTCATTGGTGCGTATAAATAGACAAACTAAGGAGGAAGAAAGAGAAATAAACTCGATATTGTTATTATTGTTATCTATACATCTGTACTATATTTTTATATATCATTTACACTACTATTACACCGGCACAACGCGTTCTTGTTTTTTTGTATCCGGACCCGTTCTTTGTTTGGTCGCTTGTCGGTACAAAAAAAGGACAAAGAGTAAAAAAAGAGCGATCTCATCAACACGAAGGATTTCACCCTCACAAACTTTCCTCCAAACCTTGAAGGCGCGCGAGATTGAAGTTTCTCACGCGCTTCGTGCTAGTAGTGCATAATCGTGTCGGAAGAAAGAAAGAAAGAGAGATAGAGAGAGTCACCAACGTTCGCCTCATCGTCTTCTGAACTAGTTTTGAAATAAAATAATGAGCGGAAGCAAATACTCGTTTTCGTTGACGACGTTTTCCCCATCCGGGGAACTCGTCCAAATCAAACACGCTTTAGCTGCGATTACGGCTGGAGCGACGTCGTTGGGGATCAAAGCCACGAACGGAGTGGTTTTAGCCACGGAGAAGAAAATGCCCTCGACTTTGGTGGATGAAACCAGCATCTCGAAGATTCAATTGTTAACGGACGAGATTGGGATCACGTACTCGGGCATGGGTCCGGATTTTAGAGTTTTAACACGAATGGCGCGCAAAGACACGCAGGTGTATTATAGAACGTATCAAGAAAGCATCCCGTGTTCACAATTAGTTCGAGAAACAGCGACGACCATGCAAGAATTCACGCAGCAAGGTGGTGTTCGACCCTTCGGTGTGTCCTTGTTGATGGCTGGGTACGACGCAAACGGACCGCAACTGTACCAAGTGGATCCGAGCGGGTCATATTTTGGATGGAAGGCGTCGGCGATTGGGAAAAACATGGTAAACGCGAAAACTTTCTTAGAAAAACGGTATAGCGAGGATATGGAGTTGGAAGATGCGATTCACACGGCGATTTTGACGTTAAAAGAAGGCTTTGATGGTCAAATTGCGGCGAATAATATTGAAATCGGCATCGTCGGGGAGGACAGAAAGTTTCGCATATTAACCACTGCCGAAGTATCGGACTACCTGAGCGAGGTTGAATAAGATCATTAGCGTGTATTGTTATTTCTTTTTTATACTATCACATAGACTATAAACTATAATTTGCTATCGTCAATCGTCCCAAACTGAAGCGTCATCGAAGTTCCACGTATCTCCCGAACCCCCTTTCATATCGAAAAGGAAATAAGAAATAGCCCTTCGATCGTGGCAACGTTTATTCTCGCCGCCTCGGTGTAGCGTCCGGTAATCGTACAATAAAAGGTCTCCCTTTCGAAGTTCGGGAGCGATGCGCTTAGCTTTTTCTTGTCTCTTCCTTGTTTTCGTATCGACGTAAGGCGCGTCGTGATCAAACTTGTGGCTTCCAAAAATAAACTCCGTCGGGCCTTGGATTTTAGGGACATCGTGCAAAGCCACGAAACAGTTGTACATGCCCTCTTTCCTTCCGTCGGCGTGAAAGTGTTGCTCGGGCGCTTTTGGGAGCGACGTGACGCACCCTCTGTTCACTATTGTGATCTTTTCTTCCGTCTTTTTTTCTCCTCCTTTTGTAACAGTTTCGAATATTTTCTCGCATTTCTGTTCAACGATGTTTGCGAGCGTCTGAAGAACCTCCGCGAAAGCCTTGCCGCTTTCCGGCAATTTTTTTAAGTCGTCGGAATCCGAAAGCTTTATCGCTTGGAAATCGAATCTTTTGCCGTTCACCGCCCGAGAACATATTTCTCTGAAACGAAATATATCCGTTTCGTATTTTATTCCGTGCTTTGTTTTGCATCTTTCGAGCAAATCGCTCAAATAGCTTTGACAACACGAATGAACATGTTCGAGTATTTCAGTTTGTGTTTGCGCAAAACCTTCGTCTCGAAAGACGCAGAATCCGTTTCGAAGGAGCGAATGCGAGGCGCTTGCAACCGTCGAACATAGAAATGGAACGCTCTCTACCTTTTTACCGCTGCTGTCATCTTCTTCTTCTTCTTCGTCGTCGTCGTCGTCAGATGTAGACGACGACATATCGTACGCTTGCTGTCTTTTCATTCCTCCAGCACCGTCTATGTCCAAATCGTCCAAGAAGCCGGCCAATGCTTCAGACTCCCCTTCTTCTTCATTTCTTTCTGCTTCTCGTCCTATTACTTTCTTAAACCTCGCGCGAATCATTCTATACCCCTTTCCATCTTCTAACAATTCTTCGTCGTGCTTATGATTCGAACGGATTTCCTCCACCTGTTCTTGATTACTTTTAGGCATCAACCCTACGTCGTCGAAATACACCTCCATATCTCGCTCGGTGAGTTCGCGTAAAAAGGTTTCGAAATACTCTCGCTTCCTTACGCCGCACACGCACAAAAATGTCCCATTTTCTTTGCACAGGTGATGTGCGACGCAATCTGCCAACTCCTTCGCGTGTTCTTCTAAATATACGACATCCACCGCGACAATTACGGGGAAACTCTCCTCCTGGAAGTAGGTGTTTGCATCGCCCCAATCGAGAACCCTCGAGACGACGTCAAATTCTTTGTTCAACATCGCGTTCGCGACGCACAGATTCACCGATTTGATGTCCACATCCGTACACATCACCGAAGATGCGTTTAATTTAGCGCAAATTAGTCCGTTCACCCCCGTCCCAGAGCCGAGCTCGAGGACCTTTTTATTCTCAACTTCGCTCGTCAACACGTTCTCGCCAAATATGAACGTCGCAGACCAGACGCGCAACCCGGTTCTCAAAGGCACGTTATCGCAATCTCGCTCTTCTTTCACGTTTATTTTTAGTACGCTTGACGAAGCAGTATTGTTAGTGGTAGTAGCAGTGCTATCTTCATCGTCGTTCTCACTCTCGCGCGCTGCTGATCGATCAATCTCCAAGCGAGAGATGAGTTCCAGAACCATGATTTTCTCGTGTGCGAAAGTTCGTTACGCGACGAGCATGACGCGCGATGATGCTTTTTCGCAAAAAAAAATGAAGAAGAGAGCAAGAGACAACACACACACAACCCCTATATGTATATAGTTGCCTAGTAAACTACTCTCGTTTTTTAGTTCTTCATTCTTTCTTCGCAAAAGCTACGCACACTAATACACACGAGAGAGAAAGAGAAAGAGAAAGAGAAAGGAATACGCCGCGCGCTTTGAACAAAAAACTAAATGTTTGGCCAGATTGTCATCGGCCCTCCCGGGTGTGGGAAAACCACCTACTGCGCGGGAATGTCGCAATATTTCACGCTTTTGGGAAGACCGCATAAAATAATAAATCTCGACCCAGGGAACGACATTCACGACAACGAAAACTACGAGTGCGCGGTGGATATTAACGATTTAGTGTGCCTGGAAAATGTTCAAGAGGAGTTAGATCTCGGACCAAACGGAGCGATGATGTACTGTTTGGAGTATTTAGAGGCTAATTTGGATTGGTTGAAGGAGAAGTTAGAACCGCTCGAGAAGGAGTGTTATTTGATTTTCGATTTACCTGGACAGGTGGAGTTGTTCAACTTGCACGAGTCCTTGAAAAATATCATAGGCGTAATGCAGAACGAATGGCACTATCGAGTAGTGACTGTACATTTAGTGGATGGACACCTGTGCGCGGATCCGTCGAAATACGTCGCCGCGTTGTTATTGTCGTTATCAACCATGTTACACTTAGAAACGCCACATGTGAATGTTTTGTCAAAAGTGGATTTGATGGACAAATACGGCGAATTGGCGTTTAATTTAGATTTTTACACCGAGGTTCAGGATTTGAGTTATTTAGCGGAGTATTTGAACAGCGACCCAAAGTTTAAAGAGTACAACAAGTTAACGAGCAGCATAATGGAGATTGTCGAAGATTTTAGTTTAGTTAGGTTTACGGCCATGTCCATTGAGGATTTCGATTCAGTCAATCGAGTGTGTCAGCTGTGCGATAAAAGCATAGGTTATAGTCCAGAGTTTCATAAGAATTTGAAAACGCAACAAGAGAGAGGTAGTTCGAGTAGCAGTAGCACGCACCCCGCGGTAGGTCCCGCGTCGTATTTCAAAAGTGGGGTCATTCCCGAACGCGATTGGGATCCGAGGAAGGCGTATTCGAAAATGCCTGCGGAACCGATTTCGGAGGCAAATTTAGACATCACCGAGCGCTTTTTCAAATCCGTAAAAGTGAACGATGAGGACGAGGGCGACGCGCAGGAGGATGCCTCCGCTGGTTGCGATCAAGCGAAAGAAGGCGATGTGAAGGATGCAGTCGAAAAATAGATAGATAGTAGTTTTAAGTTTAGCTCCGAAAAAAGCGAGAGTTTCGTGTATCCGTAGTTATAATAAATTACTTCTTCAAGTGAACTTGTCCCCAAGCCGGCCATCGCAAGCCTTTTTCGTCTCTCGCGTAGATTTCTCGCCCGCGAAGGAACGTCGCGTGAATGACGCCGCGTAATTTTTGCCCGTCGTACGCCGTTTTGTTGTGTTTGTGAAAAATTGGATTCATTTCGTCGTTCACCACAAACGTTCCTTCCGGATCGAAGACTACGAAATCAGCGTCTTTGCCTGCAGAAATCGAGCCTTTCGAACCTAAGCCTGCGATGCGCGCTGGCGTTGTACTCCATAACTCTGTGGATGGGTAAGAGTAACGAGGGAGTGAGAACGAGTAGTGAAAGTTAGTAAAAGAGCATCCTGCTTGCTTCTTCTTTGGGAAGAAATCACGAAAAAATAAAGAAGAATAAAATGTCCCGGAGATTGCTCACAGGTTGAATCCATATTATGTTGGTTAAACCTCCGATATGTCTCCGGACAACCTCAATGTAGCGAGAATATAAATATAAATTGATAGAGCCGATTACTGGTGGGTATCAATCACCGTATCCCTCGTCTCCCGTCCCTTCTCGCAAAGTATAAAAACGAAACGAAAAGAACAAAACAAAAAACCAAAACGTTCAACAGCAGATTCGTACTCACCAGAGAATTGACTCAGCGTCATCCCTTGTTCCTTCCCTTTCGTCCAAGTTAACGGTAAACTGAGTTGCAACCCTGAAATGCCTCCCCAAGCCTTGATAAAGTCTCCAGACTCTACGTGTTTCAAATCCAACGGCGACGGCGAATGGTCCGAAGAAATCATATCTAGCCCTCCGTCTTTCAATAAACCATCCCACAAACGTTGTCGGTTCTCTTCCTCGCGAATTGGTGGCGCACATTTGTGCAACGTACTTCCATCTGGAATAGACTCCGCGTTAAAGTACAAATAATGCGGACAGGTCTCCGCGGTGAGTTTTGCTCCGCCTTCTTTCGCGCTTTTGATCGCAGACAACGTATCCGCATCCGAAACGTGCGCTATGTGGATGTGCGGAAGTTTGTTCGTTTTCGCCACAGCAATCAACTCTTTTATCGCATCCTGTAAAGATAACAAACGTGAAAGAAGAGCGGATGCACTTGAGTATACATCAAACGAAAGAACTCAAAAAATAGTTTTCGAAGAGAAAAAAATAATATCGCCGAGAAGAGAAGAAGAGATAGTTTTCACGAGAAAAAACGTCAGTGCAAGGATAACATCGGTAATTGTTCTCTTCATCAAGCCGCAACCGTTGCAGCTTTTGGTGAGAAGATTAGCACCAATGAATCTTCATCATTCGTTTTCTTTTGCATTGAGCTCCGTATTTCTTCTTCTTCTTCTTCATGCTTTCGGAATTTCTCGCGCGAGCCCAAAGAGATCTGGGAAAAAACGAAAAAGAAACAAACAAACAAACCTTTTCCCATTTTCGCGGTCTACTGTTCATGTACGTGCTATACTTCCTTGGATCTTTACCGGTGGTGGACGAAGCGTCGTTTTTAGGCGGTAATTCAGCGTGCACCATCAGGGGAGCGTTGAATTTCGCCAAACTCGCGGCCGCCGCTTTGATGTCCTTCACAGAACTTTGATCGAAATCCTCCGTTCCTGCCGGAGACATGAACGCCTTCAAGCCAACGACACCTTGCGCCAACAAGTCTTCCAATATACTCGCGTTGTGAGCATTTTGCGGTACAAGACCGCCCCAAAATGCGACATCTACAAACATTTTCCCTCTGGGTTTGCGTATCGCTCTTAACTTAGCTTCGAACGACTTCACGTCTACCGTCGAAGGTATCGAGTTCAACGGCATGTCCACCACCGTCGTTACCCCGCCGACCGCGGCAGATTTCGTCCCCGACTCGACGCCTTCCCACTCCGTTCTTCCTGGTTCGTTCAAGTGCACGTGCAAATCGACGAGACCCGGCATGATAACTTTACCCGTGAAATCGTAAAAAGTCGTCCCTTTGTCTAATAACTCTACTATTTTGTTCATCTTTTTCGTCGTCTTCTTGTCTTGTTCGTTCGTTGGTCGCGTTGGTTTTTTCTCCATCCTCTCTATGCTCTGGATTCTCCCGTGATACACTGTCACTAGAGCAGGAATGACGCCGTTTGGAGTGACCACTTTGTTCGAATACAATTCAATTTTTCGTTCCATAGGTAACGTCGGAGGTAAAAACACGTCCGGATGACTTTGTAAAAGCCCGATACAGATGGCAAAACCCATGACGATGATTGCGTTTTTCGTCTCATCGAACGGGAGAAAGTATCTGGTCCAACCCCAATAGCTTATCGGCGGGAGTAACCCAAACATGTTTTTTTATCACTCTTAGTACGAGTAATGGTAGTGTTGGTAGTTTTAACAGTCTCTCTTAGTTTTTGTCTGCGTGCGTATAAATACAATACTACGATAACAAAACGCGCAAAACTGAAAAAACGTTAGGCGTTGCTTTGTGTGCGGGATTTTAGGTGAATTTTTTGTCTCAAAGCGCCACAAACAGACAAAAACGAAAAACAAAACTTGGGCACCGCCTCGTTTCGTTGATTGTCTTCGAGAGAAAGCCAGCAGCAGCAGCAGCAGCAGCATTCGTGATAGTATTTACCAGATAACGACGTCGCGGAAACACCGAAACCACGATGAACGCGATGAGAGGAACGTCGTCTTCTTCTTCGTGTTCGACGTCGTACGTCAACGTTGCCCGACTAAAGAGTGCATCGTCATCGTTTAGATATCATCATCATCGTCAACATCAACAACATCAGCAACAACAACAACAACATCAGCAACAACAACAACAACAACAACAAAGACGAAGAGGTATTCGTGCTTCATCTTCTAACGATGATTACAACAACGATAACGACAACAGTAAGAATGATAGTAACGAGACCGATATGAACATGGAAGTTTTGAAACTAAGAATGGAACAGCTGCGTTTGAGAGAAACGGAAACAACTCCTCTGCGGGTGTTGGTTCTCGATGCATCTCTCCCTAAGCAACGACTTGGCTTGAACTTCGGGACGAAAGGCGACGCAAAAAGAAGTTTAAACTGTGGGACGAGCATGGGCGAAGGAGATATTCCACTCGGCACGAAGTTTGCGATGTTGGGTATGAGCCCAACGAATAAAAAAGTCTTACCGTGTGGAGTCGAAGTCGAAGTGACCGAGTTCGAAGTAAACGACGACGGTTCCACTTTCGTCGAGCTCACCGGAACAAAGCGATTCAAAATCGACGAACAAGGGCCGTACTTGGACGAAGATGAGATACCTCACGTGCGTGTTCGTTTCATTGATGACGACAAAGCGTGCGGGAGTTTAGACGATTACATACCGAAACCAGGGACGGACTCGTTCGCAATGATGGAATCTTTGAGGGAGTTAGCCGATAACGAAGAAGCACTGCTTGAACTATCGAGCGATCTGGACGGCTTGTTAGAAAAATGGGAGCGATTAGTCATCGACGGAAAACGTGAACAGCAACCGAAACATTTGGAATTGATCAAATCACATATTGGTGAGTTCCCGGACGTAAAATCTTTCGCCGAGAGAGCAGTATGGGTGTGTTCGTACATCAACCCAATTCCATCGCTCGGAGTCGCTTACGAAATTAGACCCGCACTTTTGATGGCGCCTACAGTAGGGGATATGTTGCGAATCGCCAAAGCTGGCTTAGAGTTGAGCATAACGAAAATGTCGAACGAGGATAAGAACAACGGTCCTCAAATGTAGATGAGTTCTTTTTTTTACTCACTACGCGTGTACCGCACATGTCCCAAAAAGCCAACGAAAATGACGCCCGGAAAACATAAAAAGACCTATTGTAAGTACAATTGATGGAATAAGAATAAAACTCTACTACTAAGTTTAGTCTCTCTCCGAAATAGCAGTGAGATGGTCCTCGATGGCACCTTCCGACAGCAGCCTAAATTCTGGCGCATCCGCCGTAACTACCGCCACTTCTAATTCCTTAGCTTTTACGTCTTCCCCTAACACGTGTTGCAACGTCGAGATGGCCAATCTGCACGCCCCATCGACATCGCTCACGTTGCTCTCGCGCTTTATTTTCTTCTCTAAAAAGTTCACCGCTTCCACCTCTTTATTCCCGGCTGCGCAAGCTTTATACCCCGCGTAATACCCACTCGGATCGCACTTGTACAAGCTCGCGCCTCTCTCTTCGTCGATTCCCATTAATATACACATAGTCGCTAAAGGTCTCATGTACGCGTGTTGCGTGTACACTTGAAACTCGTCCGCCATTTTATTCGCTAAAACGTCCACCGGGATTTCATACCCGTATTCAAACCGAAACTCTGCGGCTTGTTTTCTCGCTTTTTGCACCACGTTTCTAATATCGGGATCTTTCCCAGTCATGCACATGCCCAACGTTTTGGTCACTTTAAACATGTGTGTTACCGCTGATTGATCGATTAAAACGTCCGGACATTTCTTTTGCGTCACGGCAACGACGCAGTCTTTTCCTCTCACCGCGATGGAGTTGATCCCGACCGCCTTAATCGCTTTAAACGCGTATTCTACTTGGTACAAACGACCTTCCGGCGAGAAGATGGTGATGTGACGATCGTACCCTCCGCCAGAGCCTCGAGACATGTTCTCTTAAATGTATCTAGCTTAAGTTCGCGTGTGTCTGTGTGTGTTTTGTAAAAGTAGTGGTATGATACGAAGAGGAGGAAAAACTGGGGATCTGGAAGGGAAAGAGGGAAAAAGAAAAGAAAGAAAAGGAGTTCAGTTCGTTGAAATACGAAATACGAAAAGTCGAAAAACGAAAAAAAAAAACTCCCCGTCGTCGTCCTCACAACACACTAACACACATCTTCTCTCGTCTTCTTGCGCGCAAAAGCTATCATTCATTGAATAGATGCACCATGACTCGCCACAAGAATGCAGAGAAGAAGAATAACACCGCGACCACTTCTCAAGGAGGAGACGCTCGGATGAAGATGGAAGCGACGACGCAACAAAAGAATGAAAAAAATTTAAACGAGAAGCAACAAGGGGGAGGAGGAGGAGAAGAAGAAGAACGAGAAGAACGAGAAGAACAAGGCGTCGTCGACGCGGAGATGTATTTACAAATGTGCGTCTCGAACGCGATGCATAAAATGGACTACCAAAACGCCATATTCATCGCCGAACGCCTGTTTGCGGTGTCAAACACC